>Ga0115006_10000693_pt1 | contig 18987 bp, 7 predicted proteins | sample ArcOceMetagenome_3_FD_88943 | JGI IMG/M metagenome (GOLD analysis project Ga0115006, IMG submission 88943) | Marine eukaryotic phytoplankton communities from Arctic Ocean - Arctic Ocean- Svalbard ARC20M Metagenome | ecosystem: Environmental > Aquatic > Marine > Oceanic | place: Arctic Ocean...
ACACACGTGTCAAGGCAATTATACTGACTCCCTCAGGCTGCGGTGCAATGCGAGTGCAATGGGAGTCTGAGAGAGAGAGAGAGAGAGAGAGAGAGAGAGACTCTATGATGCGTCTTCCTTAAAAGCTCTGAACTGGCGCACGTGTCCAGGCCATTATACTTGATACTGACCCCCTCAAACTGCTGCCAGTGCAATGGGGGTAGCAGGGACGGCCTTGATTGTACAGGTCAGACCTGCCCAGGCGTTTGCGCCAATGGTCAGGCTCTCCCTCCGTGACCCCTCCCCCCCCTATCTGTCTCCCTCCCTGTCTCCCTCCCTGTCGCTCTTCCTGCTTGCCTGCCCTGCCTGCCTCCTCCCTCCCAACTCTCTCGCTGTCGTCTCCAAGTTGTGCGTGCGCTCGGCGTTTCTATCAAACAGCATGAGAGGAGTGAAAGGCGAAGTACAAAGGGGATGGACTGTTACAGTGCATGCGCAAGAGACATCTGAGACATGGCTCTCACGCAGGAACCGACGCAAGCACCGACGGCAATTCCTGCACCTCGGCAGCAACGTGCAGCGGCGGGGTCTGCGACGGCATGGCGCCTTGTCGCGCCCCCAACTCCTTCGCCTCCTGTACTCTCGACGCGGATTGTTGGGGAGGTGGCCAGTGCTCGGACGCCAATGACGGCGCGTCTTGCTCGCTCACTGCCGCGTCCACTGGTTGCACCGGGCAAGGGCAGTGCATCAGAGACACCATTGCATGGGTGACGCTGGCGGGCAGCACGCTGACGCTCTTTAACTTGGCGGCTGGTGCCAGGCCGTTTAAAACCGTGATTATGCAGGTCAAGTGGGATCTGGCAGCCTCATCGCCTGTCCCTGGGGCTTACAGTGAGTATCTCGTCGTTTTTCGGCTTGAATCATACGATCTTCCGGCGGGCTCGAAGCTGATAGTGACAGGGCTCAACGGGGCAAGTGCGTCCAGCACAACGGCCATCTACCCGCCTCGGCCCAATTACAATTGCGACGCTCGTGGCGACATCAGCTCCTTCTTTGCGCATGGACAGCGCGTCGGGTACGCCGAGTGGAATTCCGTCAACAAGTCCGTGACGTTGACACTCAGAAATGGCTTTACCACAGGCCTCGTCCGAGCCCCACAGAGACATGCTTTTAGGTTCGAGCAACACAAAATCCCCAGAAACGTTGCGCGCGTGCGCATGCAACACACTTAGTCCTGTTCTACGCCTTGGAGTCTCTTCACGAGGTCCGGCAGCTCACATAGAGAGCCGTTTGAACCGACTGCTGCTAGTATTTGACACCGTCGCCTCGCTTGGATTTGCCAACTAGTCGAGCATGCTGAGAGCCATTGTCACCCTGACGAGAGCAAATCTCTGCAGTTTCAAGCTGCTCAACGACGCCAGTCCGCCCGCGCAGTTGCCTGACGTGGGACTCGGTAACGACAGAATGCTCTAACTGTCCTCTTTGCCCCACGCTCACGTGTCAGTGAAGGATGTCTGTGAGTGCTGCTGCGGAGCGTGGCAACGTTTAGGCGCGCCTAGATTGCTGACGCTTGGGTGCATGTGTTTTTATGCGTCTGATGTGTGCAGCGGTCGACATCCGGGGGTCTTTACCCATGATGCTTCGCACCTTGAGTGGTGAAGATTTGCAGGGCTGCAGGTACGCTTGGCTCGGATAGAACTTGCTGCACTCACGATGTGATACGCATCAGGATGCCATCCTCGTGGTCAACTGTCAAGCAAAGCTGGACACGGTGCCAGGCTGCTCCATTGTGTTTGACGGCTGGTACGCGCACGCGCAGGTTGCTGTGGGAGCCATGGACTGGGCTGGATGCGAATGATATCACCAAGCAGCGCGCTGCACTGCACCTCATCTCGTCGGAACTCTTAGGCGCGTCCCTGTCTCAGACCTCGGTGCTGGCGTCAACCAGGAACACGCTTTCCTTGTCCTTCAAATGGTCGTCGCCGTTGCCACAGCATTCTGAAATTCATATTCGCAAGATGCTTGGAGCTACCATTCCCGGCCTCAGCTCCAACGCCGGTGCTGTGCTGCTCGAAAATCAAGAAAATAACATGGGGACTGACAGCTATTTCAGCGCATTCTGGGGTACGAATTGCCCCAGCCCGATGGCTCCACTTGCGCGATGTACGATGTGCCTTCTCTGCGCGCTGACAATTTGAGAGCGCGAGCAGATGGCGCGCAAGAGCACCTGATTCTCAGTGTGCTGCCCAATTGCGTTCAAGGATGCACGCTGCCTGCAAACACAACGTACACAGCGGTGTTTGATATCATGAATCCCGCGGAGACGCAAGATTCTCCTGACGTTGAACTTGCTGTATTCATCATGCCTTTCGAACCTCTTGAGGTCGACAGCCAGTCCATCTCTTCTGCAACCCCCCCCCCACAAGACCCGCGCCCCCTCGCACATCTGTTCCACCATTCCACATGCGTCCATGCATTCTAGCAAGCTCGCATACGCCAGGAAGAGGCGTGATTCGTTTCTTGAGACCTGTGTGTCTTTTCATGCTCAACACCCTTTTCCTATCTTGCGCAGGCTGGGGCTGGTGCGGATCTTGTCGAGCTGTTGCGGCATGGGCCCGAAATGGGGCCTTACCAGGTGCCCAAAACCGGTGAGAGCCTGCTAGCTGTTGACGGGGGTATGGACCCATTACGAGTGATGCAACCGGCGTTCAATCAGGCGCAGATTGGGCAGAGTTCCTCAATGCATGGCACATCGGAAGGCCTTGCGCTCAATACCATCACATTTACGATTAGCCTGAATGTTCAGCTGCAGCACCGGTCCTCGATCACTGTGTCTGGACTCACGGGCACGAACACGACGGACACAGTAGCAATGCCCATCGAAAGCAGCGAGGGTTTGTTCAATACCTTTGGGTCCTGGACACGGTCCACAGGTTCCTTGATCATCACTGCAGCATCTTCTATACCAAAAAATGTGTCCGTCACGGTGCGCTTCCAGATACTCAACTCATTTTACGCACAAGAGGCGCCGATGGTGTACGCAAGGTCTGGCGTGGTGGTCGATACTTTGTTACCGGCGATAGATCCATACGTTGGGCGTACATCCCCAACGGCGATGCTGGCAACGCAGGGCGGGATGGCACCTTTGTTTGTGGAGCCCGGGTTCACCACCAAGATGATAGGCCAGAGATCGGCAACCTTCAACGCTCTCAACATGCTGTCAGTCACGTTTGCAATGAACACGTTGGTGACAAGGGGGAGCGTGATCATTATTTCAGGGCTGTATGGTGCCTCAGCGCCTTCTGGGGTGGTATCTCTACACGGACTGTCCCGCTTTAATTTCGTTTCGAATGTCTCAGATGTCGAGGTACCAGAGCGCAGTGGCCGTGGCATGTGGGACGACATAGCCAAGTCTCTGCAAATTGTAGTTGTCTCTGACATTGTGGCATGCCCCGCAGTGTGTGTAAGCAATGCTATTATCAGCTTCGAGGTCCGCAACCCGCCATTGGCACAGCCTTCAGCACCCGTTCACATCGAAGTGTCTGGCAGTGTTCGCCTACGCACCACGCCAATGGATTATGGAATTATGGGTGCGATGCTCGTGCGAACGACGTTTGTCCGCAAAGTCATCGGCCAGAGAACATTCTTCCCGGACACTGAAAACATCATCACAGCAACCCTGTGCAGCAATGTGCCGCTGCTGCAACGGCGCTCAGCTGCTCTGCACATCTCTGGGCTGCAGGGCGCAGTCGCAGCGAACGGTGCGCTGATCCCCTTGAAGGCGTGCTCCTGTCCACTGCCTCTAGCCCAGTACGATGTTGAAGAGGTCAGGTGCGACTGCTTTGCAACATCACTGACAGCTCAGGAGATTTTCAAGCCCAATAATTGCAATGAGGACAATTTGGGGCATGGGGTGTGGAACTCTTCTGACTTCAGTCTCAGCATGTTCTTAAAGAGAGATAGTAATGTCGAAGAGTCTGTCAAGGTGGAATTTGCTCTCAAGAACCCAAGTTACTCACAGTCAGCATCGCAGATAAACATCTCAGCGCGCGGTTCTTACATCGAGCCGCAAGCCATGGTGCCCTTTTCCGCCGAGACAGCTCCGATTCGGGTGGTCGAAAACAGTTTTGTACTCAAAAAAGCCGGGCAGCAGTCACCGTTGCCCAACGATTTGAATACCGTAACAGTCACCGTCAAAAGCAATATTCCGTTTCAACCCGGCGATGTGATTGTGATTTCGGGCCTTGTTGGTGCCCGTCCGCTGCCAAATGTGCTCTTCGTCGATGATTACGCTCGAGTTGAGCTTTCGGCAAACGGAGATTCGACAGATTTCCGTCTTTTTTCGCATGACGGTACTCAGGAGGAACGGGGAACGGGCTCGTGGATGCAGTGCAACAGCGATGGCCGCACGTGCAATTTCGAAGGTGCCTGTTCCTCGTCAGAACTGCATCTTCGAGTGTTTCAGAGCATTGATTCGGGCACGGACCTTACCTTCAGCTTTCCGCTGGTGAACCCCGTCAAAGACTCGTCTGCAGTATTGATGTCCGAACCCGCCACCTTGCTGATTTCTGCCACGCGAGGCAGCAACCAAGAGTTTGTGAAACCGTCCTCTTTCCTACTTGACGCAGACCGCGTGCCAGATGTGTCGGTCGGTCTGCAAGCGGGCGAAGCGCGGGTTCTCCAGATTCGAAGTCGATCCATGATCATCAGCCGAATCGCTCAATCTGAAAACCGACCCGGTGCCATGAATACCCTATCTGTCACTTTAATATCTTCAGTCAACCTCACGCACGAAGCTCCAAGTGCGCACATCACCATTTTCGGTCTCCAGGGAGCGCGGGCCGAAAACGGCCCGCTGCAACTGGCGGGAGCTAGTATTCTGCATTTTGACTCCGGACTCTCGGAAACGGCATGTGACAGCAAATGCGGTGGCGCTGGCATGGGGAGGTGGGACAATGTGATGAAGTCTTTGACTCTGCGAATCACGAATGAGGGCCTTGGCTTTCGTGCGGGCGTGGCGTACACCTTCAGCTTCACCATACAAAATCCGTGGAACCCGAATTTACAGCAAGCACCCCCCGTTTACGTAGGCTTGCAGATAGGTACATACCAACGACGACAACAAATGACGAACCAAGCAGGAACTCCAAACGGAGTTCTTGGTACCGAGCTGTCGGCGGCAATGTATGTCGAGGCCACGCGATTCGGAAAGTACGGGGATACACTTCTGGCTACCACTCGCATTGCACAGGACACGAATGCTCCTAATGCCATCAACAATATCACACTGACCTTCGAAGTCAATGTCGAGCTCGTGCCTGGCGCCGTCATCTTTGTATCTGGCATGAAAGGCCGCGATTCCTCCGTGCATGCCCAGACAGCAGGCGGCGAAACCACTGTCAGCACAGAACTGGACATGACGACTACCCTCTTTTCTGTCGCGAGCGGTGATGCAGTGTTGCCGCAAGTCATGCTTGATGATATCTATTTGCGCATTGATGACGAGGTTGTGAAGGTGACGCGAAGGGGTGCGTGCCGTATCACCTACTTGCCTTGTGTGTTTTCACCATCAAATATCAGGGGTAAATCCAACGAATGTATACAGTCTGGCGAGTGTCTGAAAAATTGGGTGCAGATTTCTCGTGGCGCCTTTGACACGGTGGTAGCCTCGCATGCACCTGGGGCAATGGTCAGCAATGTTTTGCAGCTATTCCAGCACACAGCTGAAATTTTTGAACCATTTGCTGCCTGGGACCGGTCTGCTGGTGAGCTGGCCCTTGCAGTCAAGTCCACAGCGGCATATGATACCGTGTATTCTACAACCTTCACGCTCCGCAACCCCGCTGATTTCAATCCACCACCGTCTGTTTCTATAGAGTCGTCGTACATCTCCATCGGCAAGATGCTTCTCGAGTCTCCCACAAAAGAACAGATTCCTCTGAATGTGCTCAGACCTGAATTCATCGTCAAAAACATCTCGCAAAGCACATCCTTCCCTCAAGGGAACAATTCTATCACTGTGGAGCTGGAGGCGTCTGTCGCGCAGCGCGGCAGCGACGCTGCGGTCATTACATTAATTGGCTTCACTGGAACAACAACTGCGACGAACGCTCAGCTGCCGCTCTTCAGAATGAGCGGTGAGTTTCAACGAGACTTCATGTTGACAGCAGTATGGGAGCAGACACAGGGCAAGTTACAGCTCATGGTCAGGCCTAGTAAAAGGATGGAACCTGGCATTCGCTACAGTTTTTCCTTCCTCTTGGACAATCCGGCCAATGAAATGTCGGCGAAAGCGATCTCGATTTCAGTGTCTGTTGGGACTGTACCCATCGCGGAATCTCGCATGTATCAGCCCTTGATCCGCGAGCAGCAGGTCTTGCATATTTCGCCGCCGCTGTTCATCGAAGCAACCGCCGTGCAATCGCAACCTTACCCGGGGTCGCTCGTCAAGATCCGGCTTCGATTGATGACCAACACGCAACTACTTGGACTTGCTGATGAGACTGAAGATGGAAAGGGCGACATAATCGGGGTTTCGGGCTTGCTCGGCTCTCTGCCCAACTCACAGGGCGAGGCGGAGCAGGATGTGAAGGTCAAAATCACCGATGTTCATGGTTTGGGGGGAATGGAAGAGGCAGCTGGGTCATACGCTACATGGTCTCGCAAGCGCGGTTTCCTGCTTTTGGAGTTGGGCGTAGGCAAGCACTTGAAAGCAGGGCAAATCTACTCGTTTGAGTTCACGCTACGCAGCCCTGCCCAGGCGCATGACCTCACGCCCGAGGTTCTTCCCGTCAAGCCCACGGATCCCGTTCGCGACCCCGCTGACACAGGTCTCTATGTCCAGGCCAATCGCACAGGCTTTCTTCTGTCTCTCGAGGGTTTTCTGGAATTGCAAGAGTACGTCCTGATTCAAAAGACTTTGATGCTTCGCAATGATGCCGTAGCAAAACTCAATTTGGAAGCGCTGATTCACAACATGGGCGCTCAGAATGAATGCCCAATGCCACCACTCCCGAGTATCGACGACGAGGAAAGCGTCGAGGGCTTCCAGAGCTGTCCCTCGTCTTCCTCCAGGTGCTGTCCTTCATATGATGACGTAATGCCTTTGCGGACGCACCAACCCCAGCTTCTGCGCTCCACGATCACGCAGTCATCGAATTTACCGGGCGATCTCAATCAAATCACGGTTCGTGTAGTTGCGAACGTCGAGTTGTTTGAGCTCATGATATGTGGGCTTCAAGGCTCACAAACACCGGGTCTGGGCACGGACATTGCCTTTGATGAGATCCCTATCTCAAGCAGGGCTGGTTCGTATTCAAGCGACGTTTTTGGCACAAAGGGATTCTGGACCCAAAGTTCAGGCACCCTAGTTCTACGTCAGCTGAGCGGGCGTGCCTCACCTCCAGGGGCCCAGCACCTGTTCACGTTTGATCTCCTCAATCCCGTTGTAGGGCAAGTGGCGCCCAAGATTGATATCCACATTGCATACCCTCGTCCTCCCTACGAGGTCGGCGATGCTTCCGCCTGCCAATACTCGTGTTCGTACTATGCTGCTCCTGCTGGACCTGATGCAGATCCACCTGCTGGTTGGCGCTGCCCGTGCGAACAAGACAGATATTCAGAGCAATGCAACCTTGTTGCCGTGCTGGCCTCCGGGCCCCTTCAAGTCCAGTCACCCACGTTTGTGTACAGACAGATTGGCCAGCAGACCATGTTCCCAGGGGCTTCCAACACCATCACAGTCACCATCGCCACCAACATTAAAGTCGAGACAAAGCTGGAGCCGACCATCACGATATCTGGTCTGTTTGGGTCGATGACTCCAGACTCGACTTTAGTCATCCAGTCAAGAGTGTTGACAGACTCGACGGCATACACCGCTCAAACGTTCGGGCTCAGTGGTGACTGGAGCCAGGCGCAAGGGCGGCTGACCATGAGCCTCGGTGGCAACATGGAGCGTGACAGAAACTACTCGCTTGCGTTCCAGCTGGTCAATTCCGTCAGCTGTGGCAGCTTTGGGAGTAACCGCTTTGCACAATGTCCGGCCGCCACGACCAAGATCTCCATCTCTGCCCAAAAGGGTACATGCAGGAGAGAACGCGAGAACTTTGAATGCCCCTCTGAGGAATGTGGAATGAGTATCTCTGATTGCGATTCGCGCGTGATCTTTCAAGAAATTGGCCTACAGCCAGCTCCGGGCACCAGAGCACCCCTACTGATAGACGCTCCGGACTTCCTGGTCAAAAAGATCGGGCATCTCTCCTCGCTGCCTGGGTACATCAACCGAATCACTGTGTCCATGTCATTTAATGTGGAACTGCCGCAACAGACCAAAGTCACGATTCTCGGTCTGAATGGCACACGAATTCGCGAAGCTGACAATCCATCCACCTTGATTGACATCAGCGGGGTCGCAGCTCTGTTTGGCAGCACGGCCAACTTCAATGCTGCGACTGGAACGCTCTCATTGACAATGCTTAATCGCAATCAAAGGGGTCAGCTATACATTATGTCGTTTAGTGTGCGTAACTCAATGACCCCGCAAGATTCGCCTGAAGTTTTCATTTTCACCACGGGGGGTGATATCAGCGTGTCAGCGCGGAAGATGGACGGCGAGGTCTTGTTCATCGAGCCGCCCGAGTTCACAGGCAAGATGACGGGACAGCAGTTTCCGTACCCTGGTGTGTTGAACACCATCACGATTACCCTGACGCCCAATACGGAATTCCCGTCAAGATCCACAACCATAACGGTCACGGGCATGTACGGTGCCAGGGCGCCAACTGGGAATATTCAGTCAATCGACAGCACCTATCCATGGGTGGGGTCATGGAACCAACTCAGCAGTACTCTGGTCATTACCAACGGCGACACGATAGCTGCAGGGTCCAGCTTCCGCATCCGAGTGCAAGTCACCAACTGCTTCGTGCCGCAGGAGTCTCCTACGCTTGAGGTGCGAATAGATGTCGTCGGCTATTTCCTGGTCTCGCGCAGGCAAGTGCTGCGTGATTCACACCTTCTCATGTGCTGACTTTTGGTGGTGATTTCAGGTGTCGGCAAGTCGAGACGGCATGCAATTGATTTATCCGAGCAAGGTCGACTCGGCGACAGGAAGTGCAAGCACGCTTTTTATCGACGGAAAAGGCTTTGTCACTCGATTAATTCAACAGAAGACAAGCAAACCAGCAACCAGGAACACCATCTTTGTGACGTTACGTCCCAATTTCAATGTGCAACCAAGCACCACCATCAGCATCTTGGGTCTTGCTGGCGCATCGCAAGTGCAAGCCGGGCCGCTGATCCAGCTTCAACCTGCGGGAAACGCGTTTGGATCATCGCCGCATGAGGGTCACGGCGGTTGGATAGACACTGAGTTTGGCTTGCGGCTCTTCGTGAGAGAGACCCTTGTGGCTGCCACCGACACCGTCTTCAGTTTTGACATTATTAATCCGACAGATGGCCAGGCTTCGCCGCAGGTTTCAATGCAGACTGACATTTTAATCATCGCCCCCCAGGCGATGACACAGCAACCAACTCTCCTGTCCGTTGACGATCGCGAATTTGGTGCTGCGCACATCAGACAGTCGTCTTGCTTCTCAGCTGCAACGAACACTATCACTGCTCAGTTTAGCATCAACTTTGACCTGACCTCTGAGAGCGTCGATCTCTCACATGTTGTTCTGTCCATCTCGGGCTTGGTAAGTGGCTCATCATCCAGCCCAGCAACAGCGGACGAGTTCAGAATGGTAGAAACAACGTGGGCTGGGGCGGACGATGTGTCACTTCAGTTCAAGAGATTCGGAGAATGGAATGAACACGTCGGAGTGATGAGGCTATACCCAGCGCTGCCCTCCTATGGCTTAGTGAGCGATTTTCCCTATAGTGTATCGTGGGACATAGTCAATCCTTCTCATGCACAGAATCCACCCAACCCCGCTGCAGTTTCAATCAAGCTTTCTTACACGGATCATGAACATATACAGCGGGAAATAGGGCAAGCCATGACCATGGCGAGCGAACCGTTGTCTTTTCTGGGGTCAGTGTCCGGCGATGCTTTTCCTTTGAAGGTATACGGCATGCAGTTCATGTTTCTTGCGATCGGACAGTCGTCGCCATGGCCTGCCGCCCAGAACGTGATAACGCTCACCATGGTCGCCAGCATTGACATCGTCTATCCATCTTTCATCACACTCAGTGGTCTGGCGGGAGCATCTGAGCCAACCTCTGCCGCCGAGATCGGATTGCCCTCATATGGAGTCTTGACCCATAGTGGCCTTATATCTCCTTCCGGAAATTCAGCCTTTGAGTCGCCCATAGCAGACATCGCCTCGTGGGACTTGGACACTGGAACGCTGGTATGAGCAAATTTAGTGAGCAAATTCAGTTCTGGGACCACGACCCAAACTGGATTCGCAGTTTAGAAAAGTCGCATCATATCTTGGCTTGGTACTAATAGTATTCACCGTCTGCGTCACCAGCATTCTATTCCCAGTCTTTGCCCTTTCCCTCCACCCTCACACGCCCTTCTTTATCCACACAATCCATAATAATTTGCACAGGTAATGGCGCTTCAGCCGTGCAGCTTCAACGTAAACTCCCTGCGCTACTGCTATTCGCTGCCCGCGGGCGTGAAGCAGGTGCCTGCTGCTTGAAAATGTGTCTGCGCATGCCCCTGAGCATTTCGCGTCATGGTCGTGTCTTTGTTGAACCTGTGCACATGTTTTTATGTTTCCTGTTTCACCCAACACTCATACACCCTATATGCAATCCAGGAGATATTTGTGAAAATTAAGAATCCAAGCTCGGCGCATCTACCCCCACCGCTTCACATTTCAGCGTCTGCCGAGACTCGCAAAGGATTTCTCGAGATATTACCCCGAACTGAAATTCCGACAAATCCATTGGAGATACCGGAAAACGTTCCTGGCGCATCGGCAGGGGACGCGCAGCCGCTGCGGGTAGAAAACCCTAGACTTGTCGTCAAAGATATTCAACAATCTACCGATAATCCGGGCGAGAGCAATGCCATCAAAGTCACAATTCTGAGCAACTATGCTGAGTTTCCGGGTCGAGGCAGCCTGACCCATAGTCTTCACATCGGCAATCTCATGAACTTCTCTGAGCCTAGCAATGAGGTGCTGCAATTGAACTTTTTCAACCCGAGCAGTCTTGCAAAACAACACTTGCACGACAGGGCAAATTGGAACCGCGAGACAGGCGAGTTGACTATCAAGTTCAAGGGTGGGGGCTACCGCTTGGCTGCGAATAAGGATTACGTCATGGAGTTCATTCTCCGAAATGGACCCAGCGCACGTGTTCCGCGCCAACCTACTATCGGACTCGAGGTGGGCGAGGGCGAAGTGGCGCTGCCGCCGGTCGCAATGCGCGTAGTTACCACGTGCCAGGATATGGTCGCGTGGCAAGACTCTGAAGGGCACAGCTGTCAGGACTATGCAGATAATGCGGCGTGGTGCGATGGATTGGCTCGCGATCAGCAGTTGGTGTTTCCACCTGCCATGTATGCCAAGAGTCCCAGCGGCTATGCCCAAAACGACCCGTACAATAATTGGCTACTGGATGCCGCAGATGTGTGTTGTGTGTGCCGGCAGTCAGGCATGGGGATAGGAGAGGTGTCAGACCCGTTCTTTTTACACCGTGAAATCACTCAATCAATGCCGTACCCAGATAGTGATAACGTTATCACAATAAGCCTCAAGAGCAATGTTTACATTCCCCGGCACTCGACGGTGATATTGAGCGGCCTGCGCGGCTCGAGTACAGCGTCTACTAGCATGCTGCCTCTGCTGGGCCCTGCGACATCGAATCAAGAGTACGGTTCATTAGCATCTGCGCTTGAAATTTGTGATGCTTCCTTGCAGGAGACTCAGTGTCTGGCTCAAGGATGCTGCAAATTTGATGAACAAGGGCCGCAGGGGGCGCCATCCAAATGTTATGCAGATTTGCCCGCCGCAGTGTGCAGTCCATTCGGCGCGAACGCTCTTTGGCAGCAGGGGCCAGGCATGCTAACTTTGAATGTGACTCGGCCTATCATGGCAGGGCGAGTCCATGCCATGCGATTCCAGCTACGTAATCCCTCCCAAAACAACACCGCAGGCCCAGTGACAATAAATGTAACCATATCCGACTACCAGACGGCCTCTGCATCTTGGACCAAACGAACAGTACTTGCAGATTCGCACCTGCACGCAGCAGAAGGACCGATCGAGAGATTACCTGGCAGTCAAAACGGAGACGCAAGGCCTCTGCATGTTCTGGCACCAGCAATAGTCCTGCGGCACATCGAACAGAGTAGGGGCTTTCCGGGCGTCGAGAACAAGCTGATCTTCTCCTTGGCTTTCAGTGTCGAGCTGTCAGCAAGCTCTGGAGATCGGCTCGAAATACACGGTTTGAAAGGGGCAATTCACCCCCGGGGTCGCATTTCACTCTTACAACAGGGTGTGAACGCAACGCATTTGGTGTTTGGAGCTGACCAGGAACCTGGGTCAGAGGGTACGGGCTTTTGGAAACCAATCGACTACTATCAAGATTCTGCCGCCCCTAGTCTTACCCTTCTGCTGCACCCTGATCGAAAAATTTCTGCAGGATTGGTCTATCAATTTGCAATCGAGATCTCGAATCCCGCGGCAGCACAAAATTCACCCGATATTTGGGTGGTGCATTCTGGGCAGCGCTATCAGCTGGCACCTGTTCTTGTTGACAAGTCCTCTGCTGATTTGGTCAATGCGCAGCAGATGGTTGTGGGCTCGAAACAACCCCTCCAAGTACTTGATGAGGGTTGGATATGGCATGAAGCCGCTCAGTCAACTATGTATCCCGGAGAGGAGAACACAATAACGGTGAGCCTTGTAAGCTCTGCGATGCTTGAGCAGGGAACGTGGATCACCATTGCGGGATTTTTGGGCGCTTTGCCTCATGATTTGCAAATAATTCCGGTGGGCACCAACGCGGTGTCCTCGTCGGAGTCTGCTGTGGATATTGGTTTCGGAGAGTGGGACGGCGGGAGGAAACGAATGGTTTTGACGCTTGCACCTGGCATGCCATTGCAGCCCGGTATTCTCTTACTGCTCACGTTCCAGCTTCGCAATCCAAGCGGCGCTCAAGCATCTCCGCAGCTCTTTGTGCGCACGTCGCTATCCATTGCATCCGTGACGGTAGGCGCGAATCATGGATGCACAGAGGATGCTGTTCTTCAAGCGGGTGGAGGGGGAGGATCAGATTTCAGCGCCATTTTCCGTCGAAACTCCGGTTTGGTCGAGATTGAAAACGGAGGCAAAGGCTTTTTGTCGCAGCCAATGATTTCGGTAGCATCCGGTGGCGCTGGATGCATTGGCAACACGTTCACTGCCGTCCTAAGGGGTACATCTCTGGCCACGCAGACGATACAATCCAATGCCATGGCTGTGCCAGCTGGAAAGCTCGCTGCTGTTGCCGGACACGCTGTTCCACTCCGTGTGGAGGATAAACGCCTCCATTCGGCCTCTGTGTCGCACACCACAGCTTGGCCGGATGCTGTCAACAGAGTGACGCTTTCCGTTATCTTCAACTTTGCTCTAGATACCATGGGGCAGCCAGCACTTGTGCTGTCGAATTTCGATGGAATCACGTTTGTCGCCGACGCGCAGGGTATAATTCCAATGCATGAGGGGAAGTTGGTTCTCCACGACGCCCATCGGCTCTATTTTGGCTCCAGCCCCTCGGAGCATGACGAGAGTACCGCGTTTGTGTCAGATATTGGCGAACTCTTTTTGTATGTAGTGCGCCCGCTGGTGCCAGAAGTCGAGTATCGCGTGTCCTTTTTCACCCTCAACACCAACACTTCACGCGCAGGTCGAAACCTCAACGTCCGTGTGGCGGAGCGTGCGAACGCGCGACAAGTCGAGGAGATGATGACGACCACAGACCAACAGGATGATTGCCCTTCGCAGTGCACCACTGACCAGATCCATAAGGCAAGCCCATCGGAAACGCTGCCCAACTTGAGAGCCGTTCTAGCCGTCTATGCATCCTCTTTTTACGTGGCGCGCATCCGGCAGAACAATCCATATCCAAGCGCGCAGAACAGCATCACAGTCGCATTTGCCAGCAACGTGCGTCTCGACAGCTCATCTGTCCTGCACATCACTGGGCTGCGAGGATATGCATCAGCAACCACCGACGTGGTGGCAGTGCTCGAAGAATCAGAAGGGGGGCTCATAAGTGTCGCTAGCGAAGCGCGCTGGAGCAGAGAAGACGAGCTGCTGTCGGTGCCTTTGACGAGGACCACGGTGGAGTTTCAAGAGTATAGATTCGTTGTTACGTTGACGAATCCTGCTTACGGCCAACACTACACCGCATCTCCCGTGCAGCTGAGTAGCCGGGGCGTGAACATTGCGCCGACCATCATGCAGCGCGATACGACGCAAGTCTTGACCAGCATTAATGGCATCAGCGTGCCAGGTGACCAGGCACCACCCCAAATCCGGCAACCTGTCTTAGCACGCGCCATCATCTCCCAGACTCAACCATATGCTGCAGCGCATAACACCTTCACATTGTTTTTCGAGAGCAATGTGGACCTTCCTGCGGCGGCTGCCATCACTCTGAGCGGGTTTTCGGGAGCGCAAAGCAGTGCTTCGCTCTTGCTAGGCTCGATCGGGGCTGATGCAGATCAGCAAGGCATGCATGCTGACCAACACCTGCTCTTCGAGGATTCTGACGGCAACGCTGGACAGGCGACGTGGCAGGCATCCACAGCATCTGTCCGGATTTATTCGGTGAGCAACCTAGCTGCAATGACGCACGTGGCCTTGACCTTCACCCTCACTAACCTGATGGTAGGGCGTGCAGCAGCAACGATCTATGCATCAAGCGCTCAGATTGGCATTCGCAGTGTACTTGTACGCGGCGACACTGAGATTGAGCTCTGTGGAATTCCTGGAACAGCCCGCGGAGAGGCAAGTCCACTCGCGATTCGGTCGCCTGAGATTACCTTGAATTCAATTTCGCAATCGTCAACTTTTCCGGGAGACGATGCAAACGTCATCACCGTGAACCTACAGTTCAATGCCCGAATTTCAGACTGCACCCTCGCTATCGAGGGCCTTCCGTCATCGGTCGGTAACTCGAGTGGCACGATTCCTCTTTCATCAAGCGATGGAACATCCAGCCATGTGTTTTCGGTTGGCGCGTCGGTGTCGCAAGCTCGGATGGAAAACGGCTTGATATTGCTATACGTGAGTCCCGTCGCCGAAATGGTGCCGTTCACAACGTACAGCTTTTCTTTTACTGTGCGCAATCCGGACTTTCAGACCCAGCCCCCACCGCTCTACATAAGTGCGTGCAGCCTCATCACAACACCGCAGCTCATGACTCCGCTGCGTGCGCCCATTCCAGGTCTCGTGGGCTCGGTTCCGGGAGATGCAGCAGTTCTGAAGGTGGACAATCCAGCCTTCATCCTCAAAGAAATTGTGCAGTCGACACCGTGGCCGGGCTCCACAAATACCTTGACCCTTTCGATAGCAGCCAACGTTGATTTGTATTCCAAGACCGGAGACTTGACGACGATCGCCGTTTCTGGGCTGACAGGGACGCAAACGAATGATAATGACGCGATGGTGCTGGTTTTGGACACCGGGTCCCCCTTCTCCAGCACTGGCAAGTGGGCAAGATTCACAGGCACCATGGAAATCTCGATCAAAGCATCTGAAATGCTGTCTGCAGGATCCATTCAAACAGTGTCATTTGACATCATGAACCCGAGTGCCAAACGGAATGGAGCCACTATCCGTATTGAGGGCTCCTTCCTGTATCTGTCTCCAGCTCCAGGATCGTCAGAAATGAGGCGGCAGATCGAGGAGACGGAGATGGATACATCAAGCACTTACATACCGCCCGTTCTCAAGGCGAAGGCGGGTGACGCGGCACCGCTCCTCATTTACAGCCCTGCGTTCATAGAACGTGTGATCGGCCAGAGGTCGGCGTACCCGGGCGCGGCCAACACCTTGACTATGACTCTGACCTGCAATGTCGACCTGCAGGCTCCTGCAACATTAACTCTCGTCGGACTCGGCAGTCTTGGCACAAGCACCATCGCCCTCTTGACCCATGACTTGTTTGAACTCAACAGTGCGAACTCAGACAGTCTCGTCTTTACATTTAAAGGGTTGACTCAGTGGGCAAGGGGCCAAAGGTCCGAATTCAAGATCGGTGTGATTAATCCTTCGGACGCGCAGGATTCAGCATCAGCGCTCATCTCAGCGTCCAGCCCCGAAGAGCTGAGCACGAGTGTTGCTCTGGAGTCCGACTCCACCACGCTCTTGGGTCAATTGGGCGCGGTTGTAGGCGATGCTGCGCCGCTGAGAGTCAAGGCACCCGCGCTCATCCTCGCATCTCTTGGGCAGTCTTCTTCATTCCCAAAACAGGCAAACACCCTCACGCTGACCATAGCGAGCAATTTTGACCTACAGCAAACGCACATCATTCGTCTGATCAACCTCGGGGCAGCTGCCAAGGATCCACAGAGCACACAAACAACCGGGGTTTTGACAAAACTGAATCCGTGGACTGAGGATGAAATATCGCTGCAGGTCAATTCCCCAGTTCAGGCAGGCACGGCATTCACATGGACGTGTACCATCATGAACCCGCCAATGCCACAGAGCGCTCCAGCAGTGTTTGTGCGTGTAGATGAAACGGGTATCGCAACTCCAATCATTGCGACGCAACGCATCCTGTCGCACACGCAAGAACCAAATGAGCAAGCCCTCTTCGTGCAAGATTTGTCCTTTACCGTGTCTCTGGGTCAGCAGAACATGGCGCTGCCGCACGCCATCAATGAGATTGCCCTGACCATCGGCACGACAGTGTCTTTGCCGGTAGGCTCGCTCATTACAGTGTCCGGCCTGACACGAGAACAGACCATGCTCGCAGTCCAACCCGTGATGCAGGATGGCCTTGTCCGTGTTCAAGACGACACTTTTGGGTGCAACCACAACCTATACTTTGACGCCCCTGGTCAATCGTCAGACCTCTTCCCTTCGGTCCTCTTGTTATTTGTTTTTGGAGGGTGATTAATTCAAAGACAGACAGGGAGGGGAGGACAAAGGTGAGGACAAAGGTGAGGACAAAGGTGAGGACAAAGGTGGGGCGAGTTACAGAATGGCTTGCCGATAGAGAGCGCGAGTGAGGATGTGTGTATGTGTGCAGAGAGTGGGATTGAGTGAGTGAGTGAAGAGTGAGTAAAAGAGAGAGTGAGAGAGGGAGGGGGGGGAGCAAGAGAGAGAGAGAGAGCAAGAGAAAAACAAAGAGAGAGAGGGGGGGGGGGGCAGATGCACAGGTACGGAAGAGCAGGAACCAAGGGCACAGCATGACTGGTCATGCTGTCAAGTAAACAAGCCACATGATTGGCTGACGCGTGCGCTCATATCATAACACACGAACGCGATGTGTACTTGGAGCTGCAGGGGCAGTGGATTGGGTCCAGCGCGAGCTTGGTTCTGCAAGTCAAGCACGAAACTCTTCCAGACAAGAATTACAAGTTCAGCTTCCGTGTGTACAATCCTCCTGAAGACCAAAAGAACACTCGACTCACTCTGTCAGGGGTAAGTAATCTCAGCTCTGTCACAATCTTTGCGAGCTCTGCATGCTAGCCAGATTTGGGGCAGAGCAAGGGCCAAGCCCTTTGTCTGCCACCCCAACCCATCTGCAAATTGCATCCTATGCGCGTGATAATGGCCCTTGCGTCCCTTTCGCAGACAAGTGCACAGTGTTCAACGCCGCACACAGTCGCGTGTGCCTTGGCGCTGTTGCTGCGCGTTCGTTGCGTGCGGACGAAGCAGCCAACACGCTCCAGGCTGCTGCTTGAGCACTCATTTTCCACTTGTTCGTGGGAACAGGAGACACCAGGAGGGCTGGACATACACAGCGCGCAGACGCAGTGCTCCAACCAAGTGTGTCACCAGTGTATGTCAAGTATCCGAGGCCTGCAGGAGTGCGTCTACTGTCTGATACAGACGGGCGACTGTGCCACGACGGGGATCATGCCAGAGCAGACCAGGTGCCGAAGATGTTCGCCGGGCACAGCTCAGGGAGATGCGGCGCCTCTCCACATCTATCCACTCCCGAAGTTTGTGTACACGGCTATCGGGCAGACGGAATACACGCCGTTTGCGATGAACGTGCTGACCATAACGTTGGAAAGCAATGTTGTGCTCGAACGGCTCTACTCGGGGCGAGTAGTCATCTCGGGGCTGGACATGATGGACCTTAGCCAAAGTTTGGTGGACTTGTATTCAGATCGCCTCAAGGAGGACGGGAGTGCAGAAGTGCAGTGCTACCAGGGAGATCCGTGCGATTTGTTCCGAGCGTGCATCGACCCAGTGCAGCCCTCACGCTGCAAAAAGGCCAGCGCGTCGTGGGACAACGATAACAAAATCTTGAGCATGTACGTGTCAGATAAAATGCCCATCATCTACCATGACGTGGAGGATGGGCGGCCCCTGAGCTTCGCACTACGCCTGAGAAATGGCGCGGCCTCAGACAACCTTGCCTCGCCAAAAGTTGCGGCCTTTGGAGTCTCGCAGACAGGCTCGGTGGTGGACATCATCGAGTCCTCGAGCATGCCCACGGGGCTAGGCTTCACCTGGCTCAGCACAAAGACCATTGGCCAGAGCAGCCCCTACCCGGGCGCGTTTAATACCCTCACGATGACTATGACGCCGACACAGACTATGTCGCCGAGCACAGGCATGGCCATTTCCGTGTCGGCTCTTATGGGCAAAACGTGGCCCACGGCAAGCCCTCTCAACTTGACGGACCCGACGGGACGGCAAATGCACCGCATGTTCATGGACGCGTACCCCAACGGCAGAATCGGCCTTGCGAGGTGGAGAGTGATAGAAAACGAGCCTACCCTGATCTTCTTCCTGGCGACGGAGTGGGTGCGAGACACGGAGATCATTTTGCAATTTCAGGTTTACAATCCGTCATTGCCTGTCAACATCAATGCAATCC
>Ga0115006_10000694_pt1 | contig 18985 bp, 17 predicted proteins | sample ArcOceMetagenome_3_FD_88943 | JGI IMG/M metagenome (GOLD analysis project Ga0115006, IMG submission 88943) | Marine eukaryotic phytoplankton communities from Arctic Ocean - Arctic Ocean- Svalbard ARC20M Metagenome | ecosystem: Environmental > Aquatic > Marine > Oceanic | place: Arctic Ocean...
CCTTATAAACTGCAGCCAAGACACCGAGCGGAATCGCAATCCCCCACGCAAATACAAATGCGCTCACTGACAGCAGAAAAGTAGCCCACAGGCGTTGTCCGATCAAATCGACAACCGGCAATTTATAAGCCCACGAATGCCCAAGGTTTCCTTGCGCCACATTGCCCAACCATTTCCAATATTGTACATACCACGGACGATCCAATCCGAACTCGATTTCAATCGCTTGAATCAGCTCTGCTGGCACATCGCGTTGCGCTTTGACCGGCGTCAGAAAGTCTCCAGGCGCGAGACTCATTAAAATGAACACCAGCATCGTGATTCCTAGCAGTATAGGGATCAGTGAGAGTAATCGTCTGAAGATAAAGGTGCTCATGGATTCGGCTGCGCCCACAGTGATTCTTTATTCCAAGTCACACCACCGAGCGGGGTGGGATCGATATTCTGCCAGCGATTGCGATAGCCGAAAAAGTCCTTCGGGCTGACTAAAAAGATGAGCGGCTGTTGCTCGGCTAGAATTTCCTGCACTTCGGAAAAATACTTCTTCCGCACCTCCACATCCGTATGCCGGCCAATTTCAAGCATCAGCGCATCAATGCGCGCTTCCCAATCAGTCGCAGGCTCAACCTGTTGCGGATACCATTGATGTAAGCGCCCACCACTCATTAATATATCTTTGCCCGCATAAGGATCTGGCGCACCACCACCCAGACCAAGCATACACGCCTCATAACTAAATGAATCTGATGTCTTATTGATGATTGAATTAAAATCCAAGAACTGCAGTTCGACGTCGATACCAAGCGCTGCCATGTTCTCCTTAAACACCGTCGCCATCTCGACACGTAGTCCATTACTCGAGTTCGTCATCAATGAAAACTCGATTGGATTACCAAGCGGATCCTTCAACTGACCCGCCTCTAAAGTGAATCCCATTTCAGCAAATAACTGTTGTGAGGTCGCCGGCGAGTAAGAGTATTTTCGAATTTCATCGTTGTACCACAATTTGCGTTTAGGCGATACGTAGCCATGCAAAATATCGGCACGATTAAAATACACCCCACGAACAATACCTTCGCGATTGATACCATGCGAAACCGCTTGGCGGAAACGTTTATCCGAAAACCACTCGAATTTATAAGGCTCTACATACGCAACGCCGTCAGCATCCTTACCAGGATTTAAATTAAACCAAATAAAGTTCGTCTGACTCGAAGGCCCCATGTCGAGCACGGTATAATCGAAGCGTTCCTCTCCCCGCTTCACCCAAGCCACATTATCGGGACCAATTGATTCAAAATCCGTCAAGCCCTGCGCAAAGGCAACATTACTACTATTCTGATCCTGCACAATCTTGGTAATTACTCGCGCCACATAGGGCAGACGCTGGCCCTTCGTATTCACCTTCCAATAATTTGGGTTCTTCGCAAATACAATGCGTTCACCAGGGCGGTACGATTCGAGTACAAACATGTTTAAACCGACAATTTTCCATGGTTCATTAATCGCCGTATCCACACTCCACTGATCCATCAAAGTGCCATCATCAAAAGACACTTGTAGCACATGCTTGGGCAAAATCTCCTCACCACCACCAAACAATAGAAAAGGCGCATACACCTCTGGAGTCGTGAAGCGCACCGTATAATCGTCTAACTTTTCGACCACAGGCTCTTGCCCATTAATCAGCTGTCCAAAAGTAGAGCGCGAACTGTAGCGATATTTTACACGACCGTTTTCATCTAGCACGGGCTCACCGGAATCAACATCTAGCTGTTTCGCGAAAAAACAACTCCAGGTAAACAGGACATCGTCTGCCGTAAACGGCTGGCCATCACTCCAATGAATTCCACGCCGCAAATGAAAGGTGTACTGAAGATTGTCTGCCGAGATCTCCCATGACTTGGCCAGATTCGGGATCACATCGCCAGTATACGGATCCAGCGTGGTCAACCCTGCCAAAATACGCCCGATCACGGCCGATCCTGCCATTGTCTCATTGACCAGAGGATTGACCGTCGCCAAATCACCCGCAAGCGTTTCGACAATAGTTGAGTCAAACTTACCAGCCGGAAAATCAACCACCAACGCATCTACAGGAATCGGAGCCACGACACCGATCGATGGTCGCTGCTGCTCGGAACCGCATCCAGACAGAATCACCGACGCAGCCAGCAGCAGCTGTAACCGAGGTGCAAATATGTCGCTGAGATAGGGTGCCATGTAAAAGTCTTACCAAATCGCTCTCCCTGGTTTGTTCAACGCTTTTTGTAAGTGATTCAAACCCGCAAGCCAGATCGTTTGACAAAGCACGACTTGACAATGCTCAACTGTTCACCTAAACAAGTGAACACTATGAAAGATCTAACCACTCGACAGCAAGAAATCCTCACTTTTATCGAGCATTACGAATGGCGCAACGGCTACTGGCCGAGTATTCGTGATATCCAAGAGCAGTTCGGCTTCGCCAGCACCAATGCCGTAATGGGCCATCTTCGTGCACTTGAGAAAAAGGAAATGATTGAGCGCATCCCCGGCCAGGCCCGGACCTTTCGTATCAACCGGCCAGATGCACCCGAAAAGCCCGAGATTCCTGAGGACGCGACCGAAGTGGTCGATATTCCCGTCATGGGCGACATTGCCGCTGGCTATCCCGACCGTGTCGAACCCGCAGGTGAGATTGGTCGCTTGCAAGTTGACATTCAGAGCGCCGGTTTTTCCAGCCGTCGCCGCAGTTTTGCACTTCAAGTCCGAGGCGAAAGTATGGTCGATGCTGAAATTTATGATGGTGACATGGTCATTATTGAGCCGCGCGACGCCCATGATGGCGACATCGTCGCGGCACTCATCGATGGCGAAACAACTCTCAAGCGCTACATTCAAAAAGGCAGCGAACCTCCCTACCTCAAAGCAGAAAACAAATTTTACCCAGAGCTCTACCCCATCACTGAACTCTGCGTGCAAGGCGTCGCCAAGGCAGTCGTTCGCAGTTTGTAGATTAATGTGAATCGTGATGCAGCGAACGCTGTGCCTTGCACAGTCAAGGCCATGTTACTCGAGCGGCTGTAAACCGCTACACGCTCAGTTGTGCCCATGCGTTTGTTGTCGCTGTTAGCCAAGCAGCAGACATTGACAGCCAAGTCGAGAGGCGAACAGCTCCATGGCATTACGCGTAGACAAGCGGTTCTAACAAGCGAGAGCGGTTGCTAACGAAGGTCTGCTGTAGATGGCGCAGCAATTCACGCACGCCGTCTTTGTCAAGAATCGGCAAACACCTTGCGAGTACAATTCTTAAGCATGCATACGCATTCTGCATGATCGACACAACCGATCAGCAGCACTGCGCTAATACAAATTCGCCTTCAGGCGTTTTCGGATACGTAATAATCCAGCGATCATCCCCCACGCATCGCGAAGCGGCTTAACCTTACCTCCCGGCATTTCCTGCCACGGAATACGCAACTCCTCGACCCGACTACCATGAGCCTCTAGCGCAAGCAATAACTCAACATCAAACACAAAGCCGCGCTCGATCAACTGGTTCGACACCGCACGATACGCCGCTGCTGGAATTACTTTTGCACCACACTGCGTATCCTCAAATTCAATACCCACCAAGCCATGCACCAATTTAGTAAACATGCGGAAGCACAGCAATCGCAGCCATGGACGCTGGACCGGCGTATCCACTGCGTTATGGCGAACACCAACAACACCAACATCAGGACCACACTGGCAAGCATGCCTAAGTAAATGAAGGGTTGACGGAGCATCCACCGCACCATCAGCGTCGACAAAGGCCAACAAGTCGGCATCGGGACATGCAGACCACGCCTGATAAATCGCACCGCCCTTTCGCGAACGCTCGGCAAACAGCATCACCTCGACATCCGCATAGACGGCCGACAGGCACTCAACTAAGGCTGAGATCTTAGCCTGCTCCAGCTTGGACGAACCATCATCCGCCACGATCCAACGCACCGACAAATCAGATTTTGACAACGCCTGCGCCAACTTCGGGCCAAACAACTCCAACCGTTTACAGTCGTTCCAAACTGGAGTTACCAATACAATTTGTTGTTCTGAGAAAGGCACGCTTGATAAATAATAGTGACTACAGAATGAACACAACGGCAAAGCAAGATTGCAGCCGGCAAATAAGTCGCTTCAGATAAAACCACCTCACAATGTCGCAACGTCTCCTCATAATCGTCATATGGATCGGTATCGTTATACTATCGTTAACGTTACGCCTGCAGAACTTAGAAGAACGCCCAATCCACGCCGACGAGGCGACCGGCGCACGCATTCTCGCAGGTCAATTAGCTGGCGAGGACTACCAGTTTGACCCACAGCATTTCCATGGTCCGCTACTCAGCCTTAGTTCGCAACCCATCGCGCGCAGCCGATCCGAAACCTCCTGGAGCGAACTATCCACAACCACTTTGCGTCTCAGCACTGTCATTGCCGGTCTACTAGTGGTATTTACCCCGCTCCTATGGAGACGATCGATCGGATCATGGGGCGCACTGGCAGCCGCCGCACTGTTAGCGAGTTCACCGCTGATGGTGTATTACAATCGCATGTATATCCATGAGAGCTTGCTGACGCTCTTTGCAATGCTGGCTTGCGCGGCAGTCTTACGGCTCACCGAGCAACCAGGCAAGCGTATCGGCATCGCGTCGGGGCTCTGCATCGGCCTGATGTTTGCCACCAAAGAAACCTTCGCCATTTCGATACTCGCGTGGTTACCAGCCGTCGGACTCTGCTACTGGAGACAGCAAGCAAATGAGGCGCGGCATCTCTGCCCCAACCTTCGTATCTATCTATTGCCCAGCGTGTGCTTAGCGATCACCGCAGCATTCACCGCCGCCTACTTTTACAGCGATGGTTTTCGCTCCATGCAGGGTATCATCGACGCGGTGCGCACCTACTTCGTTTACGAGACCTCCGCTGGCCACGAAAAAGGCATGGGTTATTACCTCGAGCTGCTAATTTGGCCCAAGCAACAGTTCGGCATCTGGTGGACCGAAGCACTCATCGCCCTACTCGCAGTGATCGCGGTGGCATTCGCCGTAGTCAAGCGTGTGCCAAACCCTGCGGTTCTCTTCCTGGCGGTCGCGACGGTATGCCACTTTATTATCTACAGCTGCATCGGCTACAAAACCCCTTGGCTCATGATGGTGCCATGGGCACATGCCTGTCTGCTGGCTGGCTATGTCTTTAGCTATTTTCCAAATTTAAAGACCAGGTCCCGCTTCCTCCTCACACTACTTTTACTCACTGGACTCGCCTACCAGACCAAACAAAGTATTCATGCCAGCGGCCGCCTAGCCAGTGACAGCCGCAATCCTTACGCGTATGTGCCCACCAGCAAAAACGCAGCAAAGGTCGAACGCTGGCTACACGAGTTAAGGGCCCTTCCCGATGCACCCACGCTCACGCCCATCGGCGTAATCGGTCAAGAGTATTGGCCACTGCCGTGGTATTTACGTACTTTCGAAACCATTGGCTACTGGCCGACTCCGATTCAAGACATCACAGATTTACCTATCATCTTCGCGATGCCTGCACAAGCACAGGCCTGTGACAACTTGCTCGGAGCCACCCACACAAAACTCCCGCGCGGCCTTCGCGCCAACGTCGCCGTCACACTTTATTTACGCAACGACATCTGGCAGCACTGGATGCGCACCGACACACAATGAGCCATATCCATAAATTCGACCACCACGCGATGAAGACCACCTTCATTTTGCGTATCGTTAGCGACGATGCGAAACTCGCGCAGGATGTCGCGCACACAGCGATCGTCCTACTGGACGAGATCGAAATGACTCTTAGTCGCTACATCGAAGGCAGTGATGTGTTTCGAATCAACCACATGGAGACCGGACAAAAACTGTTCATCAGTCAGACCTGCTATGACTGCTTACGACTGGCCGCCGAAGCACATGAGCATACTGGTGGCCTGTTCGACATCACTCTCGGCACATTAATCGAACATCAAAAAAACAAAGCTGCCGGCAGCGTCCCATCGCTCAGCGGCACGCTCAGCATTGATCCAGATCGACCGGCGATCACATGTGTCACAGCCGGACGAGAAATCGATCTCGGCGGCATTGGCAAAGGCTACGCGCTTGACCAACTCAAAATCCTACTGGAAGACTGGGGCATTGAATCAGCGCTGCTTTGTGCTGGTGCGAGCACGCAGTTAGCCTTCGGCTCTGCGACCTGGCCGATTGAACTGAGCGGCGATCACCATCAGCAGACCATCAAATTAAACAACCAAGCACTGAGCGCATCTGGGATCAGCATCCAAGGCAGCCACATCGTCTCTCCCCACAAATGCCGCGCCCCCAATTACCACTTTAAACGCGCATGGATATTGCAACCCAATGCCGCGCTAGCTGATGCCTGGTCAACCGCTCTAATGCTGATCGATGTCGAACAGCTGCGCACCTTTGAGGCCCCTCAAGACACGCTCTACTTCGAAACAAGCTCCGGCATCCACACCCTGCAAAAATTGCAAGCAACGCTGACCGAGTAATCGCCAGTGGCAGCCTTCAATATCAAGGTAACCAAGTTGCAGCCTTCAGAGCGAGTGTGCGTCCTGAAATCTAGGCAACAAACTTGTTGTCGTCGCTGGTGCAACAGGGATACTCCCCCTTGAATATGTCAGAGCACACACCAGAAGACTCCGCCCAAGCACCACTTATTGATATCGTCCTACCAGTCGAGGAATCAGAGCACGTCTCGGCGTGGAAAACCGCGATCGCCGAGCAACTCGCACTGCCAGAAGAGCGGATCGTCGATATGCGCCTGCGTAAACATTCGATCGATGCCCGCCAAAGACAGATCAAGGTGCAGCTACGAATCGAAGTCGGCCTCGACCAGCCTCTCCCGGCAGAACCGGAGTTGAAGCCCCTTTACGACAGACCAACCGCGGATGCAAAAACAGTGCTCATCATTGGCTGTGGCCCGGCGGGGATGTTTGCCGCGCTGCGAGCCCTCGAACTTGGCCTGAAGCCAATCATTTTAGAGCGCGGCAAGGACGCCTCGGCGCGACGCTTCGATCTCGGTCCCATTCTCAAAAAAGGCACCGTTATCGAGGACTCCAACTATTGCTTTGGCGAAGGTGGTGCCGGCACATTCTCGGACGGCAAGCTCTACACTCGCGTTAAAAAGCGCGGTCCGATTCGCGATATCTACGAGACACTCGTCGCGCATGGCGCTCCCGAGCGCATCCTTATCGACGCGCACCCGCACATTGGCTCTAACTTACTGCCAAAAGTGGTGATGGCGATGCGCCAATCGATTCTCGAAGCTGGCGGTGAAGTCCACTTCGGCGCGAAGGTGAATCAATTCATTCTCAACGATGGTCGCATTCGCGGCGTCACCACAGTCGATGGCCGCGAGTTCCTCAGCGACCGTACGATCTTGGCAACTGGCCACTCCGCCCGCGACGTTTATGAGCAGTTGCATGCCCAAAATGTACGCCTTGAACAAAAGTCCTTTGCGGTCGGGGTCCGCATCGAGCACCCGCAACCTCTGATTGATAGCACTCAGTATCATTACCCATTAGGGCAAGAACGCCCGCAGCTACTCCCCGCAGCGAGCTACCGACTCGCCACCAAGATTGACAACCGCGGCGTACACTCCTTCTGCATGTGCCCAGGTGGCTTCATCGTACCTGCTGCGACTGAGAACGATGAGGTCGTGGTCAATGGCATGAGTCTCGCACGGCGCGACTCCCCCTTTGCCAACAGTGGCATGGTAGTTAGCGTTGAGCCGGAAGACACCGCTCCCTTTCAAGCCGAACACGGCGTCCTCGCTGGTATCGCCTTTCAGAAACAATTGGAAATCGCCGCCAAACAAGCTGGTGGTGGCGGTCAAGTCGCACCGGGGCAACGCGTGACTGACTTCCTAGAAGGCAACACCTCGGTTGATCTACCCAAGACCAGCTACTTCCCCGGCATTCAGAGCGCACGCCTCGACCAGATCATGCCAGAATGGATCGTTTCACGAATGCGCCGCGGCTTAACGCTGTTCGGCGAGCAGATGCGCGGCTACATTACAGAGGAGTGCAATTTGATCGGCTTTGAGACGCGCACCAGTTCGCCCGTGCGCGTGCCACGCGATGCAGACTCACTACAGCATCCAGATATCGCGGGCCTTTACCCATGCGGTGAAGGCGCGGGCTTCGCCGGCGGCATCGTCAGCGCCGCACTCGATGGTATCCGCTGCGCAGAAGCGGCGGCGAGTTAAACGGGCACATGCGATCTGTGACACAAACATTTCTGCCTATCCATTGCAACAGACAGGCAGGCCGACAGACAGCGGTGTCGGCTTCACACTGCCTCACTAATTAAACGAACGGCCGCAACCACAAGTGCTGCTAGCATTTGGATTACGCACTTCGAAGCCTTTACCCGACAAGCCATCGTCGAAATCGACGACACTCTCATCGAGGTATTCTAGACTCGTCTCATCGACCAGAAATTCAACACCGTTGTTTTCAAACAACTGATCAGCGTCCTTCTGCTCGTCAAAAGACATACCATACTCGAAGCCTGAGCATCCGCCCGCCTCAACTAAGATACGGAGTTTCTGCCCCTCAGTAGCCTTCTCGGCCTGCAACTGTCGGATTTGTACGACGGCACTGTCTGTCAATGTGATCATGCCCTACAACAAATGCGCTTCGGTACAACTGTCAACCCACACTTGTCGCGGATTTACGTCATACAGCATTTTTCATGCTAGATTTACAATTTGGCTTGAAAAAAGTTTTAATTGGGCGTTTTATCCTGAGCGTGCCTAAGCTCAAACACATCGTTAACCAACTACATTTCGACCTCGTGCATGTGACCGCCAAAAGCGGCATGGGTATTTCGTATGCAACTAAACAAATGGATACGGGGCATTACAGCATAGGCGCGGCGATCAAACTAATCCGTAAACAATACTCTCAATTTGAAGTGTTTCGCAGCAACAGTATTCGCACAGCAAAGCGCTGGGTATTAAGCGAGACACCAGGGCTCGAACAAGACGCAGTGGCCTAGAGCCCACAGTACCGACAAATCATCATGAGCTCACCAGGGTTCCAACAAGTCCAAAAACAAGCGCAGACCCTCGTCCTAGCGCCTCAACTACAGAACTCTCTCAAGATTCTCCAAGCGCCATCCGTAGAACTACGCACCTCAATCCTTAAGGAACTCCAGGCGAATCCGCTACTCGAAGAACTAGCAATTGACACTATCAGCGTCGAAGAACACCGCGAAGATCCAACTGCCAACCAACTCGAACAAGATGAAGAAACCGAGTTCAACCCAGAGGACTTCAGCGCCTTAGAGCGCATGAGCGAAGATATGCGTGAACACTACGCACTGGAGAACACTGGGCAGAGCCACACCTCCGAGGATGATGAGCGCCGCGAGCACTTCATGAATTCGCTGACCACGAGTGTATCACTACAGCAGCATCTCATCGAACAGGCCGAACTCACCGACTGCTCCGATCAAGAGCGCGAAGCACTCCTCTACCTCATTGGTAGTATTGACGATAATGGTTTCCTCACTGAGACAATCTCCAACATAGCTCTCACCAGCCGTATCCCCTACACCTCAGTCAGTAAGGCCAGCGCAACATTAAAGACCTTTGATCCACCTGGGATCGGCACGAAAGACACACAAGACTGCCTCGTCACTCAGCTAGAGCTAAGCCGCCAAGGCAACACCACCGCAGCTCAAATCCTTCGCGACCATTTTCAACTCCTCATCCGGCGCCGCATCCCCGAGCTCGCTCGCAAGCTAGGAGTCAGTACTGAGGACATCCAAGATGCTATTGAAACGATCGCGACGCTTGAACCATCGCCAGGTAAACGCTTCAGCCCAGACTCAAACGCAGTCATCGAACCCGATGCCATTGTATTCAAAGATGCATATGGCGAGTGGCAGATCACGCTGAACAACGACTACATTCCTCGCCTACGCATCAGCAGCACTTACAAGGACATGCTGGCTAAAGGGAACCTGAACCAAAAAGAAAAAGAGTTTATGATCGAGCGCATGCGTTCCGGTAAATTCCTAATCAACTCGATCGAACAGCGCCAACAAACCATCGAGCGCATCACACTTGAAATCCTCAAATTTCAAAGCGATTTCTTTGCTGCAGGCGTCTCCAAGCTACGCCCACTGACAATGAATACCATCGCGCAAATTGTCGGTGTACACGAGACCACCGTTAGCCGCGCCATCGCAAATAAATACATTCGCACCCCACATGGCGTTTTCGCATTTAAATATTTCTTCACACCAGGCTATAAGGCGGGCAGCGGCGAATCAGTCTCGAATAAATCGATCAAAGACATGATTAGCCATATCATAGAAGAGGAAAAGCCCGCCAAGCCCTACAGCGATCAGGGCATCGTCAATATCTTAACCGAAAAGAAGATTAAGATCGCCCGCCGCACCGTAGCCAAATACCGCGAAGAGCTCGGCATTCTACCCACCAACCTGAGACGTAGATACGAATAAGCGTGGCAGATCAGGCAGAGCTCGTCCCGCATTGAGAAAATCGCGGGATAAACAGTTAAAGGAGTGTGGGCGACTCGCCCACCTCGATCAACTACGAGGGCGAGTCACCCTCACTCCATTACAAAACATATGCACCACAACTGCTGACTCTGAAGTTCGACGGTTCAGCACCCTTCAACGAAAATTCAACCCTTAGACCACCGCTTCAAGCACCGCGCTGCCGATCGCGTCGCAGACGAGACGCCCCTTATGCGTCAAGCATGCGTGTACTCCACTCCGGACCATTAGTCCCTCAGCCTCAAAACGTGCTAACAATGGCTCTAATCTGACCATCACATTTGCTGCCGGGAAGCGTAGCGCGATGTCAGCCAAATCAATCCCTGAATTCATGCGCAGGCCAAAAATAATAGCGTCTGCCATCAGAATACTGGCATCGAGCGATACCAGTTCGGTCTTGATCGGCTGCCCTGACTCCATCGCAGTCGCCCACTCGTCCAAATTTGACGGACGTTGATAACGCTCCCCACAATACTGACTTGCCGCCGAAGGACCACAGCCGATCCATTCCGTCATTTTCCAGGTATTAATATTATGCAGACATTCCGCTCCAATCTTGGAAAAATTCGATATCTCATATTGAGCGTATCCGAGCTCAGCGAGCAACTCCCAGCCGCCCTCGTAGAAGCGCAACTCGCGTGCCTCATCGATCTTCAATTTCCCCTCAGATAGCTTCACATAGAGGGCAGTATCTTCCTCGAAAGTTAAACAATAAGTCGAAAGATGCGACGGTCCCAGCCGAGCCGCTTCGCGAATCGCGGCCTCCCACTGCTCCATCGATTGATTAGGGATGGCAAACATCAGATCTAAATTAGTCTGAGGAAAACCAGCGGCTTCAACTAAGCCCCAAGCCTTATAGATTTGATTAGGACGATGCAGACGGCCCAGTGATTCCAGTAATTCCTCATCAAAGCTCTGCACCCCCATCGAAATACGCGTCACACCGAGGTCGCGTAACACTGCGAGCTTGTCTGCTTTAACCGTCGAAGGGGCCATCTCGATCGTCCACTCCGCAGGCGCATTGCCGAGGCGTTCCAGCATCGAGCGCCCAAGGCGATCTAAATCTTTGGCCGACAACAAGCCTGGCGTACCGCCGCCCCAAAACACGGTATCCACCGACCGGCTATCCGAAATTAGCGCAAACTCTACGTCCATTGCCTTGAGATAGCGATCCAAGTCGACGCGCCGCGGCTTTTCTTGGTAAAAGGCACAGAAATCGCAGGTCGATGCGCAAAACGGGACGTGACAATAGAGACCCAGCGTCGTTGGTGCGGGATTAACGGTTTTCAGCTCTTTTCCTTGCAGGTGCATAGTGAGAAGGCATACCATCTTCCAACAACTATGAAAGCCAAGCGCATTTTCCTCTCCTTTTTCCTCGCCCTCTCATTCTACCTGACTGGTTGCAGTGTCAGAATCGTCGATACTACGCCTAGTATCGCCCCCACCTCACCGACCGGCAACTACACCTTAAGTGCTTATGCGCAGGTCAACAAAAAGAACGTCGTCCCTAGCAGCTTGGAAGCATTCGTCGTGATCGATGGCGAACAGCGCGCAATGACCGCTGCCACAACTGTACCAAACTACTTTGAATACGACTATCAAGCGCCGGTCGAAAAGAAGCTCGCCCGCTACTACTACGTGCTCAACTTCGAGACACAGTGGGAGGACGAATCAACCGTCTCCGCGCAGATTATCTCCGACCTCTACCAAGTTCAGCTACCGAATCAGGTCACACTGAAAATTGATAAAATTCGTGCAGCCGTGGGCGCTCGAATCTCGATCGATGGCCAAGGCTTTACAGATGAGGATATTGTTTTTGTCGAACACATGCCCGTCGAAACCATCTATATTTCGCCCACCGAACTACTATTCGTCGTGCCCGAGGTAGAACCAGATTTCGGCTACAGCATTGAAGTGCGCAGCACCACACATGCACAGAGCGCAGGCTACCTGCGCATCGAACCCGCTAACCCACTCAGCGTTTTACCAAATCAGCTCAGCCTGAAGCCAGGGCAACGCCAAGCAGTCGCCTTTGCACTCAATTATCCTGCCCCCGTCGGAGGCCTTTATATCAATGTCACCACCGACATACCCGGCAGTATCATCATGCCAGAGGTACTTATCCCCGAAGGCGCACGCACAGTCAGTGCTACGATCGAAGGCGATCAATTTGGCAGTGGCCACCTGTTCATCAATGCAAGCGACATAGCCGAAATTGCCATTCCACTTACGATCCGCTAATTGGTTTGTTGCCGAAAGTTAGCTTCGAATTCTGCTTAACTCGACCTAATCGGATGTTTTCCGCATCGAACGGAACTACAACGTGATTCAAGTATTATTGTCGTGGCTAAGACATTTAGCCGCATAGCAAATCAGTTCGCAAGTCGAATGAAGTTCTAGCTTACCGCAGATGTTGTAACGATGCGCACCAACTGTCCTGGGGCTGATATTAAGTTGCTGGGCGATCTCACCAGACGTCTGGCCATGCCCATATAATTGGAATATCTCAAACTCACGGTCAGTAAGTATAGCAATTGGCGACTGATGACCACGTGCCCTTCCCGCAAGCTCATCCATCACTTGATTCGTCACGAAACGACTGAAAGCGGAACCACCCGCCAATACTTCTTTGATCGCATTAACGACCTCAGCACCACTGCTTTTTTTCATAACATATCCACTTGCGCCGGCACGCATCGCGCGCATGGCAAAGACTGACTCTTTGTGCATCGAATGCATTACCACTGGCAGGCCTGGATTGATCGCCTTTAAATCTCTGACTAATTCGAGTCCGCTGGACTCTTCTAAACTTATATCAGATAGTACCAGATCGGGCTTGAGGCGAAGCACCTCGTTCATTCCATCTGCGGAGTTATCGGCTTGACCGCACACCTTTAATTCCGGATCGCTATCGATCCATTTCGAGATCGCCTCACGCATGAGTGGATGATCCTCAACCACCAAAATACGATAGGAATAGTCGGCCTGAGGGGGGTGATTTATGTCATTCATGGTTTAGTACATGTGAACTAATCCTGACATTAAAAAAAAATAAACCTTATTGCAAACGAATTTATACGAGTGCCACTATTCTATATTTAAATATCGTTATTTATAACTATCCAAGATGATTAATGCGGGCTTAATCCAATGCTGTTACGACCCACGGCTTCCAGATAAATATGGCTCAAGGAAAATTTCGAGATGAACTTAACAAGGTTCTTTCAGGCAGCCCTATTTAAACTCAGGAAAAAACGGGTTATGCGCCTGTTCATTAGCAACAGTCGTCATAGGCCCATGGCCAGGACATAGAATCGTAGTCTCAGGCAGCGACAGAATCTGCTCACGATTGTTCTCCAGTGCTTGAGCATAGTGCTCACGAGCTCCACCTTGAGAAAGGCAAAAAATTGAATCTCCAACGATCGCAATCGGCGCATCAAGGCCTTCGATTACATAGGTCATGCCACCTGCCGAATGGCCATTAGTCTGCCGTGCTTGCACCTCGAATCCGTCAAACTCCATCCAATCACCATGCTCAAGCAAGTCAGCCTCACCGTATGGCTCGAGCTTAGGGGCAAACGCAATGCCACCTTCGATATGGCTCAATAACTCATCGTACGCGGCAATATGATCGCGGTGTGCATGCGTGACCACTAGAGCCTGCAACTCTAAGTTACGCGCTTTTACCTCGGCCAGCAATTCGTCCACATTTGCCCCCGTATCAAACGCCACCGCCACCTTTGTTTGCGGACTCCAGACCAAGTAACTATTGACTGTCATCGCTTCGTAACCAACCACAGGAAAGGATGTGTTATAGCATCGCAGCCCTTCCAGTTCAATTGGCTCAGGTTGCCATGCACGATTTGCCATCGCAGCGAGTGCGTCGGCATCTAAGGCTAGCACTGGGGCGACAGCACGTAAGCTGGCTTCATCTAATTCGGCGTCCAGCAATGCCGCAACAGCTGTCACAGATAGGCCAGCCTTCTGTGCAACTGCCTGTTTGCCTAAGCCTAACCCAGTGGCAGCCTTCATCAGTACGTCTTCAAAATTGTCTTCAATGCGTATTCTCATAATTCGCTAAGCAGACTTAAAAAAACATGTGACGACAAGCAATGACGATCTAACAGTCAAAAAAGCTTCAATAGATATGCGGTTGATTAAATTCATAATCCAGAGCTTGCATTCCGAAAAATCACCGCCATAAAAGCGCCATTCATTTTGAATGAGCCCAGATGGCGGAATTGGCAGACGCGCTAGACTCAAAATCTTGTGCCTTCGGGCGTCCGGGTTCGACCCCCGGTCTGGGTATTCTTTAAAGCCTCGTTTTCGAACGGGGCTTTTTTGTGTCGATTCATTCGTAATGACTTAGAGGAGATCTTGGTCTGCGATGCTACCATCAGAGAAGCTCATCCTAATTTAAAAAACAGGAGTCACTTCCAGTTTCTGCCCCGGCTCCAAAATATGACGCCCTTTACGATCTGGATCTTCATCATTGCGATAGATCTGGAGTTCAAGCGGGCCATCCAAATCCACCGGAGCCACCCAGCGCCACTTACCAATCTCCTCAAAGTCCATCGGTATACCTGTTTGCCAGCTCAGGCCACCCGCACTGCCGCGCAGGAAGGGCTTATTGCCAATGCCAATCAAAATGCTCGCGGTAAAGACTGCGTCGTTTGCCTTCGTGGGAGTCCGACGAGTGGCCGCTGGCTGGCCTTCGCCAAACAAATCAACTGGTGCATTTGCCTCAGCGTTGAGCTCGGGAGACGGCTGCATTGCTGTTTCAGCGACTTCCGACTTCGGTTCAGGCTCTTCAAATCCAGCTTCCGCTGCCGCACCGTCGACAACCTCAACGATTAAATCATCCGCGGCTTCGTCTCGCTCGGCCTCGGTATTGACCTCAGCCTCCGACACTGCAGCCTCCTGCAACTCGTCAGCCTCAATCAAATCCGCTCTAATTTGGACTTCGCTCTCTTCAGGCAACCTCGCGGCGGCCTCAGATACCTCATTAGGGTCGAGCTCAACCACCAACTCTTGAGCCTCAGTGACTTCAGAGATTGACTCGTTTGGCACGGCCGGTTCGGACATCGGTTCCTCTGGCATTTCCGGCATCTCTGTGCTTTCAGTCACCTCGGGCTCTGGCTTTGCTAATTTACTCTTCGAATCGATAATGCGGCTCACCGCCGACGAAGCTGAATTCTGCTTCTCCTGAATCGCACGTTGCAATAGTCCAGCATCCGCTTTGCTGCGCCGTGATCGCGGCGCACGTGCGGGCGCTGATGTTTCGGCTTCAGCAGTTGCAGTTGCTGCACTAGCGGCTTCGACCGCAACCTGGGCACTTGCTTCCAAAACGACCACCCGTGATTCAATCGAACCCAAAGGCTCAACTGCCGCAGTCAAGCGAGCCTCCAAGGTGGCTAACGCTGCCTGTAAGGCGGTCACTGCTTCAGCAGAGGTGTCAGAAGCGCCATCCTTCGGCATCACGCTGAAGGCATCCAACTGAACTTTAAGCGCAGCAAATGCTGTAACTTGATCCGTATTAGAGACATCAATCGCTGTAACTTGTTGCGACAATGTAGCCAAAACCTGCGACGTATGATTCAGCTTTTGATCGACCGCAGACGCCAAGATTTCACAGCGCTGATCCACCGAACCGGAGCCGGACTCCAATTCATTGAGCCGTTCATGGCATTCCAGCAACGCGGCCTCGGCCTTCCGCAAATGCCCCTGTAGCAAGCGAAGCTCGGATGACTGGTCGTCTCGCTCTTCGCGCACTCGCATCGAATACTCCACCACGTAGGGCAGCCCGAAAACCACAGCCCCCAAGGCCACAGCGACCACGCAGGAAATGACCTGTATATCGGTCAGCTGCCAATTGCCTAGAATGGCAATTGCTAGCGCGGTAACGACCAATAGCGCGTCCCCCAAGTAAAAGGGCCATTTTGAGAGAGTGAGGGGGGCTTCGTCGTCCGATTGCATACGTGGCAGCGTCAGTAAGTTGTATTTAGATCAAAGCGACTCTAGCGCCACGATCAACCCTCTATTTTACAACTTAGCGCGGACGCTCGACGAAGCCTGCCTTACGGTAGACTTTACCCAGTGTTTTGTAAGCGCGCTTCTGCGCCTCGCCAGCTCCTGTCTTCAACACCGACTCTAAATAGCTTTTATCTTGAATTAGCTCGTTATAACGCGCCTGCACAGGTTCCAACGCAGCAATCACCACATCGGCTACCTCCTGCTTCAGCTCGCCATAGCCTTTATCGACGAATGAAGCTTCGAGATCGGCAGTCGAACGACCACTAAGCGCACTATGAATTTGCAGCAGATTCGTCACTCCCGGCTTATCATCGCGGGCCACGATTTCGTTGCCCGAATCCGTCACCGAACTCATGATCTTCTTACGCAGCACAGCTGGCTCATCCAAAATATAGAGCGTCGCATTTTGATTATCATCACTTTTCGACATCTTCCGCTGCGGATCTTGCAGCGACATAATGCGTGCGCCCGTCTTCGGGATAAAAGGCTCCGGAATTGTAAACGTATCCGAATAGCTGTGATTAAAGCGCTGCGCTAAATCGCGGCAAAGCTCTAAGTGCTGCTTCTGGTCGTTACCGACCGGCACTGAATCGGCATTATAAAGCAAGATATCGGCCGCCATGAGCACCGGATACATTAACAGCCCTGCATTCAGCGACGCACCTGGACGCGCTCCTTGGTTAGCAATCGAGGTCTCCCCCTGGGACACTTTAAAGCCGAGCTTCGCGGCCTTTTCTTTAAACTGAGTCATGCGCTGCAAATCACCAATCGGCGTGATACAGCTCAATAACCAAGCCAACTCGGTATGCCCAATGATATGCGACTGAATGAAAATATTCGAACGCTCCGGATCGAGGCCACAAGCGATGTATTGCGCCACGCAAGATAGGGTATTCTTGCGCAACTCAGCGGGCGTATACTTAACCGTAATCGCATGCATATCGACCACACCGAAATAACAGGTGTTATCGTCGAGCAAGGTCGCCCAATTTTTAACGGCGCCTAAATAGTTACCCAGAGTCAGGACTCCGGTTGGTTGGGCACATGTAAGGATAACTGGCTTTTCTTCGCTCATTCACCGCCGATTGACGGCAACAGCTCTGCCCTTGTCAATCTTCCTTCTCTGCTTACTCGATTCTCTGGCGCTCTACGACTTCGACTTCGCCCATGAATCACGCAGGGCCACCGTACGGTTAAACACTGGCGCACCAGGTTTCGACAATTTGTTATCCACACAGAAATAACCAATGCGCTCGAACTGGCATTGCTCGCCTGCGGTCATCTCCATCAAGCTCGGTTCACAGAGAGCAGTCACTTCTGTTGATGATTTTGGGTTCACATACTTAGTGAATGAAATCTCCTTATCCGCTTCCGGATGCTCCTCGGTAAATAAGCGGTCGAACAAGCGAATCGGAATCTTCACCGCGTGATCAGCACTCACCCAATGGATGACGCCCTTCACCTTGCGGTCTTCAGGTTGCTTATTGAGTGTGTCGTGATCGACCGTGCAAAGCAGCTTCGTGATTGTGCCATCGGCGTCTTTTTCCACATCGTCGCACTTAATGATGTAACCATTACGTAAACGCACTTCGCCGCCCTTCTTCAGGCGGAAAAATTTACGATTGGCCTCTTCCTTAAAGTCGTCCTGCTCGATGAACAGACGCCCTGAGAATGGAATCTTACGCGTGCCGGCAGACTCGTCTTCAGGATTATTCACCCCATCGACTTCAACCACCTCACCTTCTGGCCAGTTAGTAATCTTAATTTCGAGCGGATTGAATACCGCCATACGACGGGTTGAGGTGCTGTTCAGCTCGGCACGTACCGCATGTTCAAGCAGCGCTACATCACTGGTCGAATTGACCTTGGTAATGCCGACAGTCTCACAAAATTTACGAATCGCAACGGCGGGATAGCCACGGCGTCGCATGCCAGAGAGTGTCGGCATGCGCGGATCATCCCAACCATCGACGAAGTTGCCTTCAACCAATTCGCGCAGCTTACGCTTACTCACGACGGTATAAGTCATGTTCAAACGCGAAAACTCAGTCTGTTTGGATGGGAAAATGTCGAGCTTTTCAATGAACCAATCGTAGAGCGGACGGTGATCTTGGAACTCCAAAGAGCAAAGCGAATGCGTGATCTTTTCAAGCGAATCACTTTGGCCGTGGGTAAAATCGTAGCTCGGATAGATACACCATTGGTCGCCCACACGGTGATGATGAATACGTTTGATACGATACATCACTGGGTCGCGCATGTTCATGTTCGGATGCGTCATGTCGATCTTGGCGCGTAGCACCTTCTCGCCATCGGCAAACTCACCCGCACGCATGCGTTTAAATAGATCCACACTCTCA
>Ga0115006_10000695_pt1 | contig 18964 bp, 12 predicted proteins | sample ArcOceMetagenome_3_FD_88943 | JGI IMG/M metagenome (GOLD analysis project Ga0115006, IMG submission 88943) | Marine eukaryotic phytoplankton communities from Arctic Ocean - Arctic Ocean- Svalbard ARC20M Metagenome | ecosystem: Environmental > Aquatic > Marine > Oceanic | place: Arctic Ocean...
AGTACGTAGTAGTTGTTGTCTTCTTCAACGGCGCGATCTAAAACTTTACGTTCCCAAGGCTTCAACCCTGTTAAGAATTTTTGATAGGCATTACGCTCTTTATTAGTAACGGTAAAGCGATCATTATCATCGTAAAAGTCAGTAATATCTTTGTTACGTTCTATCCAAAGTTCAGTGTTTAAAGCTTTGTTACGCTCTACAAATAATGACGTCGGTTTGTTTAACTCAATATCGCGTAAGCGAGCAAAATCAATATCAGGGTTGTGGGTGTCTAACCGCATTTGATAGACTTTATCGATTGAAATATCCACATGATCAGTACTGTAGAACCAGCCACGCCAGAACCAGTCAAGATCGACACCAGAAGCTTCTTCCATGGTTCTGAAAAAGTCTGACGGTGTTGGCCGTTTAAATTTCCAACGTTGAGAGTATTCTTTAAAGGCAAAATCAAATAACTCGCGGCCTAAAATTACTTCGCGTAATATGTTTAATGCGGCAGCAGGCTTAGTGTAAGCGTTAGGACCTAAACGCAGTACACTGTCAGATTGCGTCATGATTGGTACTTGTTGCTCTGATTTCATGTAACCGATGATATCTCTTGGTTCAACCCCCCAAGGAATAGTTGGATCCCACTCACGACCGGCAACACCATCTAGGAAACTATTTAAGCCTTCATCCATCCATGTCCATTGGCGTTCATCAGAGTTAACAATCATAGGAAAGTAAATATGACCAATTTCATGAATAACAACACCGATAAGGAAGCGCTTTTCAGCTTGCGAATAGGTTCTTGTACCATCATCTTGTAGCGTCGTTCTTGGACCATTAAAGGTGATCATGGGGTATTCCATGCCGCCAACAGGGCCATTAACTGATTGTGAAGTTGGGTAGGGGTAATCAAAAGAAAAGCGAGAGTATACTTCCATGGTATGGACAACAGATTCTGTTGAATACTTCTTCCATAAGTCTCCACCCTCTTTAGGGTAGAAAGACATGGCCATAACCAGTGGCATATTAGCAGACTTTTGTTTGTAACCTTTAGCGTCCCACATAAATTTACGTGATGATGCCCAGGCAAAATCACGGACATTTTCGGCACTAAACTTCCAAGTTTTACGCTTATTGGTGCCGGCTTTTTCGTTTTCTAAGGCTTCTTCTTCAGTAACAATAAAAATCGGTCGTTTAGCTGTTTCAGCTTGTTTTAAGCGTTTACGCTGGGTTGAAGTAAGCACGCTTCGGGCATTACTTAGTTCACCTGTAGCACTAACAATATGGTCGGCAGGTACGTCAATTTCTACCTCATAATTACCAAATTCTAGTGTAAACTCACCACGGCCTAAAAATTCTTTATTAGTCCATGCTTCGTAATCCGTAAAGGCATGCAGGCGAGGAAACCACTGTGCAAATAAGAAAATATCATTACCGCCTTCTCTTGCATCTTCAGGGAAGTATTCATAACCAGAGCGAGCCGATACAGCATCCTCTTCAACAATATTAAACGCGAAATCAATTGAGAAGTCGGTTGATTGACCTGCCTTAAGAGGCTTTGATAAATCGATACGCATTTGCGTGCCAACAATAGTAAAGTTTAATTGCTTACCACGTGAGTCTTTAACCGCACTAATTTCATAACCAAGCTCGTTATCTGCCATGAATTGTTGGCGTCTTAGTTCACCTAAGCTTATTTTGGCAGGCGTATTTTCGTTACCTGTTTGAGTAAATGGTCCACGTCTACCAATACCTCCAAAATTATTAGCGGTATTAGCCATAGAGTCATCTTTAAAGATGTTTTGATCAAGTTGAACCCAAAGGTATTTTAATCGATAAGGCGAGTTATTTTGGTAGGTAATTTCTTCTGAACCACTAAGGCGACGCTTTGCTTCATCAAGTGATACCTTAATATTATAATCGACTTTTTGTTGCCAGTAGTTTTCACCTGGTTCACCCGCCGCATTTCGATAAACATTAGGCGTAGGAAGTACTTCGTCAAGTTGGCGAAATTTGTCTTCAAAATCACCTTTGGTTTGCTTAATGGCGGAAGCTTGTACGCTAGCCGTCAATGCTAATGACATAATTAACACTGAACTAATAAGTTGTTTTAGATTCATGGCTCTTTTTTTCACGTTATAGGATAAGAAACCATTAACTGGGTATGTCAAAACAGTGATATGACCAGTTAATGAACGAGTATATATTAACGTATTCTTCATGCTGTCTGGTAGTTATCTCAATGCTTTATGTTACATCAATCAGTAAACTCTTTTTTACAGCAATATATGCCGCAGGAGTCGCCGCAATAAAAGTACAAGCAAAAATTAAGCATAGCCAATCAATATTAATTAGCGAGATGATATTGGTTTGAGTATATATACCATACTGATTAAGAAAATAACGTTGTACTGGTATAAAGACCAGGTACAGCAATAAGGTGGCTAATCCAATACTTAATAGACTTATCAGTATCGCTTCAATTTTGATGATAGCGAAGATGAATAGTGGCGATGCTCCAATAATTCTCAGTAGTTGCATTTCCCGATAGCGCTCTTTTATTGAGGTAACTAGCATCGCCGATAAACCTAAGGTGGTTGATACAAAAACTAAGGTAATAATTAACTGCATAGCTTTCTCTACCACCGCCAATGTTTGCCATAGCTCTGATAATACAACGCCAGGTATAATAGCCAGTAAAGGCTCATTACCGTTGGTATTTAGGTGACGTTGCAACGAGAAAATCATAAATTTTGACTTTAACCCCAATAAAATAGCAGTAATACTTTGCCCTGTATAAGAAGGATTTAACAACAGTTTAGGATGTATTTTATCAATTTTTAGAGGATCTAGTTTTTGCGTTTCAATAGTCGTTAATCGGTTGTTAGCAGGGGGAAGGTGTAACATGTCTAAGCCTTGCAAACTTACATGTAATGTTTTGTCTACTGGTGTACCTGTCGGTTTTAAAATCCCAGTAACCGTAAACTGTTTATTATGTTGATTAAAATGAGTAGAGACTAAACCGTGGGCTAGCGTTAAAGAGTCACCCATTTTATAGCCTAAAGTACGCGCCACATCAGCGCCAATAATCAAATCAAAGACATGGTGTAATTCTTTTCCTTGGGAAAACACCAGCGATTGGCTATCACCATGTTTATAGTATTTAAAGTAGTTATTGTTTGTACCTAGCACTCGGAAGCCTTTGTGTGAATCACCCAAAGAAATAGGAATACTCCACTTAACCTTATTGTCCGCGGTAATATTTTCAAACGTTTGCCAATCAATATTTGCCGTTGCCGAGCCCATTCTAAAGATTGAATAGAGTAATAAATTTAAGCTACTTGACCGGCTTCCTACAATAAGATCTACACCTGAAATCGTCGTGTTAAAGCTGCGTTTAGCTTGCTTACCTATGTGATTTATACCAAGCATAATAACAATACTGATTGTCATTGCGAACAAGGTTAATATAACTGAGCCTCTTCGATTAAATAAGCTCTTTAATACAAGTTTAATAAACATTAATAGTTTTATACCATCTCGTTAATAGTTGGTAATGCTTGAACACGGTCGAAGTATTGGCTTAATGACATGTCATGGCTAACAAAAATAAGGGTCATTTTATGTTGCGCACAGAGTGCTATTAACAAAGACATAAACCGATCACTGTTAGCTGAATCGAGAGCTGAAGTTGGCTCATCAGCGATAAGTATTTTTGGCTTATTGATAAGTGCTCTAGCAATAGCAATACGTTGCTGTTGACCAACACTTAAATACCTTACTGGTGTAAACCAGTCAATTTCTTTTATATCTAAGGTGTTGAGTAATTCATGTGTTTGCTTTATCAATAATTGCTTGGTTATTTTGGTAGCAAAATGGCTAGCAAGGTAAATATTTTCAATAGCATTTAAAAATGGAATTAGGTTAAACTGTTGAAAAACATAACCTATGTTATTGGCTCTAAATTTATCTTTTTGACGACTACTCATGTGATTGATTGATTGATTTAATAGCTTAATGTTACCTGACTTTGGTTTTAATAAACCACTAAGTAAATTAAGTAGGGTTGACTTACCACAACCTGAAGGGCCATGGATAAAGACTTTTTCTGCATCGGCAACAGACCACAAGTCAATATCTATGATCTGTTTTGTAGATGATTTAGCATAATTGAACTTAACAGATTGAAGTATAATCGACATTTGCTACATTTTAAAATTATATAATTTGTTATACTATAACATTGTTTTTTTGATGTAAATTTTATGATAGCGAATTTATTTTCGCTTAGTGCTTTTTTATTCAGTAAGTTTATTGAGTAAAGCTTAGTAACCGTATTTACTTAGTGTTGAGGATGCTTAATTAACAACATATATGTTAGAGATTTGAATAATGAAAAGTAAAATGTTTTTGGGGCTGTTAGTGTGTGTTTTGAGCTCATTAACTTTGTTTAATGACTCGATTGGTCAATACGTAAATAATATTTTTTTTACAGCGTTAGTACAACGTTCTACAACATTATTGCCAACCGAGCAAAAAATTACAGCCCCCCTAATTTTTAATGCAGAACATAACTTAACGGATTTATTAACCGCAGAATGGACAGACTTAATTCCAGAAGATGAGTTGTTTCAATTATTAAACCCACCCGCGTATTTAGATCAAATTGATGATGGTTCAGTTGAAGATAGCATGTCAAAGAATAATGAAATACAGACAAACTATGAAGATGAAACCGTGTCAGATTATGAACAAGCACTTTCATCAACCAACACTATTACCCTATTAGATGGCGTCAGAATACGTATTCCTGGTTTTGTGGTGCCTCTTGAGGTTGATGAGCAACAGCGAGTGACTCGTTTTTTTTTAGTACCTTATTTTGGTGCTTGTATTCACTTACCGCCACCACCACCGAATCAAATGATTTATGTTGATGTTAAACAGGGGGTAAAGATTGAAAATATTTCTGATCCTGTGTGGGTATCGGGAGAACTAACAACAACACTGGTTGAAAATGATATGGCTACAGCGGCATATTCACTAAATATTGAAGCTATTGCAGCCTATGAAGAAATTATGGAGTAAGGTTACGTGTTTTAGACTGTATAGTTAACATGTCATATTAACCTTTTCGTCACTCTTTTTATCGATAATTAAACCGTATCCAATGCCTGTAAACTTTGTAAAAGTTGTTGTCGCCAAGATTTATCTAAAGAAGAGCAAATTATTTCTATCCTACTTTCTTCACAACGTGTTAATAAGGTTTCCGTCATATCATTATTAGATTTATTTATGCTAATACTGCCTTCGTTGGTAATAACTACTGCTTTGACTCGAATCACTTTTAATGCTTTAAAAAAATTAAAGAGTTTCTGACGATCAAATATTTTATCTGACGAAAAGCGCCAACCAATACTAAAAAAACCTTCGCCCTGATTTATTGCTTCAATATAGCCTGTGTTCGGTATTGGCATAACCTCAGCGAGTACTGTCTTATTCTCTACATGACGATGTTGATGCGTTCTATTTTTTTGCTCAATGTACTGAGTTTCACCATCTAGCCAATTAAGTTGAAGTTTGCCATGCTCACTAAAATAAAGCTGACAGGTTTTATTGGTTAATGATTTTGTATAATTAATTAATTCCTCACTATCTCGTGCGGAATATAAATCATGTTTATTACCAATTATCACATCGGCAATCGCAAGCTGTTGATTAAATATACCATGGCTTGTGTAGCGCTTATCAAGTAAATTTCTTGCATCTACTAAGGTAATTATCTTTTTTAACGCCAATGATTTTTGATAATGTCGGCTGCTGAGTACCTCAATGACCTCTTTAGGGTGGCCCAAGCCAGTAGGTTCAATAAGTAAGCGATCGGGTTGTGCGTGCCTTAATAATTTATTAAGTGCCACCTGCATGGGAACACCTGAAGCACAACACATACAACCACCGGGTACTTCTTGAATAAATACTCCTTTTTTTTGTGGCAATTGACCAGAAATGATGCTTCCATCAACGCCTATTTCTCCAAATTCATTCACTAATACTGCCCAACGTTCATCGCTAGGTTTTTGTTTAAGTAAATGCAAGATTGCCGACGTTTTACCTACCCCTAAAAAACCAGTAATAATATTGGTGGGTACCGCTAAAATCTGTTTATCACTGGTCATGAATTAATTACTTATCTTCTGAGCAAGGACAGTTATCTAAGGTGCGACAAAGACGAAAATTTTTAATATGACTAAAAGCAATCATGACAGCACCCACAGTAGTTAATACTTTTTCACCTATTTCGCCAAGGTGACTTTCACCAAAAAGAACAGCTAATAAAAGCATCGCTAAGCCAGTTACGCCAAGCATAGCAATAGAAAAGTTTTTATGTTTTTTACAGCCCATTTGCAGTGCAAATAGACTAATAGGTATTACCGCAACCACCATCCAAAAATGAAATGCTTCGCCGTGAAGCGATAACACGGTAAAACTCGGCAGTAAGGCAACCAATAGAGGTAAACTTAAGCAGTGGATAACGCATAATGTTGACAAACTGATGGCTACTTTATCCGTCGAAATGGGTAACGCTTTCATTTTATTTACCTTATTGATACAAAGTTTTTAATAGATTATTAAAAAATCATCCACTAAATAGTAGGGTATAATTTAATGAACAGTTAATGTTATGACACATCACTGTGGCTTTATACACTAATTAAACTTTAAAAATTAATGACTGGTGCTTACATTAGATAGGCAAGAATGACTACTCGATAACATGTATTGATAACATTATACTCATTATTCAAACCTTATTTCTTGTTATAATATAACAATAGTATTCACTAAGTAAATATAAGGATGTTATCGCTATACATTTTTAGCCATCGTGAGACTGATGTCTTTTGATTAGTTTTAATATTTTGATGTAACCAAATCAACTGCAATGGTTAATTATTGGGGATTTTATAATGTAATATCACTAATTATGAAGGTTAAAATTAGTGAAGACGGGCTAGGTTGTGGATTTATTTCTAACTGTACTTACAAGGGTAAAAAAATATCACATTTTTGCTTTTTATGGAGGTTGAGAGGGCATACAATAAAATCAACTGCTTTAATCAGCTTGATATGTTGAATATAAAATCGCAGACGTTGTATTGAAAAAATTCAATACAACTTTAAGTGGGTAAATTAATTGTGTCAGATTGCTAATGTCTAGGTAGCAAAGTTTCTTGATCTTCAAAAGGGTTTACGAAATTTGAGCCAACAGCAACGGCTTCAATGTCTTTAAATTCTTTCAAGGTGGTAACTAGCGTCGGGAATTGTACAGGGGTAACATCAATCAGTACCAAATGCTTTGATTTTCCCAGCATTTTAATGAGAGGGACAAATTTATAATTTAATTTGTGTAAACCGATCAAACCAGCTTCCCATGAAACAAAACCAGTAAAAAGTGCGCCAAACAAAACCATAAAGGGTAAAATATTTGCCACATCGTCAATAAAATAAGTTAGACCTAGTGAGGCAATGATGGTCAAACTTAGACCTATAATTAATCCTCTTAAAATATAGTGCACCATGTCTGTTTTAAATATGGAAAGTACAGCATTAAAATTGTGTGCTTGGGCAACTTTATCATCAACACCGTAGACATGAATGTGTTCAGCAACAATGCCTTGTTTAATTAATCTTTGGTGTATTTGGTCAGTATCATTGATTGAGTTAGATAAATAGTAATAACGTTTCATAATAGTACCTTTAGCTTCGCTGTTTAAAAATTATACGATAATAACCAAGGAAAGTTCACTTTTGTTTGAAAAATAATCAGATTTTATTTACTGTTATTTAAAAAATACGTAACGTTTGTTTTTTATCATGTTAATGATGATAGTTTGGTAATGAATAATAGCTTAGTAGTTATCATTTTCTACGTATAACTTACCTATGCCTGATATTAAAAAAGTAGTATCCGTGATAACTAAGCTACGTTGTAAATTTTAGAGATTTTTAAGTAAACTAAGGTACGCTAAATGTAATAAAATTTGTAAAATAACAGGAAGAGAATAAATTAAAGAGTAAAAATATGAACGAAATACTGCCAATAACAATTCAATTAGAGAAATCTCTTAACGAAAAATTTCCTAAACTTAAGGCAATAACGAATCGGCTTGAGGCACAATTTAATTTTCAAACACTGACCGCTGGATGGTATGGCGATGAGGAGGATGTGCTCGCCATTCAATTACTACTCGAGTCACCATCAAGCTATACACAAGTCACTAGTCAAAAACAGAATTTAAGTATACAAGGCATTGTAAATAATAAGTTTTCAGACGATGCTATCAGTTTTTTTAATCAAATTGAGCAACAAGTTTTATGCTACGTAGCTATTACAGAAAAGGAAATACAGCTTCTTATCGAGGAACCTAAAATACTGGTTACCTTCATCGAAAAAAAACTTCATAAAGTCTTAAACCTTATCGCTGTAGCACATGACTTAAGCCGAGTTTAATGACAGTCTTAATTAAAATAACCAAGTTAAAAATAATCAGTCGAGTGTTCAGTCACTATGTCTGGACAGGAAAACGGGTATGGCATTAAAGACCCAACGTTTAGATCGTTTTGTTAGTGAATATAAACAACTAAATCGAAAAAGTGTTCGTCTTATCCTAGCACAACATCGTGTTTATGTTGATGGTATCCTTGCAAAAAATACCGCTCAACTTGTCAATAGATTTTCTCGTATTGTTATTGATGACGAGGTTGTTCAGCAAAACTGTACTCATTATATTATGTTGAATAAACCAGTAGGGGTAGTATGCGCAACGAAAGACAAACACCATAAGACAGTAGTTGATCTTCTTGCTGACGATTATGAAAAAACTATTGTTGATGAATTACACATTGTTGGTCGGCTTGATTTAAATACTTCTGGTATGGTGTTATTAACTAACGACAGTCAATGGTCTCAGTGGCTAACCTCACCACTATCTCAAATCCCTAAATGCTATCAAGTGCTGTTAGAAAACCCAATGACAAATGAATATATTGATGCTTTCGCAAAAGGTATGTTTTTCTCTTACGAAAATATAACCACTAGACCTGTGCAATTGAAAATACTATCGCCCCATCATGCTGAAGTTATATTAATTGAAGGTCGTTATCATCAGATCAAACGTATGTTTGGTCGTTTTCGTAATAAAGTAGTGGGCTTGCATCGACAGTCAGTGGGTAGCTTGAAGCTAGATGAAAAACTACTTTTAGGGCAGAATAGACGATTAACTAAAGATGAGTTGTTAACGATAAAAACCCAAGATCAGTGATTATAAACATATCAAAACGTTATTATTTTGTTATTAACTATATGATATATATATCAATGATTTCTTCACTCGCAATTTGGTCTTGCTTGGGTATAATAATGTTCCTTAGTTAATTTTTTTAACTTCTTTATGGATAATTAAATGAAAAAACCGTTGTTGTTAACTCTTTCTCTGGTCGCTTTATTGGCAAGTTGTTCAAATGTTGATGATATCTGTGAGGATGTCACCTTAGCAAGTGAGCAAATTCAACAATGTCAGTCATTACATAAGCAAATAATTAATACTAAAAGTGTTTTGGTTAGGACAGAGCTAGATCGTCGTTATCAGCAAGATTGTATTGATATACGTTATTACCGAGATGAAAAACAAGCCGCTATTTGTGGTAATAAACAAAAAATCCAAGAAATTAGGCAATCAGCTATTACTGAAGAGCAGCAGTAATTGTTAGATAGCAAAAACGTTATTAAGGATTAAGGCGTGTTTAAGTGCAAGATATAATGGTACAAACATTTTGAAAACAAAAGATCAAAAACTTGCTTTTGCACAAGTAAAAACAACTGAAGGTGTTAAGCAACCATCGATCGATCAGTTAGCGGGTAAAATCAACTTTTTAGAGCAAAAAAATGCAGATTTACAAGCGAGATATACGGCTTTATTCAAGCTAAATCAGTTATCGCAAGATTGTAATGACCTTGATAACTTTTATCCACAAGTTCACAGTATTATTGCTTCTTTAATTACCGCAGAAAACTTTTTTATTGTTTTATACGACCAAACCTTCGATACGTTAGAATTTGTTTACTACATTGATGAAAAAGATGAAAAGCCTGAAGGTATTATCGATTACCAAGACTATCAAGGGTCTTTTACCAACTTAGTGATTGAATCAAAACAGCCTTTGCTTTTGAGCCCAAAATTAGAAGAGCAATTATTAAATAACTATAAAATTAAACCATTTGGTACGAGAGGTACAGATTGGTTGGGTGTACCTTTACTGCAAAACGGGTTGGTTATAGGTACTATTACCATTCAGAGTTATAATGAGAAAATTCGTTATAATGATAATGATTTAAATTTATTAACCTTTGCTGCTCAACATATTGTTGGCGCTATGGTGCGTTTGCAAGACCAACAGCGGCTTAAAAATGCCGTTAACGCTCGCACTAAAGAGTTAATGACACAAATTCGTGAGCGAGAAAAATCTGAGTTACTGCAAGAATCACTCTATAAAATATCTGAACTAACTACAGACATTGAGATCAATATAGATACCTTTTACAGTAAGGTTCATAATATTATTGGTCAATTAATCAGTGCTCAGAATTTTTATATCGCAAAATTAGATGAGCCCAATAATGCTTTAAATGTTTGTTATTATGTTGATGAAAAATCTATCGATTTAGGGCGAGATTTCCAGTCAAGAAAGTTAACTAACCATTATTCAGAGTTAGTGCTAAAGCGACGAGACACTGTGTTACTTACTTATCAAGACATGATGGAGTTACATTCTGATGCGGAAATTCAAAAATCATTTGAGGATATTTATTCATGGTTGGGAGTCCCCCTTATTTATGCTGGACAATTATTAGGTGTTATGGTTCTGCAGAGTTATCATCATAAAAACATTTATAATCAACAAGATGCAGAGTTATTGAACTTTGTTTCTAACCATGTGTCAGCCGCTATTAAACGTCGTGAATTAGCCGATTTTGAACGTCGAAGTCATGTATTACTTGAGCAACAAGTAAAACTTCGTACACTTGCCCTTGAAGATGAAATTACCCAGCGTAAACAAGCCGAAAAAAAGCTAAAACATACTGCTGAGCATGATAGTTTAACCGGCTTAGTTAATAGAAAAGTATTTCTTTGTGTATTAAAAAAAACTATAGCGAAAACTATCAAGAAAACAGAGATAGGCTTTGCCGTGTTATTTTTAGATCTTGACCGGTTTAAAGTAGTTAATGATAGTTTAGGCCATCATGCTGGTGATTTATTATTAAAAATCATTGCTAATGAATTAGTTAAAATTATACGTGTTAAAGATACTGTAGCTCGTTTAGGTGGTGATGAGTTTGTTATTTTGATAGAAAATTTAGCCACTCAAGAAGAGGCCTTCGAAGTCGCTCAGCGTATTACTGATTTTTTGCAGCAACCTTTTACTATTGATAACCAACTGGTTTATATCGGTACGAGTATAGGTATTGCTTTTAGCAATGACCGCTATGAAGATGCCAATACTATGTTACGAGATGCCGATACGGCGATGTATCATGCTAAAGATAACGGTCGAGGCCGTTTTGAAGTGTTTGATGATAGTATGCATAAAAAAGTTCAACATGCTATGGCCCTTGAAGCCGATATAAGGGAAGCTATTGCTTTACAAGAGTTTATTCCTTACTTTCAGCCAATTTTACAATTAGATACTCAAAAGTTAAAGGGTTTTGAGGCACTGGCTCGTTGGCAAAGTACCAAGCGTGGTTTTGTTTATCCCAATGATTTTATTAGCCTGGCGGAAGAAACTGAGTTAATTCAAGAAATTGATCTACAGATTATTGAAAAGTCTTGTCAAGAATTAAAAAAATGGCAAGAAAAACTGAACCGCTCTGATCTTTATGTCAGTTGTAATTTGTTTGCGAAACAATTTTTTAGTACTACCTTACCTAAGGATATTAAGCGTATTCTTTATAAAACGGGTGTAGCTCCTCATAATTTGCGTGTCGAATTAACAGAGCGCGCTTTACTTGAAAATTCAGAGGTGGTGTTAAGTAATATGCGAGCCTTGAATAGTATGGGTGTTAAAATTTTATTAGATGATTTTGGCACGGGTTATTCAAGTTTAAGTTATTTGCATCGCTTTCCAATTGACGTACTAAAGATTGATCGCTCCTTCATTAGTAATGTGCATGAACAAGATAAACATCGGGCTATTATCAAAACTATTATTGATTTAGCAAATAACCTTGATATGGGTACTGTTGGTGAGGGAATTGAAAATTTAGCCGATGCACAATTGTTACAACAAATGGATTGTGTTTATGGGCAGGGTTTTTATTTTTCCAAACCAATGTCTGCAGAAAAAACACTCAATTATATTATTGCAATATCAAATAAGTAAAAATTACCTTCGAATATAAACATATAAAATAATACTTAACAGTATTTTATACTGATAAAGCTTATTTTAATCCTTTATTATTTTGTTTTATCTGCAAAATAACGTACACATTCTGTAACTGATACTCTAGAATTCACTCATTAATTTATTATTGTTGCTCACTAAGAATGTTTTCATTGGTGAAATACGACTATAACTAAAACAGGGGTTACCTGCCTTTAATTGAGAGGATGTTATGCTTTTTTCTGATTCATTAAATAATGATTGTTCAATAAGGCAGAAGATTCGTGAATTTTACCGAATTGATGAAAATATTGCCGTAGACCATATTTTGCCAATTGCTGAGGTAAATGTAAGTGCACGAAGCCGTGCGTGGGAGCGCGCTAGAAAAATGGTCTTAAAAATCCGTCAAGATCAAGCAGGTAATGGCGCTATAGATGCTTTATTGAATGAGTATTCACTTTCATCAGAAGAAGGCGTAGTGTTAATGTGTTTGGCAGAGGCATTATTACGAGTGCCTGATAAGCTTACTCAAGATGTACTTATTCGCGACAAAATATCGAAGGGGCAATGGAGTAATCATTTAGGCGCTAGTGACTCAATTTTTGTAAATGCATCATCTTGGGGACTGTTGTTAACTGGCTCAATGGTAGATTTTGCTGATAAACGAAAAAAAGACCACTTTGGCTTACTGAAAAAAATAGTAGGTCGTTTAGGCGAGCCTGTTATACGTAAAGCCATGAACTATGCTATGAAGGTAATGGGTAAGCAATTTGTTATGGGTGAAACCATTCATGCTGCTACTGACAGAGCCGCAGCTAAAGAACAACAAGGTTATGTTTACTCCTATGACGTGCTTGGCGAGGGTGCACGTACAATGGATGATGCTAACAAATACTTGTTGGCTTATCACGAGGCAATTACCACCATAGGTCATGTAGCACTTGCTTCAGGCCATGATAATGTCCGTAAAGTACCAGGTATTTCAATTAAACTCTCCGCTATTCATCCGCGGTATGAATTTTCGCAAAAACATCGAGTCATGACAGAATTAGTGCCCAAGTTAAAAGCGTTATGCTTACAAGCCAAACAATATAATATTAGCTTAACTGTAGATGCAGAAGAGTCTGAACGCTTAGATATTTCATTAGATGTAATTGAAGCTGTTTTTAGTGATACTGGGCTCGGAGACTGGCAGGGATTTGGAATAGCTTTGCAAGCTTATCAAAAACGAGCAATTTTTGTTGTTGATTGGATCCGTGATTTAACCCTTCGCACCGGTAGAAATATGATGGTTCGTCTTGTCAAAGGCGCTTATTGGGACACTGAAATTAAAAATGCGCAAAAAGAAGGGTTACGCCATTTTCCAGTGTTTACACGAAAATCATCTACGGATGTATCTTATCATGCTTGCGCCAATAAATTATTAGATTATCGAGATACTATTTATCCACAATTTGCTACTCACAACGCATATACAGCAGCCACTATAGTGGAATTAGCTGGTAATGATAAAGCAGGATTCGAATTTCAATGCTTACACGGTATGGGTGATTCTTTGTATGATCAAATCGTTAAGCAAGAAGGAATTCAGTGTCGTGTTTATGCACCCGTTGGTTATCATAAAGATTTACTCGCATACCTTGTAAGGCGCTTATTAGAAAATGGCGCTAACTCTTCGTTTGTTAATGCCATTGTTGATGAGAGTAAACCGGTTGAATCGCTGTTAGAAGATCCCGTTGAAAAAACTCAACGCTTAACCGGCAAATATAACCCACAGATTACTTTACCATTTGACTTATATCGATATGAATGTGCTAAAGGTCGAGATAACTCAAGAGGTCTTGATTTAACTGATATAAATGATATCACACCATTGAAAATCGCGTTGGATACTTGGTTTAAAGATAAGCTGTCTCATAATAGGCAGGTTCCTGAGGGTACTAAAGTAGTGAATAACCCCGCTAATAGCCAAGAGATAATCGGTTTTCATCAGCTTACTTCTCAAGATATGATGCGAGGTATGATTAATAATGCCGAAATAGCTTACGCTACGTGGAAAAAAACATCAGTAACAGAGCGGGCACAATTACTTTATCGTATTGCTGATAATTTAGAGCAGCATAGGAATGAATTGATTGCTTTGTGCATTAAAGAAGCAGGTAAGGTAGCAAAAGATGGGATTGATGAAGTTCGTGAAGCAGTTGATTTTTGTCGTTATTACGCTGTTCGATCACTTGAATTAAGTGAGGATGATCGGTTAGAGCCACGAGGTATTGTACTATGTATTAGTCCTTGGAATTTTCCATTAGCTATTTTTCTTGGTCAAGTTGCTGCGGCAATAGTTACGGGTAATACGGTATTAGCTAAACCTGCTGAGCAAACTGGCTTAATTGCATTAAGAACCATTGAAATAATGCAGGCGGTTGGGTTACCTGTGAATGTGGTGCAAGCTGTTATCGCACAAGGTAGTGTGGTTGGCCAAACTATAATACCAGATGACAGAATTAAAACGGTCATGTTTACGGGTTCAACCGAGACAGGCACACGTATTTCACAAATATTAGCTCAACGAGGTGGAGATCAGGTACCCTTGATCGCTGAAACGGGCGGGCAAAATTGTATGATTGTTGACTCAACTGCACTGCCTGAACAAGTGGTTGATGATGTAATTGCCTCTGGTTTTCAGAGTGCAGGACAGCGCTGTTCGGCTTTACGGGTATTATTTTTACAAGAGGATATCGCTGAACAGGTTATTACTATGTTACAAGGTGCCCTTGCTGAATTACATGTTGGAGACCCAAGTTATTTAAGGACTGATGTTGGTCCTGTTATTGATAAAAAAGCGCTAACGGCACTTAATCATCACGCTGAGTATATGAAAAGCCATGCAAAGTTGCTCTATCAATGTCAATTTTCTAAGGACGTTAGTGATAGTAACAGCCACTTCTTTTTTGCTCCTCGATTATATGAAATTGAGGATATTAGTGTGTTAACTCAGGAGGTATTTGGACCTTGTGTGCATATAATTCGATTTAGAGGTGATGCTATTGAACGTGTGATTGACAGTATTAATGAAACTGGGTTTGGCTTAACTATGGGTATTCATACCCGTATTGAACATAGAGCAATGTATTTAGCAAAACTGTCGCGTGCCGGTAATATATATATCAATCGTAATATGATTGGCGCAATTGTTGGTGCCCAACCATTTGGTGGTAGAGGCTTGTCTGGAACTGGCCCCAAAGCAGGTGGCCCCAATTATTTATTCCGTTTAGTAAAAGAAAAGGCCACGCCTGACGTCAAGCCTATTAATTTCTCCATCGAGAGCAAATTAATATTAACTGGTGATACGGCACAAAATCATGAAGCTAATAGGATAATGGACAAAGCAAATTGGGTAGAAAAAGTATGGCGATTAACCGATTTGAATACTCGAATTTCATGTGTAAGACAACTCTTAGCAAAAATAGCACACGTTGAAATTGTTGATGATCTAGCTGATGATTTAAATCACACCCTAACATTGGCACGTTCTCAGCTAATTGACATTGAAAAACAGTTAAAAAATCCAAAACAATTACCTGGACCGACAGGGGAAACAAATACTATGTATTTAGAAAGTCGCGGTAATATTATTTGTTACGCCGATAAAAATGTGAGTTTCCATTTTTGGGTGCAGTCTATCGTAACTGCCTTGGCTACTGGTAATACTGTGGTTTCTGTAGTCTCTGATTTATTCTATCAAGAAGCACTTGCCTTTCGTGACAAATTTGTTTCTACGGGTGTAGGGAAAGATGTTTTTCAAGTCGCTAAGCTCTGCCATTTACAAACAATGTTGGCTCATCCCAAATTATCTGGCGTTGTGGTCGATAGCGGTTGTGAGAGTAAACATTATATCAGCGAGCAGTTAGCACTGCGTCAAGGTGCAATATTACCTGTTATTAGTTCTGAATACTTTGATAATTTAATTCAACGATTAGTGACTGAAAAAACTATTAGCACCGACACTACAGCCTCAGGTGGTAACACTTCCTTAATGACACTCGTCGAGGAAGATTAAACTAAATGTTGAGCTAAGAAACAATATATCTAAAAAAGGTTTGATTTAGCCTTAGTGCGATAATTGAACCTCGATAGTTTCATACTGTACGGACTTATGACAAAGTTAATAATGAACCCTATTTAGTAGTGCTAATATGAACATTAACAAGACAAAACCTCTTATAAAATAGATAAGTTAATTTTATCTGCCCTGCAATTTGATGGACGTATATCAAACGTTGAACTAGCAAGAACCATAAATTTAAGTGCGAGCCCCTGTTTAGACAGAGTCAAACGACTTGAAAAAGAGGATTTTATTAAACGGTATGGAGCTTATTTAGATTCCCGTAAACTTGGGTTTGATATGACTGCTTTTGTACAAGTCACCTTAAATAGAACGACTTCTGATACCTTTAAAGTTTTTAAAAGAGAGGTAGTAACCATTAAAGAAGTTGTTGAGTGTCACTTAATTGCAGGTGGTTATGATTGTCTATTAAAAATTCGCTTTACCAACATGGAGAGCTATCGGTTAGTCCTTGAAAAAATTGGTGGTTTACCTGCTATTGCACAAATCAGTACGTATATGGTTACTGAGCATATTAAAGAGGATAGTGGCGTTCCCTTTGATTAAGGTTATATTTAATTAAACCTAGCGTAGCAAACATATGTTCTATGGTTTTAATTTTTACAGTTTTGGTTTGAGAATAGACACTTAAAGAGTTATTGAAAGAAGCTTGTTTGTATCAATTTGTTGACAATAATATTTAACACAAGTAGTTATACACTTACTATAAAATAATCCCTTAGACTGGTTATGAACTAACTAACTAATACTTCAATATTTTTTTATTCACATTGGCTGAGTTATTCTGCTATTAATATACCAAAGTAATGCATATTAGTTCTTGAATGACGATACAGATACTCACTGTTATAGAGAAACAAGTTAAAAGTCTTTTTGTAATTATGCAAATAAATCTACTTTATGAGTTATTAGAAGGTTAAATTTTTAACTTGTATAAAGCCTAGCTAAAACAAGACAAAGTTATTAAAGCTTGTTAGCATCTATTGTAAAATTTCAATAAAGTAAATAATAATTATAAGAAAGGGTAGGTATGTCTGTTTCAAGAGAGCACTTTAGTTCACGTATTGGTTTTATTTTAGCTGCTGCGGGATCTGCTGTGGGTATTGGTAATTTAGTAGGCTTTCCTGTAAATGCAGCAAAAAATGGCGGAGGTGCATTTTTACTCATGTATGCATTATTTGTTTTTTTAATTTGTTTACCCATTATGATAGCTGAAATGGCCGTTGGCCGTAATACGGCAAAAGAACCGGTAGGAGCATTTAAAGCCTTAAGTCACGGCAGTAAACTTTGGGGAAGTGCTGGCTTTTTAGGGGTGTTAACACCATTCATGATTGCCGTTTTTTATATGGTTATAACTGTATGGATCTTTGGCTATATTACCTTAACGGTAACGGGGAATTTAGATTACTTGGCTAGTGCCGAGGGGTTTGGTGAATTTATTAATAGCCCTTATTTGTATGTTGGATTAGTTGTAGTGTCGGGTATTGTCAGCGTTATCTTAGCGGCGGGTGTAAAAGGTGGTATTGAAAAAGCCGCAAAAATATTGATGCCTGCGTTATTAATTATGTTAATAATGATGGTTGTCTTTGTGTTAACACTTGATCATGCTATGGCTGGTGTCAGTTTCTTTATTGTGCCAGATATCAGTAAAATAACTCCAAGTGTTATTAATGGCGCATTATCACAAGCGTTTTTCTCACTTTCCTTGGGTATGGGAATTCTACTTACTTATGGTTCTTATATTGATAAGCAAACTAATATTCCTAACTCTGCTAAATTAGTGGCAATCACTGATACTGGTGTAGCTTTTATTGCTGGCTTGATGATTTTACCGGCGGTTTTTTCATTTAACCCCGAGGTAATTCCAAGCGAATTAAGTGACAGTTCAGTTTCGTTGATTTTCACGTTTTTACCAAAAATATTTTTAGCACTACAAACATCTCTAGGTTATGTCGGAGCGAGTGCTGTCGCTACATTTTTTTTCTTACTCGTATTTTTTGCTGCGATTACGTCACTGGTCTCTATTATGGAGGTACCTGTTTCGTATCTGGTTACTGAAAAAAAACAAAGTCGCAAAAAAGCCTTAGGCTATTTAACAATTACTGCTGGTTTATTAACTATTTGCGCCACAGCGTCATTTGGTATGGTAGCATTTTTTACCGAGTTCACTGCTTATGCTGGAAGCAATAAATCTTTTTTTGACGTTATTATTGACGTATTTTATGAGACAATTTTACCACTTAATGGCTTTTTAATATGTGTGTTTGTAAGTTATCGCTGGAAAAATAAAAAGTTATCAGAAGAATTGAGTATAGGTAATAAAGACTATAAAGGTTCTTGGGTGGAGCGTTATATTAACTTTTCTTTAGGTACTTTTATCCCTTTTATTGTACTACTTATTTTTATAAATAC
>Ga0115006_10000697_pt1 | contig 18944 bp, 22 predicted proteins | sample ArcOceMetagenome_3_FD_88943 | JGI IMG/M metagenome (GOLD analysis project Ga0115006, IMG submission 88943) | Marine eukaryotic phytoplankton communities from Arctic Ocean - Arctic Ocean- Svalbard ARC20M Metagenome | ecosystem: Environmental > Aquatic > Marine > Oceanic | place: Arctic Ocean...
ACAAGCTGCGCCAGCACGACCGCGCCGATCAAGATGCCAATCATAGTCCAGCGCGCACGTTTTGGTGCGCCCATCGCCATGCCCATCCCCCAAAGAACGCCAGCCATCACAAAAACTATAATCATACGCCTGTTGACCCGAATCCAGCTGCACCTCGGTCCGTTTCATCTAACGCGCCCACCACCTCGAACTCCGATTGAATGACGGGAGCCATGACCATTTGCGCGATCCGCATCCCGTGTGTCACATCAAATGGCGCGTCAGCGTGATTGATCAAGATCACACCCACTGACCCGCGGTAATCACTGTCGATTGTTCCGGGTGCATTGACCATGCTGATCCCGTGTTTCAACGCGAGGCCTGAACGCGGCCTAATCTGCACCTCGAACCCGTTGGGGATCGCCATGCGCAGGCCCGTTGGGATCAACGCGCGCGCGCCTGCATCCAACTTAACAGTCTGCCCATCAGGGAAATTCGCCCGCAGGTCAGCACCCGCCGCACCACTGGTTTCATAGGTAGGCAGGCCAATCGTTTGGTCGGCACCGTCCGCCCACGCAAGGCGGATCATCATGCCAGCGCCTCAACGAGCTTGGCCGCAAGTTTAACCGCGACGGCGTCTTTGCTCATCCTTGGCCAGTCTTCTGATCCGTTCTCCATGATCAAAGTCACATCGTTTTGTGACCCGCCCATAATCCCTGTGGACGGCGACACATCGTTGGCCAATATCCAATCACAGCCTTTGCGTTTTCGCTTGGCTGTTGCGTTCGCGATCACATTGTCGGTTTCCGCAGCGAACCCAATGACCAGCTTGGGGCGACCTGATGTCATCTTGGATACGGTCGCAAGGATGTCTGGATTTTCTGCAAACTCTAGCGTGGGAAATCCATTAACATCTTTTTTAATCTTAGATTCGCCCGCATTTGCCACATACCAATCGGCCACCGCAGCAGCGAAAATTGCGGCATCTGCGGCAGGCGCATCTTGCACGGCATTGAGCATTTCAGCCGCCGTATGCACCTTGATCACACGCACACCCATTGGTGGTGGCACATCAGCTGGGCCCGTCACAAACGTCACATCTGCACCAAGCGCTGCCAACGCCCGTGCAATTGCTGTGCCTTGCGCGCCAGAAGACCTATTGGCGATATAGCGAACTGGATCAATCGGCTCGTGCGTTGGGCCAGACGTGATCAGAACGTGCTTTCCCTTAAGCGGACCATCCGCCAAAGCCGCATCAATCGCGGCGATAATTTCCAATGGTTCAGCAAGCCGGCCAGGGCCGTATTCGCCGCAAGCCATATCGCCTTCACCGGGGCCAACAAACAAGATGCAATCATCAGCCAATTGCGCCAAATTGCGCTGGGTCGCCGCATGATCCCACATGCGCACATTCATCGACGGGGCCACAAGAACACGCTTGTCTGTCGCCAAAAGCAACGTGGACGCCAGATCATTCGCCAAGCCAGCAGTCATCTTGGCCAGCAGGTCAGCCGTCGCAGGGGCCACGACAATCAGGTCAGCGGCGCGCGACAATTCAATATGGCCCATCTCGGCCTCGGATGTCAGATCAAACAGGTCTTGATACAGCTTTTCACCCGCAAGCGCCGATACACTAAGCGGCGTTACAAATTCGGACCCTGCCTTGGTCAAAACGGGGGTCACTTTTGCGCCGCGTTCACGCAAGCGCCGGATCAAATCAAGCGCTTTGAACGCCGCGATCCCTCCGCCAATAATTAAAAGAATATGTTTGTCAGCCAGCATCGTGTCGCCTCCGATATTTCCGAAGGCGACATTAGGGCAGAACGGGTATTAATGACAATGCGTAGGGTTAGTGCAAAAAATCGGTCACTTCTGGGCTTTGGGCTTCAAGCGATCTGCGCATCTTGCTAAATGCGGCAGACTCAAGCTGGCGGACACGTTCCTTAGATAGACCAAGCTCTCCACCAAGACTTTCGAGCGTGCGCGGGTCATCACGCATTTTGCGTTCACGCACGATGAATTGTTCGCGCGCATTAAGCGACGTAAGCGCAGTCAAGAGCCACTGGCGCAGGGTATCGTTGTCATGATTGTTGGACACCGTTTCTGCCGCCTGCGGGCCATCGTCTTGCAGCGCATCAATCCACTCGCGGCCCTCGTCGTCTGATGACTGGGTCACGTTGAGCGAAAAGTCGGAACCAGACAAACGACCATCCATCATCTCGACATCATGCAACGGCACGCCGACCTCTGTTGCGATTGCCTGAAGCAAGATGTGGCGTTCGATTTTGATGCCATCTGCTTCCGCTTCGCGTTCTAAGCGGGCCTGCACGCGGCGCATATTAAAAAACAATGACTTCTGGGATGAAGTCGATCCTGTACGGACCATCGACCAATTACGCATCACATGGTCTTGGATCGACGCCTTGATCCACCAAACCGCATAGGTCGAAAACCGGACACCACGGTCGGGGTCGAATTTTTCGGCCGCCTTCATTAGGCCAACGGATGCTTCTTGGATCAGGTCGTTCATCGGTGCGCCGTAACGCTTAAATTTAAATGCCATGGAAATTGCCAAGCGCATGTAGGCAGTGATCAAACGGTGCAAAGCGGCCTCGTCACGCTCATCGCGCCACGCGTAGGCCAACTTCAACTCAGTCTCCGCATCCAATAGCTCCGCTTTCATCGCAGTGCGCGTAAAACCTTGGTCAGAAAAAACAGGTGCAGCCATTGTAACGGGTCCCCAGACTTGTGATCGGCACTTTTCGTGCTAATTGATTTAATTACGTGGCCTGAAACGTCTTGGATCAAAATCATTCGCATGAAACATTTGCCAAACCTCACTTTTATCCTAGGCGGCGCCGCCAGTGGCAAGTCGGCCTATGCTGAACTGCTTTGCACGCAAAGTGGTCGGGCCAAAATTTACATCGCAACCGCACAGGTGTTTGACGATGAAATGGGCGCAAAAGTGGCAAAACATCTGGACCAACGCGGCACAGATTGGACGACGATTGAGGCTCCGCTTCACGTTGCATCCGCGTTGAAAACCGCCAGCGCCGTCGATGTCGTTTTGGTGGACTGCGCGACGCTCTGGTTGACCAACGTTATCTTGGGCGATCACGATCTGGGCGTACAAACCGACGAGTTGTTAACTGCACTTACGTCATGTATGGCCCCTGTGATCATAGTTTCAAACGAGGTCGGCCAAGGGATCGTGCCAGACAACGCTTTGTCGCGCAGATTTCGTAACGCCCAAGGCCAGCTGAACCAACACATCGCGGCGCGCGCCGACGCTGTTGTCGCCGTGATGGCGGGCCTGCCCTTGGTGCTAAAATGACGACACTTTGGTTGGTTCGGCACGGACCGACCCACGCCAAGGCCATGATCGGCTGGACAGATTTGCCCGCAGATTTATCAGACGCGGGCGCAATTGCGCGTCTGCGCGCAGCCCTGCCAGATGCGCCAATCGTATCATCCGATCTGATCCGCGCGGTCACGACGGCGGACGCATTGCAGGCCCAGACCCGCCTGCCCCACGACACAGCCCTGCGCGAAATAAACTTTGGCGTGTGGGATGGATTGACCTTCCCACAGGCCGAGGCAAAGGACCCCGATCTGCTGCGCGCCTATTGGGAAACGCCTGGCGACATCGCCCCACCCGACGGCGAAAGCTGGAATGCGATGCGTGCTCGCGCTGACGCGGCCATTGACCGCTACATCGCTCTTGAGCATGCGAACCTGATTGTTGTTGCGCATTTCGGCGTGATCTTGACCCAAGTCCAACGGGCACTTGGCGTCACATCTTACGAAGCCTTTGGGCACAAAATCAGCAACCTGTCTGTGACCCAAATTAAGGCAACCCCCACGGGTTGGACCGCCCCAATGATCAATCACATCGCGTGATGGCATAGGCCACGCTTTGTCGTTGGTGAAAATTGCGGACGCCCTGTAGCGTCGCGCCATGACTGATAAACTGTACCTCAGCAATCGCCTGTATTTTAGCTGATCCATCGCGGCCTATTTGATGTTCAACCGGTTTGGTTTGGGGGATCAGGTCAAAACGACCATCTTCCGTCCACAATCTGAAACCGCATTGCGCCCGATGATGACGGATCTTGCGCCAGCGCAGACACTGCCCACCGCGATCACCCCCGATGGCGTGGTCTTGAACGACAGCATGGCCATCGCCGAAGAACTCGCCAGCCGTCACCCTGACATTGCTTTCTGGCCAACTGATCCGCTGGCACGCGGCTCCGCACGCGCACTTGCCAACGAAATGCATGCAACCTTTGGCGGGTTGCGCGGCGACTGGCCAGTGAACCTGCGCACCGCCTACGCCACCGTCACCCCACACGACAACATCGCAGCGGAGCTGGGCCGGATTGAAGAAATCTGGACACATGCCCGCAAGGTAACTGGCGCGGTTGGCCCATGGCTTCCCCTTTGGAGAATAAATTTGCGGGCCGGGCAAGGAGCGAACCAAGTTCTGCAACGGATCAATGTCTGCGCTGAGCCATCAATGACCGATGCAGCATTGTGCACAAGTGCGTCGTCACTCATGGCCCAGAGCTGCCCTTGGTGCAAGGCGCGGCGAAGTTCGAGCCCATTGTTACCTTGTGGCGCGCAGGCTAACGATTACATGCAAGCTTTGTTTTGTTAACTGGGGAGAGCCTACATGATCTCGATAGATCGTCTTGACCATCTTGTCCTTACCGTTGCTGATATCGACCGCACTTGTGCATTCTACTGCGAGAAACTTGGATTCGAGATCACTACCTTCGGTGCGGACCGAAAAGCACTGACTTTCGGAGCACAGAAATTCAACCTGCATCAACTGGGCAAAGAATTTGAGCCAAAAGCCGCGTGCCCGACTACGGGGTCTGCCGATCTCTGTCTGATCACGACAACGCCGATTTCCGATGTCGTTTCGCAATTGGAACTCGCAAGTGTTTTGATCGAGGAGGGGCCAGTCGCACGCACTGGTGCAACTGGACCAATAATGTCCATCTACATTCGAGACCCGGATCAAAATCTCATTGAAATATCAACCTATAACCACTGACCGTTTTGTCCTGCAAAGCAGTCCTCTGCACAGAGCGCAGCGAATACCCGCTTCCCGCCATTCGTGTCGAACGTCACTGACGGCCTATTCTGTTGAAAAACTCCAATACTGGGCCTTCTGGTCAATTTTGACAGAATAGTATTCTGATTTCCTAAAATTTATCCAGTATTTGCACGATATCTTGATGAGATGAGAAGAATTTTCTGCTTTCTAAATATTTGGAGATGCAGCAACGAGTTTTTCAACAGAATAGGCCCATTGCCGACCTCCAGTGCGGTTCAAGATGCTGCGGCGCGGCGCGTCATTGCGGACATTCGCCGCGAATGCAAAACCTTGCATGGCCGAACTCACACAACGCGGACAAAGGGTGAATTCGCTGCGATCGCGCCAATGGCCGCTTCTCAAAAATTGGCGCTGCCAAAACCAAGATCTGTAAGATTTATTAGACTGTGGTCCAGCATCATCGGTAAGAGTCGCATTGGAACAAACCAGCACGCTTACACAGACTATTTTTGGCACTTTGTTCATAAAACGAAGTCACAATGGGCCTCTAGTATTTTCGAAAGTCATTCCGCCTGTTCGGTGTGCCTTGTCCGGTCACCAGTACATTCAGAAAGACGGGTAAAATGCCTGTAGGCGGCATCTGACACACTTGGTTGATGGCGTAAGATTGAGTTGACAGCCAAACTTATGGGTTTGATTTGTACAAAATTTGGTGCATGCAAGCGATATGGAATTTTTAGACGTTAGCCATAACACTGCACTTGTCATCGCATCGATCATAGTTGCCATTATCGCGGGCTTCACTGGTTTGACGTTGTCCAAGGATCTTTCCAAGCAAAGCGTTTTGCGCCGCAAAGTGTCGATTGCAATGTCGGCGGTCGCTTTGGGTGGCGGCATTTGGTCTATGCATTTCGTGGCGATGCTTGGCATTCAGATGCCCATCCTTTTTTATTATGATGCGGCGATAACGCTCGCGTCCGCTTTGCTGGCGATTCTGATTGTGGGCACGGCTTTGCTGTTACTTCACTTTCGCGAACGGACGCCTTTCACGTTGGCGGCGGCGGGTGCGTTGGTTGGATGTGGCATACTGGCGATGCATTATATCGGGATGGCAGGCCTTCAATTGTGCCGTGCTGTTTATTCGCCCCTTGGAATCCTACTGGCTGTCGTTTCCGCCGTGGGACTTTGTATCGCGGCGTTCTGGATTGCCTATGGCCGACGGACCAACCGTAACATCTTATTGGGAACGCTGTGCTTTGGGGTAGCCGTCAGCGCTGTTCATTTCGCGGCTATGGCTGGCACCAATTTTGTCGCTGTCCCGACGTTGCATGAATTTGGCCCGGTGATGAGCAATGAAACGCTTGCGATGGGTGTCATTCTTTCAAGTTTTGTCATCTTCGGCGCGTTCCTTTGGATGGGGGTGACGTTCTTTGCACCAACTGCCGTTCGGGCAGTACAGCCCGCCATTGCCGCACAAACCCCAAAGGCGAGCGAAACTGTTTTCAATCCGACGCCCGCAACCGTCCGAATTCCGTGCTACCAAAATGGCGTTACGAAATTGATCGCCCCAGATCAGGTCGCATTTGTTCAGGCCGAAGGGCATTACACCAACGTATTTACCAAAGACGCAAAGTATTTCTGCGGTTGGCCAATTACCGAAGCGATAACGCAGCTAGAAGCAGTTGGCTTCATCAGGACCCATCGCAGCTATTTGGTGAACCCTGCGCAAGTAAATGACTTTGAACGACTCAAAGATACGGGCATTTGTCGCTTTGCTGCGCCGCACCTACCACCCGTCCCAGTCAGCCGGTCACACCTCAAAAGTGTCCGCGACGTACTTGGCCTTTAGCATTTCGCACTTCGTGCAGCCTTCGGCGTATTTCGTGAAAAACCCAGATGATCTCGTTGATTAACGCAAGCGTCCGCATACCACTGCGTACAGTCTGTCCTCCTGACACTTAATTGCGGAAACGGGAGGCGAAGCAATGATACCAGCGGCGTTTGAATACTACAGACCAACAGATATGGCAGGCGTGATTGCCTTGCTTCAAGAGCATGGCGACGATGCGCGGGTTATCGCGGGCGGGCACAGCCTGATCCCAATGATGAAGCTGCGAATGGCCGAGGTGCCGCATCTGATCGATTTGCAGGCCATTGAGGGGCTGAACGGGATCGCCATCACAGGCGGCACCATCAAGATTGGCGCGATGGTCACACAGCACGAGATCATCAATTCTGCCGAGATGGAAAAGGCAGCCCCCATCATGAAAGAGGCCGCCCTGCAAATCGCAGACCCACAGGTCCGTTACATGGGCACCGTGGGTGGCAACGTCGCAAACGGCGATCCCGGCAACGACATGCCTGGGCTGATGCAATGCCTCAACGCACAGTTTCACCTCGTTGGCCCAAACGGCGATCGCGTGGTCGATGCACGCGATTTCTATGAGGCCGCCTATATGACCGAGCGTGAAGACGAAGAAGTTTTGATTGCTGTAAGCTTTACGGCCCCTGTCGGTGGCTTCGCCTATGAAAAGCAAAAGCGCAAGATTGGCGATTACGCGACGGCTGCTGCTGCCGTGCAAATCTCCAAAGAGGGGGGCAAGGTTGCTGCGGCCTCAATCGCGATGACCAACCTCAGCGACACGCCGATCTGGTCCAAAGGCGCGGGCGCAGCGCTCGTTGGCACAGCGTGCGATGAAACAGCCGTGAAAGCTGCCGTCACCGCCATGCTGGGCGACATCGATCCAACAGAAGACAACCGCGGCCCCGTTGCATTCAAACGCCACGCTGCTGGTATCGTTCTTGGCCGCGCCATCGCGCGCGCTTGGTCACGGGCGTAGAGGAGAAATAAACATGTCAAACAAGATGCACGTCAAACTTAACGTCAACGGCGAAGATCACGAATTCCTCGCTGAGCCACGCGAACTGCTGATCTACGCGCTGCGCGAAAAACTCAACATCACGGGTCCACACGTGGGCTGTGAAACCTCCCATTGTGGGGCCTGCACGGTCACGATGAACGGCAAGTCCGTTAAATCCTGCACCGTTTTTGTGGCGCAAGCCAACGGCGCAGAGGTCACCACCATCGAAGGACTCGGCAACCCAGACGCGCTGCACGTCCTGCAAGAGAACTTCAAAGAGCATCACGGCTTGCAGTGCGGTTTCTGCACACCGGGAATGATCACGCGCGCAGCCAAGCTGCTGGAAGAAAATCCAAACCCGACCGAAGCAGACGTCCGCTTTGGCATCGCTGGCAACATCTGCCGCTGCACTGGTTATCAGAACATCGTGAAATCAATTCTTTCAGCTGCGTCTGAGATGAATGCAGCCAAGGAGGCGGCACAATGAAGGACGAAGTCACACGCGAAGAACGGGTCGCTGGCCTGAAAGGTCTGGGTTGCTCGCGCAAACGGGTCGAAGATGCACGCTTTACTCAAGGCAAGGGCAACTATGTCGACGATATCAAACTGCCCGGCATGTTGCACGGCGATTTCGTTCGCTCGCCCTATGCGCACGCACGCATCAAATCGATCAACATTGACGCGGCCATGGCGCTGCCCGGTGTCACGGCCGTTCTGACAGCCAAGGACCTCGAACCGTTGGGCCTGCACTGGATGCCCACGCTGGCTGGTGACAAACAGATGGTTCTGGCTGACGGCAAAGTACTGTTCCAAGGACAGGAAGTTGCCTTTGTTGTGGCCTCCGATCGCTATGTCGCCGCGGATGCGGTTGAGCTGGTCGAGGTGGATTACGAAGAACTCGAAGTCATCGTCGATCCATTTAAATCGCTGCAATCGGATGTTGTCCTGCGCGAAGATCTGGTGGCCGAAGATGGCTCTATCCCCAACGGCGCGCACGGCCCCCGCAAGCACCCCAATCATATCTTCACTTGGGAAGCCGGCGAGGAAGAAGCCACCAATCAAGTGATCGACAACGCCGATGTCGTGGCCACTGAAGAAATGTATTATCATCGCACCCACCCGTGTCCGCTTGAGACCTGCGGTTCTGTTGCGTCGATGGACAAGGTTAATGGAAAACTGACCCTTTGGGGCACGTTCCAAGCGCCGCACGTGGTGCGCACAGTTGCGTCGCTGTTGTCAGGGATCGAAGAGCACAACATCCGTGTTGTGTCCCCCGATATCGGCGGCGGGTTTGGCAACAAAGTTGGCGTTTACCCCGGCTATGTCTGCTCAATCGTCGCATCCATCGTCACGGGCGTGCCTGTGAAGTGGGTCGAAGACCGGATGGAAAACCTGATGTCCACCGCCTTTGCGCGCGACTACTGGATGAAGGGCAAGATCAGCGCCACCAAAGAAGGCAAGATCACCGGCCTTCATTGTCATGTGACGGCAGACCACGGCGCCTTTGACGCCTGTGCGGACCCGACAAAGTTCCCAGCGGGTTTCATGAACATCTGTACAGGTTCTTATGACATCCCCGTTGCTTATCTGGGCGTTGACGGTGTCTACACCAACAAGGCCCCGGGTGGCGTTTCATACCGCTGTTCATTCCGCGTCACTGAGGCTGTGTATTTCATTGAACGTATGATCGAAGTCCTCGCGATTGAGTTGAACATGGACCCCGCAGAACTTCGCTCGATCAACTTCATCAAGAAAGAGCAGTTCCCATATACGGCTGCCCTTGGTTGGGAATACGACTCCGGCGATTATCAAACCGCGTGGGACAAGGCGTTGTTGGCCGTCGACTACAAAGGTCTGCGTGCTGAACAAGCAGAACGGGTCGAAGCGTTCAAACGCGGCGAAACCCGCAAAGTCATGGGCATCGGTCTGTCATTCTTTACCGAGATCGTCGGCGCGGGCCCTGTGAAAAACTGCGACATCCTTGGGATGGGCATGTTTGACAGCTGCGAAATTCGCATCCACCCAACTGGGTCAGCAGTGGCACGTTTGGGAACAATCTCTCAGGGTCAGGGACACGCGACAACCTTCGCGCAAATCCTCGCGACCGAGATTGGCCTGTCCGCCGAAAGCATCACGATTGAAGAAGGTGACACCGATACAGCGCCTTACGGTCTGGGCACCTATGGCTCTCGTTCTACCCCAGTTGCGGGTGCAGCGGCGGCAATGGCGGGTCGCAAAATTCGTGCTAAGGCGCAGATGATTGCGGCCTATCTGCTAGAAGTTCACGACAATGACGTGGAATTCGACGTGGACCGGTTCGTTGTCAAAGGATCACCTGAGCAGTTCAAGACGATGAAGGAAATCGCTTATGCCGCATACAATCAGGCTATCCCGGGGCTAGAGCCAGGTCTTGAAGCGGTCAGCTACTACGATCCGCCCAACATGACCTATCCATTTGGCGCATATGTCTGCGTCATGGACATCGACGTCGATACTGGCGTGCCTGAAATCCGCCGTTTCTATGCGCTGGATGATTGCGGCACGCGGATCAACCCGATGGTCATTGAGGGTCAAATCCATGGTGGCCTGACAGAAGCGCTCGCCGTCGCCTTGGGGCAAGAGATTGCTTATGACGACATGGGCAACGTCAAAACAGCCACGTTGATGGACTTTTTCCTGCCTACCGCTTGGGAAGTGCCAAATTACGAAACTGACTTTACCGTCACCCCAAGCCCGCACCACCCGATTGGGGCCAAGGGCGTCGGCGAAAGCCCACATGTCGGTGGCGTGCCTTGCTTCTCAAATGCGGTGCAGGATGCGTTCCGTCCGTTTGGCAACCGTCATACCAATATGCCCCATGATCATTGGCGCATTTGGCAGACAGCCAACAATCTTGGCATGCACGACTAAGGTATTGATGCGGGCTGCCATGCGCGGCCCGCATCGTCTGGAAGGACACCGATGACTTGGACAACGTTACAAACGGCTATGGCCGATCAGGGGTATATTGCCTCGGGTGATCTTTCGATGGCGCTGCATTTGTCATTGTCGTTGGGCCGCCCTTTGCTGTTGGAAGGGGCCGCTGGCGTCGGTAAAACCGAAGTTGCGCGGGTCTTGGCGGCTGTCCAAGAAACCCAGCTCATCCGTTTGCAGTGCTACGAAGGACTGGACGCCGCACAGGCAATCTATGAGTGGAATTATCAACGCCAACTGCTGGCAATCCGCGCAGCATCTGAGGGTGGCGAGACGGGTAAAACCGTTGAAGCACGGATATTCTCAGACGAATTTCTGCTTGAACGCCCGTTGCTCAAGGCGATCCGCCAAGACAAAGCACCGGTTCTGCTGATAGACGAGATTGACCGCTCCGATGAAGAGTTCGAGGCATACCTGCTCGAAATCCTGTCAGAATTTCAGGTGACCATTCCCGAAATGGGCACGATCACCGCAACGACGCGCCCCATGGTTATCCTGACCGCCAACGGCACGCGCGACCTTAGCGATGCACTACGACGTCGTTGCCTCTATGCCCATGTTCCATACCCCGATTTGGAAACTGAACTCTCCATTTTGGTAACGCGCTACCCCGAAATTACAGATCGGCTTTGCGCCCAAATCGTCGGGTTTGTGCAGGCCTTGCGCAAACAGGAACTCGAAAAGAAACCGGGCATCGCCGAGATGCTTGATTTTGCCGCCGCTTTGATGGGCCTTGGCGTGGCCGACCTGACGCATGACCCTGCCATTTTGCAGGCAACGCTGACGACTTTGCTAAAAACGCACATGGACCGCGACGCGATCCCCACAGAAATCGCACAACGCTTGGCAGGGAAAGCCGCATGAGCCTTATCACCAAATTCGCCGCGCGCGATCCGGGACCAGCTGTGCGCATGGTGGGGTTCGTGGCACACTTGCGCGACAATGGCCTACGCCTTGGTGTGGGCGAAACCGGCATCGGGCTGGATGCCTTGACCCATATTAACGCCACCAACCCCCATGATGCGCGCCGTGCCCTGAAATCCGTGTTTACCGGCTGTGCCGAAGAAGCGGCCCAGTTTGACGGGTTGTTCAACAGCTTTTGGATGAATGGCGGGCGGGTCAAAACCCGCGTGACCGCGACAGCGATCCCAAGTCAAAGCGAAAACGTACATTCCAATCGCGAGACCCGCGAAGAGACCAGCAGTGGCACGGGCGATATTAGCGCCCCAGACGGTGGCGATGGCGAAGCGGAAAGCGACGGCGAGGGCAAATTGGTTGCAACAGATGTCACCAACCTGTTCAAGAAAGACCTGCGCGAACTGGTTCGACCCGAAGATATTGCCGAAGCGGAAAAGATCGCGCTGCGCCTTGGGGCAGCATTAAGGGATCGCCGCTCTCGTCGTCGCAAAGCCGCGCGCAAAGGCGATCAAATCCACTTTCGCAAAGTCATGCGGCAAAGCCTTGCAACGGGTGGCGAACCTTTCGCACTGCCCAAACGCCAGCGGCCCGACCGCACCCTTCGGATTACCGCGATCTGCGATGTGTCGGGATCAATGACCGTCTATTCACGTATTTTTCTGGCGTTCCTTGCAGGCCTAATGCGCGCCGATTCTCGTGCCGATGCCTATCTGTTCCACACTCGCCTTGTGCGGATTACCGAAGCCTTGCGCGACAAGGATGCACTGCGCGCGCTGGCCCGATTGTCGTTGCTGGCCGAAGGTTTTGCAGGCGGGTCAAAGATTGCGGAAAGCCTTGATACCTTTGCAAGCACCTATGGCCGTCGCTTCGTGGATAACCGCACGGTCGTTATGATCCTGTCCGACGGCTATGACACCGCATCGCCTGACGGGATTTCCGACGCGCTCGCCCGCTTGAAAAAACGCGGATGCAAGATCATCTGGCTTAATCCGCTGAAAGGCTGGGACGGCTACGCGCCAACCGCCCAAGCGATGGCAGGCGCCTTGCCGCATCTGGATCTGTTCCGTGCCGCCAATACGCTGGGCGACTTGGCAGCGCTTGAGACCGAAATGGCGCGGCTATGACACCCAAACAGATCATGGACCACGGCTTGAACGAGGGCGAAGACTGTTTCGCCATCGCCACGATTGTGCGCACCGCGGGAACCACTTCTGCCAAACCCGGCGCCAAAGCGTTGATGCGCGAAGATGGAACGATCTTAGAGGGATGGCTCGGTGGGGGCTGTGTGCGCGGCGCCATCAAGAACGCAACCTTGCGGGCCTACGAGACAGGAAAGCCGCAATTTATCTCGGTCGCGCCGGAAGAAGAATTGACCAAAAAGGGCGTGCGCGCGGGCGATGACGTTGATGGCGTCCACTTTACGCGCAACGGCTGCCCGTCTAAGGGCACAATCGACATTTTTATCGAGCCGTTCATCCCCACGCCTGATTTAATGATTTTTGGAGAGTCTCCTGTCGCTGAAAAGCTCATTGAGCTTGCGGCGCAGTTTGGATGGGCTGTGGCGACTGCAAGCGCCGATGCTCCTATGGCCGCGCGCACATCCAATCGCGCACGGTATCTTGTGATTGCGACGCAAGGCCAAGGTGATCTGGCCGCGTTGAAGACGGGCTTGGCCGATCCCGTCGATTACATCGCCTTCGTCGGCAGTTCCAAAAAGTTCGCGAGCCTCTCCAAAAAGCTGATCGCTGCTGGCACCGACCCTGCAAAGATCGCCGTGGTCCGCGCGCCCGCTGGATTGAACATTGGCGCTGTCACCCCGGCCGAGATCGCACTGTCGATCCTTGCAGAACTGACACAGGTCAAACGCGATTTTTTGGCAAAAGTCGCTCAAAATGGATAGTTTCGGTGCAATCATATTGGCCGCTGGCCTCTCGCGCCGCATGGAAAATTGCAACAAATTACTACTGCCGATCCACGGCAAACCGATGATCCGCCACGTCATGGAAACCTACCTGTCCGTGGTCGACGAACGGGTTTGGGTTGTCACAGGGTATGAAGGCGAACGGATTGAAGCCGCGCTGCAAGGTCTGGATGTGCAAATTGTGCACAATGAGGATTTCGAGGCGGGGCAACCGTTTTCAGTCCGCGCAGGGCTTCTTGAGGCATGCGGCGCGCAGCATTATCTGATCGGCCTTGGTGATCAGCCGGACCTTTCGGGTGACGATTTGCGCGCATTAATTACGGCGCATTTGGCGCGGGACGTTCAGAAAATCTCAATCCCTCACCAAGACGCCACACGCGGCAATCCTATCGTTGTGCCCGCGGCCATGCGTGCTCAATTGCTGGCAGATCAGGCCAACCCTGGCTGTGGGAAATTCACGCGGGCGCATCCTGAACTGGCCCAGCATATCCCAATGACACAAGCCGGCTTCTTCAACGACATCGACACGCCCGCTGCGTTTGAGGCCTTCGCACAAATGGTACAGCAAAAGGATCTGACATGAAAAAGTTACGCACCTATCTTCGGGCCTTCCACAAAAAATGGGCCCTCACACCTGCACAAGCCGAAACGCTTGCATCTATCAAATTCCCCTGTTGTTAGGAAAGCAATCCATGGAACTCAAAGACGAAATCATCATCAATGCACCAATGGCGCGCGTTTACGAAGCATTGAACGATCCCGATATCCTGCGCGAATGCATCCCGGGATGTGAAGAACTGATCCAGCATTCAGACACAGAACTTGAGGCAAAAATCGTACTGAAAGTCGGACCCGTGAAGGCGAAATTCAGTGGTAATGTTCAACTGGATAAAAGCGGTGCCCCTAATGCGTTCTCTCTGACAGGGCAGGGCAATGGCGGCGCTGCGGGCCATGCAAAAGGCGGCGCAGATGTCACGCTGGTTGCGGATGGTGACACAACAATCCTGAGCTATGACGCCAAGGCGCAGATCGGTGGTAAGCTGGCGCAACTTGGCAGCCGGCTTATTCAGAGCACTTCAAAGAAGCTCGCGGCCAAGTTCTTCAAGAAATTTGCCGAAGTGCTGGATACCGAAAAAGTTGGCTAATCCCATCACCTATCAAGACCACGCGGTCGATGTTCTGGCGCAGGTTGCGACCTATGTGCGAACAGGGCAACGTTTTGTCTTGGTTACGTCGGTGGATATCAAGGGCGGCAGCGCACGCGATCTGGGATCGCTGGCTGTCGTCAATGATACAGGCGAGATGACGGGCTATATGTCCAACGGCTGCATTGATCAGGACATCCTGCTGCAGGCGTTGACGTGTTTGCAGTCGGGATCAGCCCGCTTGTTGCGGTACGGGGATGGATCACCTTTCCATGATTTGACCTTGCCGTGCGGTGGGGCATTGTCGGTGTGGATCGACCCTGCACCCGACAAAGCCGCGCTTGTGGCAGCCTGCAATGCATTGTTGGCACGCGCACCCGCATCGTTGACGTTCCATCCAAAAGCAACTGAAGCTGTTCTCGCCCCGATCACGATAGCCTATAAACCCAAAGTGGCCCTGACCCTTGCTGGGCGCGGCGCTGTTTTTCGCGCCACCGCCAAAGTTGCGCATGCCATCGGGTTTGATGTGGCTGGCTTTTCCCCCGACATCCATGACCTCGCTGCAATCACGGCTTACTGCAAAGACGCCCCAACGCATGTGACGTCTCAGCGCAACATCGTTACACTAGATTTGGATAAGACCAGTGGTTTATTAACGCTGTTTCACGATCACGATTGGGAACCTGCGTTCCTTGTCGCGGCACTGGCGACCACGGCCGGATTTGTCGGGGCGTTAGGCAGCCAGAGAACCCACACCGCCCGGCTCGCCCAGCTAGCTGACATGGGTGTATCGGACTGGGACCAGAAGCGCATTAAGGGACCAATTGGCCTTGTACCTTCGCTGCGAAATGCCGACCTGATTGCAATCTCTGCCTTGGCCGAAATCGCGCAGGCCTTTGCGTATGAACAACAATTGGTCGTTGACGTTCAGCAGGCCTATCAAACTGCGCAACTTTCCTTTTAGACAACTGCTCCAAATTTGTTTTCGGTCTCCCAGTTTTCATTTGAAGAAGGAGAGCTGGTAATTAGCTCGCTCCTTTGGGTGGGTTCAGCTTTTTCTTTACCGGTTTCTCAATACCAGACATTCGCTGCATTGCAGAAAGTCGGCAAAGAGGGCTCTGAGCGGCCTGATGCCTACGCAGCATTGCTTAATTGCCTTCAAAATCCGAAGCGGCCGTTGCAGACAGTGTTAGGGTTCAACGTCGGCACAGTGCTGATGTATGGGTTTGGAGGGCGGCATGGAGGGCAAATCATGCCAAGAGTCCAACTTCCCGCCGTCACCCCAAAGCGCAAAACATGGAATAAAGGTCGCATCATCGGTCAGAAACGTCCGTTGTTACCGAAACAAGTTTGGGCAATCCGGACCCGTCTCGAAATCACTGGCAACCTGCGCGATGTCGCGCTGTTCAACGTGGCAATCGATAGTAAATTGCGTGGCTGCGACCTGGTGCGGCTCAAAGTGACTGATCTTGTCACTGCTGACCGGGTTCGAGAGCGGGCATCAGTAATTCAGAGCAAGACAAATCGGCCTGTTCAGTTTGAACTCACGGAAAACACCCGTGAATCCATAGCGAATTGGGTATTCATGCCTGAAATGAGCGGTTGTGGCTTCATGTTTCCCAGCCGGTTACATGACCGCCCGCACATTTCAACGCGCCAATATGGGCGATTGGTGCGAGACTGGGTCACAGCAATTGGTTTAGAGCCAAGCGGATATGGTACACATTCGATGCGCCGCACGAAGGCTGCTGAGATCTACCGCAAAACGGGAAACCTGCGTGCCGTACAATTATTGCTTGGTCACACCAAGGTCGACAGTACAGTGCGTTACTTGGGCGTCGAACTTGAAGATGCGTTGAGCATCTCTGAGAAGGTCGACATCTAAACACTGGGCGAGCGGCTTTAGTCGTTCGCCCTCCCAGACCGGTCATGCATCAAAAACATTCCAATGGCGGCTGCGAGCCCAGAGTGACCAATGCTGCAGCCCGTATAAATGGCGGCTCCCGGAAGCATAGCGGGCGTTCACTGATAGTCTAAAGATGCCAATCTTTAGTACTGTTTTGAACTTTACTTAGCCAAAAGAAATGCAAGTTGCGCGGCTGATGTGACGCCATCAATAAGCCGTATAGCTGCAGTTTCACCTAAGTGCGCAGGAATATGGACCATACCGGCGCAGCCAAGGACGACTGTATCGACCTTGTCTTCAGAGACAGCACGTTTGATTTCGCCAACCACGGCAGGTGCGGTTCCGGCAGGGTCTGTTTCCAGATCTAAAACTGGGACACCACAGGCACGGACGCGGGCAAGTTGGGATGTAAAGCCGTAGGCGTGGATGTTGTTTTCCAGTATGGGCACAGAAACGTCCAACGTAGTGACGACTGAAAATCTGCGCCCCGAAAGCACCGCCATATGATAGGCAGCTTGGCCAATACCGATAACAGGACAGTTTGCAATATTGCGCGCAGCGTCCAGTCCCGTGTCATCAAAGCAACCGATAATAATAACCTTCGCACCAGCATCAGAGGCTTTTCGGACCAGCGCCAATAAGGGCGGGATACAGGCTTCACCGTCCTTGGGGCCTTGGATGGCCGCAGGCCCGCTAAGCGAGGTCCAGCCCTTCAGTGTTACACCCGCATTTGACGCTGTTTCGACCATGGCATGGGTCATGGCTTCGGTGCTGTTGGGGTTAATTAAGACGATCATCAGACAGCTTTCCCTGCATCGTTGCCCGCGCGTGCTTTGCGCCGCTTGCTCACCAGCGCGAGAGCGAGAAACACCCCGATGATCAACAGCGAGAACAGCGTCGTCAGCGTGCCAAGCGCATAAAGCACAGGCGAGGTCACATTGGTCGTCATCCCGTAAATCTCAAGCGGCAAGGTGTTGTAACTGCCCGCCGTCAACAAAGTGCGCGCGAATTCGTCATAGCTAAGCGTGAAGCCAAACAAGGCGACGCCAATCAGCGAAGGTGCAATGATCGGCAACACAACATGGCGGATTGTTTGCCATGGGGATGCCCCAAGATCGCGGGCGGCTTCCTCGAAGCTTTTGTCGAAACGATTGAACACGGCGAACATGATCAGCAGGCCGAATGGCAGCGTCCATGTCAGTTGCGCACCAAAACCGGATGTCGACCAATGCACGTTGAGCCCGCTTTGCGAAAACAGCAAGCCCACGCCCAGTGACACAAGGATTGACGGGATCACCAGCGCCGTGATGATCAGGTAAAACAGAATGCCCGAGCCTGCGAATTTCTTGCGAAAGGCCAAGCCGCCCATGACCGAGACGACCACTGTTGTGACCATGACCATCAAGCCCAACACGATTGAACGGCGGAAGCTGCCCCAGATGTCGCCTACTGCCTGTTGTTCGAACAGGTCATAGAACCAATACATCGATACGCCGCGCATTGGGAAAGTCAGACCGCCACCCTCTCCTTGAAATGACAGGACGCCAATGGTCAGCGTTGGGCCGTAAAGGAATAACAAAAACAGCGCAAAGAAGGCTGACAGGACATAAAACGATCTTGGGCGCGGTTCCATTACAGTTCCTTCCGGATATCGACAAAACGCAGAAGGATGCCAATGGTGATCAGCACCGTTGCCAGCAACACGATGGCCGTGGCAGACGCGCTTGGGTATTGGAGCAACGCGATGTCGTTCGAGATCAGGCGACCGACGTTGGCAGATTGGCTGCCGCTCATGAAGCGAACAGTGATGAAATCGCCCATGACCAGTGTGACCACGAAAATGGTACCGATCATGATGCCCGGTTTGGTCAGCGGGATAATAACGTTCCATAAAATTTGCGCACCGCTTGCCCCTGCATCCCGCGCAGCCTCAATCAAGGATTTGTCGATCCGCATCATCGTGTTGAAGATCGGGACGACCATGAACAGCGTGTAGAGGTGCACAAAGGCGAGGATGACGGCGAAATCTGAAAACAACAGCCACTCGACCGGTTCGTCGATCACGCCCCAAGACATCAAGGTTGTGTTGGCGATGCCGTTGCGCCCGAGAAATGGTATCCAACTGATCATGCGGATGATGTTGGACGTCCAGAATGGGATCGTGCATAGCAAAAACAAT
>Ga0115006_10000698_pt1 | contig 18940 bp, 13 predicted proteins | sample ArcOceMetagenome_3_FD_88943 | JGI IMG/M metagenome (GOLD analysis project Ga0115006, IMG submission 88943) | Marine eukaryotic phytoplankton communities from Arctic Ocean - Arctic Ocean- Svalbard ARC20M Metagenome | ecosystem: Environmental > Aquatic > Marine > Oceanic | place: Arctic Ocean...
CCGCCCCCCCCCCCCCCCACCGCCACGCACGCCGGAGCAGACGCCGTGGTGCTACGTGCACGACAACTGCTCTCTCGCGTCGGCGCAGGGCAACGGCGGCAGCTTCGGCCACCGCTACCTCGACTGCGTGCCCCAGGATGGTCAAAGTGCCCTTGGTGGCGCCACAGTTGGCCACCAGAGGCTCGTGAGAGTGCATTTGAAGGCTTGAGGCTGCTCTACGCACTTAGGAGGAGGGGCTTAGCACCGAGCAGGCTTGATGCGAAGCGACGCCCGAGATGCCGATTTCGCTGCGTTGACCATACAGGTGCCCGACACGGTCGAGCCGAGGTCCGACGCCGCGGCCGCGCCGACGACGGACGGCGGGGTCGCGGCGGCGCGCAGGCTGCAGTCGCACGGGGGCAATCCGACGGACAGCGGGGAGGCAGCGGGGCGCGGGCTGCCGCAGGAGGACAGCGGTTCCGCGCCGGGGCGCGGGCTGTCGCAGGAGGGTGGTGGCGGGGCAGCAGCGGCGGGGCGCAGGCTCTCGCAGGGCGGCATGGTGGGCGGCATGGTGGTGCCGGCGCCGTCGGACGCCTTCCATGCGTGGGACGACGACGTGTCGGCGCTGCCGCGCGCCGTCGAGGAGGAGTCGTTGCTCGAGCACGTCGAGAGGATGCAGCAGCCGTGCGCCGCATGCACCCCCGCCCGCCCGCCGCCTCCTCGCCACTGCCACTACCGCCACCACCGAGCTCAGCAGAGCCGCACTCCCGCCGCCTCCTCGCCACTACCGCCACCGAGCTCGATCCCTGCACTGGCGGACCAACACACCCACTGCTACTGCTGCCCTGCCTCGCCGCACTCCCGCCGCCCGCCTCCTCGCCACCGCCACCACGACCACCACCTCGCCACTACCGCCACTACCACCACCTCGCCACCGCCACCACCACCACCACCACCGAGCGCAGCAGACAGGAGCTGCCCCACCTCGAGCGCGCCTCTCCTGCCGCCACCCGCCACCTCTGCTCTGGAGCTCAATCCGTGGACTGGTGGACCAACGCACTGCTACTGCTGCTGCTGCTGCTGCTGCTGCTGCTGCTGCTGCTGCTGCTGCTCTGCCTCAAATAGCCCAACTCCGCTGCTGGCACGTCTCACGACCCACAACCCCGCTGCTGGCTGCTGGCGCAGGTACGTTGCGCTCGTCTCGACTGCCACCGAGGGCTTCCTTTCTGTCGAGCCGCCGCCGCACAAGCTCTCGCTCCTCGTGCACGCGCGGTGAGGCCGCCACGCCGCCGTGGAGCCCCGATCCCTCACTGAGCCCGATCCCTCACCTAGCGAGAGACCAGAACTGGCCCTGCCGTTACCGCAGCCCGATCTGCAAACACTCACGAAGCGTTTGCGCCCCGTCACCTCGGAACGACCGTGAATTCACAGGACCGACGAGCTCTCGCTGCGTTCAATTTTCACGATGCTGCCGTCGGGCGCTCTGATGGCGCTCGCGACCAACGCGCTGCTCAACCTGTGCGCGCCGCACGGCTGGGACCTCGGCGACGTGCAGACGGGTGGCACGGGCGGCGCAGGTCTGGGCGCGGCGACGGCAAAATCTGCGACGGAGGCCTGGCAGGAGGCGCCGCTGGTGTGCACCGGCACCGAGGCGGGCGAGGCGCAGGACCAGGCGCACCAGCTGCTGCTGCGCAGCGTGGTGCCCACCGCGCGGTTCGCGGTGCGGCGGGCGCTGTAGTAAGAGAGAGTCGGGGCTGGAGACGCGTTTGCTAATTGTGGAGCAAGCACACTGCTACCCACACGTAACCCACACGATATGCGCCCAGCTAATAAGTCACGCACGCTCCCTCTCTCCAGATCGCAGCGGCGCCCACCCGAAGGCCGAGCCGGGCTCAAACCGCCACGGCCGCGACCATGCCCTCCTCGAGCTCGACGGACACGAGCGTGCCGTCCTCAAGCCTCTCCATCGGCTCGTTGCTCTCACCCTCGTCGATGGTGATGAGCGTGAGCTCTACCAGCCGCTTCTCCACGTCGACCTTGCGGAGCTCGGCGCGGACCGAACGTCCCCCCTCGCTGAAGAAGGGGGCGAACTTCTTGGCCTTCTGCTTCCACACGGGGAACGGCGTGCGCGGCGAGAAGAAGGTCATGCCCATCGCGTAGCCGCCGGTCGGCGAGACCGACTCCGTGAACTGCACCAGCTCGGGGGGCCCGCTCCGGGCGGGTTCAGCTTGAGGGCCTTGAGGGCCTCCTCCATGTGCGCGTCGCCGTAGCAGAAGCGGGTGGCGTCGGAGAAGATTTTATTCTGCACCTTGTTTCCCTTCTCCTCCCGCGCCCGCGTCGCCTCGGGTGTCGTCACCACAGGGACGGGCGGCAGCTCCGCATACTTGAGGGCGAGTCCGCCGAGCGACGCCGGGATGCCGTACACGAAGCCGAGTGTCTGGACGAGGCTGGACTCGCCGTTGTTGACGAGGAAGGCGATGACACTGTAGAACAGCAGCACGGCGCCGCTGCCGCTGATCAGGTTGCCGAGCGAGAAGCGCACCTCGAATGGCACCTTGGTATCGATGCCGATAAGCCCGGAGCGCACACCGGCCTCCTCACTGTTCATGAGCGGAGCGAGCGGGACGCGAGACGCCACGCCACGGCGCGCGACGGGCCGCGAGCCCGAGAGCTGGTAGGCCGAGCCGGCCGAGAGGGCGGAGAGGAAGCAAACGACAGCGGTGGACCTCATAATTTCTGCGCAGGGTAGATTCTTGGTACTGGCGATGCAAACCAGCGCAACAATTTTTGAAAGGGCGTCCTGTGCGCAGGGATCAATTCGGCCGGGCAGGTCATCATACTCGTTTTTGGGGTTTAGTTGACGCCTAGCGTCCCAATTAACATTCCAAATTTTCTATTCGTTCTTTTTGCGCTGCCGGTTTTGGCAAGTGCACTCGTAGATGGTGACGACGGCGGTCCATCCCTCCATGCGTCAAAACACGCAGTGCTGGCGACCTCGCTCACGCATGGTGCTCGAGGCCGAGCTGGTCGAGCTGGATGACCGAGTTCGGCTCGCGCGCGCCAAAGTGCAGCTGCGCCTGGCGGTAGGCCTCGTTGAGCACCGTCATCGCCTGCGTCGCGAGCGAACCCACGCGCAGACGATCCGGGTGCACCTCCTTTGCTGCGGCGTGGTAGGCCGCCTTGAGCGTGTGCTTCGAGATCGGAACGGTGTGGCTCAGGTACGAGTGGTTCTTCGCGCCCGCCGGCTGCGCGCCAGATAGTCTCAGCCGCAGCACCTGCAGCGGCCAGTCGTACACGTCCTCGTCCCGGCTCTCGATGACACGGCAGCACGCTGCGGCCTCGTGGTGACTTCTGCGATTCTCCTGCAGCGTCGCATGCCACGGCGCGCGAGCCCTCACGGAGGCGCTCAACTGCATAAAGTGCGCAGCACCTACGGAACTCTCGGCGTACATGTATCTGTCGCCGCTCACGAGAGGCCGAGATAGACAAGGAGTCGCCGGCGTGAGGCAGTGCACTATGAGGCCAACGAGGTCCTCGGCCATGAGGTCCCACAGCCCCTCCTCGGTCTGTGTCGATGAGTCGTCGTCGTCATTTTGGTGGCGAGGGTCGATCAGGACCTCCATTCTCGCGACTGGCTGCTGGGCTGCGAGCGCAACTGATGAAAAACTGGATGCACCACGCTGGCGGCGGGCGGCGCGGCACAAACTGGATGGATGAACGAATTCAGTTCGGGCTGGCTGGATGGACACAATCTCGAACACGCCAACAGGCTTGGGGAGGAGATGAAGCGCCCAGAGTATCTTCAAGTAACGTTCTCAGCTCGCGTGGGCGGTGGGTGAGGGCGATGGGCTGGGCGGGCGTGAGGGCGCCTGAGCGCGGGTAGCTCGGGCGACGCCACGGGGGCGATTGGTACGGGCGGGGGTCATGTTACTTTCTCTATATTCTCGATTGTAGGTCTGTAGGTTTGGCGTGTATAGTTATAGGGTGTTCCGTCTTATCTACAGACCATTTTTTCTGAGCTCTACACATCACGGAGCTGGATCGTCAGCGGCACCACTCGAAAGAGGTTTGCGCGAACGCAGCGCGACGAGCGCAGCCACGCCAAGCGCTGGCGCGACCACGCCGGTAACCACGAGCGTCGTCGCCGAGTAGTTTGCGGCGTGCACCATGCTCGACGTCGTGGACTTCGTTGCCGCGTGCACCATGCTCGAAGTGGGCTCTGACCGGACGCAGTTGAGGACGCCTGCCGACTCGTCGCATGTGCACGGCTGGTCGTGCCAGCCCGAGCGTGTGCCGGTGGGGAGCCCCTCGTCAGGAAGGCATGTCCCGATGCCCGCGGATCGGCCCATGCAGCCCGTGATTCGCACCAGCAACGGCGGCCAGTTCTCGCCTTGCTCGTCCATCACCCTGTCGCCAAAGCCCCATTGCAGCGTGTCGACGCCACGCTGCGCCGCCTGCATGACTGTGCTGACGACTGGCCATTGCTCGCCGGGACGCTGCAACTTTCTCACTACCTCGGTCACGCCCAGGTTGATCCAGATCCCGCTGCCGACGGCTGGGCGCATGAAGCAGCCCTGTGGGTAGTGGGACCAATCGCAGCCCGGGTGCTCCTGCGTGCGGGCCGCGCTACCGGGCACCCAGCTGCAATTGGGAGGCGCCATCGCCTCCTGGAAGCCGACCCGTCGGTTGTCCTGCCGGATCACCTCGACCCACGCGTGGCTGGTGAACTGCCGCGGTCGACCGATCGCCAGCGTCTTTCTGGAAAAGATGTGCACCGACTGCAGCGCGTGAGGCGCAGTGTTGCCCCACCGGTGAGTGGCCACCCCGGGCGCGTCGCTCTGCCATTGCTTCCGCAGCCAAGGGTTGCAGTCCTTCGGATGGCACCGCCTCTGCTTGCTCTCGCAGTCTCGAAAGGGCGAAGGACTCGCCGGATGAAGCTGGCGCCAGCGAGGCGTGTTGAGATACACAAACGAGATGTTCGAAAGCGGAAACGGAAGCTGCATTCGACCGTTGTAGACGGCAGAGAGATACGCGTACCACGGCGATGCACGCGAAGCGATCACGGCACGACGTGTCTTCGTGACAAATTCATTGGCCGCTTTGCCGGAGCACACGTCAAAGCACCATCCGCTCCCTGACAAGCATGTATCATGGCGAGCGCCGGCGTCGCGTCTCCCACCTATCGCGGCATGACGAGAGCTTGCGTTGCGTCTCCCACCCATGGCAGGCGAGACCCAACGGAGCAGGTCTCGCGGCGCGCGGAGCCGGTAGAGCCACGAGAGTTGCAGACCGCGATCTTACTAACTTACCGTAGTGTAACTTCGCTCTTACTTTACTGAACAACCTACTCTCGGCAACAAGCCGATAGGGCTTCAAGACGCGAGCTCCTGCCAATCCACGAATGCCAGTCGATCGCCACCCGCGTCCATCTTGTCGAGAGCACTCTCGAGCGCCACACGCCAGTCGTCTTCGCCTCGCGGGCCGCCAAACTGGACGTTGTGCCCCGTGAGCGCCGTGTTCTTGCCGTTGGTGCTCACCCCTGAGCGCTGGTCGTGTCGGTAGAGGTGGATGCCCTTGGGCGAGTAGCAGACGAGAAGCAGCTCGTCGAATGGCGCCGCGTCGCGCACACCTCCCAGCGGCAGCTGCACGTTGCGAAACTGGAACGACCAGTTGCGCGTCGCCTTCCTCCACAGCAGCTGCGCCGAACGGACCGCCACCCGACGGTCGTCACGCACCCAGCCTCCGCCGCCGCCGCGGGCTCCGTCGCCGGGCTCGTCGAAGCGCGCCGCGGGATGGATGGCCTCGTCGAGCCGACGCGCGAGCGCGCCGAGCCTCGCGCCGCGCACGCGCCCGCTGCTCGAGGCGAGCGGCACGCCCACGTACTCGGCCGCCGTGCGCGACGGCGCGTGCTCGGCGATGGCGGCGGCGAGGCGCGGCTCGTCGAAGCCTGCCGACAGCAGCGTCTCGCCGCTGGCCGCCAGCTTGGGCCTGATCACCTCGAACGACTCCTTCCAGTCCGCCTGGCCTCGCGGGCCGACGAAGGTGATCGCGTAGCCAGACGTGCTGGTGGACGCGCCGGCCGTGCTCACGCCGACCTTCATGTCGTGTCGGAAGACGACCACGCCCTCGGGCGTGAACGCGGCGAGGAGCAGCTCGTCGAAGGCGTAGATGCGAGGCGCGGCGAGAGGCAGCCGCACGCTTGAGAACGCCAGCTTCCAGTGCCGCTTGCGCTCGTCCCAAGCAAGCCGCGCGCTCTTGCACGCGATGCGCTCGCCGTCTCTCTTCCAGTCGTACGAGAGCGTTGGACGACGCGTGCCTGACGCGGTCGTGCCGGGCGTGGCGTCCTCGATGAGGCTGTGCGGGTGCCACAGCTCGGCATCGCACCGCCTCGCAAAGTCGGTCAGCGCGCGGCTGCGGATGACGCCTGGAGACAGCCCGAGTGGGCACTGCGCGTAGACCGCGTCGGCGACCGAGCCGCCGGAGAGCAGGTCGCTGAACGTGCTGGCGGTGAAAAGCATGGCTAGCCTGCGCAATTCGCTCAGAGTTTGTAAGTGCTCATGCATGCATTAGAGCCAAACGGCAGCGATCGCCCCCCTTGGCCGCGCCAACACACGTGGATGACACCAGACCAACTGCTCCGACCTCAATCGACCTCACCACCGCTGTGAGCGGGCGCCGACTCGCGGTCGCCCTAGTGCTGGGCCCCGGGGTTTGTAGCTGGCAAACGCGTCGCCTCAATAGCCTCAAATAGCGGTCGTGTAAGGACGGAAGGGGTTCGAGGTGTGTAGTTGACGTAAGCTAACAGCGTAAACATAAACAGCGTAAACTGCGAGGAGATGATGAACCACCCAACGAATGCGCGCGTGCTTGAGGCAGCCAGACTAGCTAGCCTAGTTGCGACTTACAAGATTATTCGGTAGCGAGCGTGAGTGGGAGCCGGGGGGCACAAGCACGCACTGCGAAGCAGGCTGCTGCCGCCCTCATCCTCAGCAATTCCAGCAACGCTGACATTAGACCGCAGCGACACTCTCACCATGGCCTTGCAGCTGCTCTCGTTGGCACCGCTCCTGTCTTCCGTCAACTCCCGGATGGCGCTGGCGCTCCTGATGGCCGCCGCGGCTCCTCCAGCGATCATGGCCAACAGCACCTCCAGCTGCGCGTCGACGACGCAGGCCGGCGCCCAGAACGTGACGGGCCCGGTCCGGCTGGGCGCGCTGTTCCCGTCCGACGCGCGCGGCCGGAAGCGGATGTTCGCGTTCACGATGGCGCTTGACGAGATCAACAACTCGTCGGAGCTGCTGCCGAACACGCCGCTGCTGTGGGCGTGGCGCGACGACGACGACGACGCGGGCGCGGCCATCCTCGGAGCCGTCGAGCTGATCCAGCAGGCCTTCGACGGCGCGGGGGTCGCCGCCATCGTCGGTGCCGCGTCCTCGGGCGCGACGATGGCGGCTGCCGCGGTCGCCGCCAAATTTGAGACGCCGCTGCTCTCCTACTCCGCGACGAGCGCCGCGCTGAGCGACCACGCGGCCTACGCGTACTTTCTGCGCACGGTGCCGTCCGACGCCTTCCAGGCGGAGGCCATCGTCGGAGTCCTCGTGCACGAGCTCGGCTACACGCGCGCCGCGATCGCCGCGTCGCTCGACGCGTACGGCAGCGCGGGGCGGGAGGCGTTCGTGCTCGCCGCCGCCGCCGCCGGGCTCGAGGTCATCGCGGAGGTGGGCTTCTACGCCGATTCCGAGGAGGAGGACCTGAGCGGGCCGGTGCGGCGGCTGGTGGAGGCCGACGCGACCATCGTCGTCCTCTTCAGCCCGGCGGCCGGCGCGGGCCGCTTCCTGGTGGCCGCGCACGCGCAGGGCCTCACCGGCGAGGGCCACCTCTGGTTTGGCTCCGACGCTGCGACGACGACCGACCTGTGGCAGTCCAACGCGCAGCTCTCGAGCGACGCCGCGCTGCGCACGGCCGTGCTCACGGGCTACTTTGGCGTGCGGCCGCGTGCCGTCGCCAACACGAGCGCCGCCGCCGCCTTTGCCGCGCGGTTCTCGCTGCGCGCGCCCACCACCGGCAACACGGGCGACGCCGCCAACGCCAACAACGGCACGGGGGCGGCGATGGCGTGCGACCCCGCCACCGACGACGACGGCACGCGGCTGTGGCTGTCGGCCTCCGACACCGACGGCACCTCGTGCGACGGGACGACGGCGGCGGAGGCTGCGATGGACGGTTACGCCGCGTACGCGTACGACGCGGCGTACGCGGTGGCGCACGCGCTCCACCAGCTCATCGAGGTGCAGAGGGTGCGGCCGACCAGCATGGCCAAAGTGTTTTCGGTCTTAGTGAGGCGCCGCGGCTGGCCACCACGGGCTCCGCAGGCTGCCTCTGAAGGCTTGGGGCTGCACTACGCACTCGGGGAGGAGAGGCCCAGCAGGTCAGATTCCACCGAGGGGCCATGGCCTTGCAGGCAGAGGCGGCGCAAGATGCCGATTTCGCTGCGTTTGACCGTCCAGGCCGACGTTCAACGGCTCCGAGCTGCGCGCCGCGCTGGTGGGCGCGGTACGATTCGACGGCGCCACCGGCCTCGTCGACCTGAACGACGCTCGCACGGCAGAGCAGCAGGACGGCGAGGAGAGCGACACTGCGTCGAATGCGACCACGGTGGCAAACGCAACAGCGGCGGCGGCGAGCACGGCGGCGGCGGCGACCAGCATGTACGCGCACGGCGACCGCACCGTCGGTGTCTCGTACACTCTGCTCAACTTCGCCGACGACGCCGAGGGCCTGCGCGACGTGGGCGAGTGGAGCACGTGCGACTCCGCCAACGGTGAAACCAACGGCAGCGGCGGCGGCGGCGGCGGCGGCGGCGACGGAGCGTGCACGTGGGCGGAGCAGTTTGTGGCGTCGTCGGCGCCGTTCACGTACGCCGGGCACGCCGCGCAGCCGCCGCCCGACGGCTCGGCGCCGCCCACCGACATCCACGTCGCCGTCGGCGCCGCGTTTCTCGTCGACTCGTACCCATCGTCGTACGCGCGGCACCTGCTGCGCTCCGTCGGCTTCGCCGCCGAGCTGGCGCGCCGCGCCGTCGAGGCGGACCCGACGCTGCTGCCGGGCCGCGCGCTCGTCCTCACGCCGTACGAGACTGCGTGCAACGAGGAGACCGCCTTCTCCGCCGCGCAGGCCGCGTACGACAGCCTGGTGCCCGGCGGCGGCACCGCCGGCTTCTCGCGCCTCGCCGCCTTCGTCGGTCCGTCGTGCTCGAGCGCGTGCGAGATCGCCGCCACCTACTTCAAGGTGGCGCGGGTGCCGCAGCTCTCGCACTCGTGCACCGCCGACGAGCTGACCGACGGCGAGCGCTACCCGTACTTCAACCGCGTCGCCGGCGTCGACACCGAGCAGGTGGTTATGCCCCTCCCCGCATCTCACCCCCCCCCCTCCACCACCACCCACGCCGCCACCCTCACCCGCCTCTCCTCTCTCCCCTCTCCTCTCTCGACTCATCTGTCCGCTCATTCTCTCCTCCCATCTCTCCTCTCATCCCTCCTCTCATCCAGGTGAGCGCGCTCGTGGCGCTGTGCGATCGTTACAACTGGCGACGCGTCGTGCTGCTCCACGACGACTCGACGTACGGCGCCGGCAGCGCCACGCAGTTCAGCACGATGGCGTCGGACCTCAGTGTCGTCGCACGCGAGATCGAGGTGGTGCTCGACCTTACGTTCAAGACCATGTCGAAAACAAGGCCCATTTCGCCACAGGACCAACCGGGGCTCCAAGCGGCTGATTGGTCGAGGATGGCCGAAGTTTGGGGCTGCCCTGGGCCTGATTCCGCCACTGCGGGTGCCGCCTGGAGGCGGATCTGGCCGAACTGAGCGCCGCCTTGTTTTCAACATAGGTTCAAGAAGCGCGACGTCGGCTTCGACACCGACCTCGACGACGCGCTCGCCCTCATCCGCGCCCGCGACGCGCCAGTGGTGGTGGTGATCGCCTCGGCGCAGAACGCCTTGCTGCTCCAGACCATGGCCGCCGCGGGCGTCGCGCCGCCCGCCTACCAGCTGGTGGGCACGGACCTGCTGCTCGCCGCGGTACAGGGCGCGACGGCCGACGACGGCGTGTACGAGGGCCTGCTGGGCACTGCCGCCGTGCAGGGCGACATGGCCGCCTTCTACGCCGCCTACAGGTGCGTTGCAACTCTTCCCATGCGACTCTTGCCACCCTTGCCACCCTTGCCACGCTTGCCACCCTTGCCACCCTTGCCACTCTTGCCACTCTTGCCACTCTTGCCATTGTTGACTGCTTGCGCGCGACGCGCCTACAGCGCCAACTTCTCGGATTGGTATAACTGGACCTTCCCAGACGAGACCGTGCCGCCCACGCACCCGTTCCCCTCGAGCCAGGTGAGCACGCCCCTCCCATCCAGCACGCGCAGACGACGCGCCTCTGCACCCCACGACCGACCCCCGTCCCCACCCCCCCCCCATCCTCAGATCCACGCTTACGCCGCGCACATGCACGACGCCGTGTACGCGCTGGCGCTCGCGCTCAACGCGACGGTCGCCGCGGGCGCCGACGTCCTCGACGCCGACGCCGTCAACCTCGCGCTGCGCAACGTCTCGATGGTCGGGTACACGGGTCGCTTCTCCATCGGCGCGCTCGGCCAGCGGCAGGGCGAGTGGAGGATCGCCAACTCGCAGCGGATGCCGTCGCCGCCGCCGCCGTCGCCGCCGCCGCCCGCGCCGCCCACGCTGCCGTCCACGCCGCCGTCGCCGCCGTCGCCACCACCGGTACCGCCGGCACCGCCGTATCTACCGCCAGTCCTGCCACCCGACTCGCCACCGGGGAGCCCGCCGTCGCCTGCGGGCCCACCTGCGGTGCCACGGCCGCCCTCTCCGCCGCCGCTGCTAGCTGCTCCGCCGCCGAGCCTGCCTGCGCCTCCCATCCAGCCGCCATCCCCTCTCGCGCCGCCGCCAGACCCTCCAGCGACGGCAGAGGAGGGCCAAGAGGGAGATGACGGCCGTCTCCGGCATCGGCGTCGGCAGCTGACACTGCGGCAGCTCGGCCATGCCTCCGCCGCAGCGCCGTCGGCGCCTCCGATCTTCTACTCGCGCGCCGTCGGCACGTTCTCGCTCGAGACAGGGGCGATCGTCGACCTCAGCAACGCCAGCGACGCCACGATGGACGCCGTGGTCGTCTTCGGAGGCGGCGCCGCGACGCCGCACCCCGGCTACTTTGCGCCCCTCGCGCCGAGCGCGCTGGTCTTCTCGGAGAGAGCCGACTCCTCCGTCCGCCTCAGCTGGGCGCTGCCGGACCTGCGCGGAGCCTCGCTTCTCGAGATGCACATTGAGATACGCGCCGCCGACGCCACCACCACCACCACCACCACCGAGGGAGAAGAGTGGCTGGCGTTGTCGAGCGCGTCGACCGGTGCTCCGCCGCCTAACAACGCGACGACGTATCTGCGGCTCGACGGCGCGAACACGACGATGGCAATGGAGAGCACCGACGCGGCGACGGTGGAGGGCCTCGCGCCGGGGAGATCGTACGAGGTGCGCGCGGCGGCGCAGACCATCGGCGGGCTCGGTGAGTATTCCGAGCCATCGACGGTCCAGACGACTGGCGTGTGCGACACATGCCCTCCGGTGCTGCAGCTGGGCGTGCTGCTGCCGTCCGTCGCCGCTGCCGCCGCAGGAAGGAGCAGTATCAGCACCGCCAATGAGAGCTTCTACGCTGTCAGCTGTGCGGCGGTCCTCGCCGCACGCCACGCCTCCTCTCAGGACACGAGCGTCGTAGCCGAGTTCGGGAGCCTGCCCATTGGCACCCTCGTCACCGCCGTGCCGCGCAACGCCGGGGGCGCGGCCGACGGCGGCGCCACGACCACGACGAGCGGCACCGCGGGCCTCACGGCGGCTGTGCAAGCGGGAGACATGGCCATCGCTGGCCCCGCCGCCTCCGGCAGCAGCAGTGAGCTCGTCGCCGAGCTCGCCGCCGCCGCCGCCGTCCCACTCGTCTCATACGGAGCCGCGCTCGCATCGCTCAGCGACCCAGGCCAGTACTCGACGTTTGGACGGGTCGCGCCGTCCAACTCCGTGTGGGCGAGCCGCCTGATGGACGTCTTTGCGAGCGACGCCGCCTTTGGAGCGTGGCGCTACTTTGGCGTGCTGTACGTGGAGGCCTCCGACACGCACGCGCGAGACCTGGTCGATGCGCTGTACGCCGCCGCGGCCGCGCACATGCCGGACCCGCTCTCGATCCAGGTGGCGGCCTCCGTGCCAGCCGTCGCCGCTGCAGATTCGGACGCGCTCAGCGACTCAGACGTCGTTGCAATCGAAGCGGCGGTCGACGCGCTACGAGCCTCCGGCGTCTCCGTCGTCGTCGCCGTCCCCTCCGACGCGGGTGCCGACGCTCCGCTGCTGAACGCCGTCCTTGAGGCGGCCGGCACCCGCGGCATGCTCGACGGCCGTCACGCGTGGCTGCTCGCGCCAGACGGCTACGGCGCCAGCGGCTCCGCGTGGCTCTCACGCGCGCACGCCGCTGCCACGACGAGCGCCGCGCGCCTCCGATTGGGCGGTCTGCTCAGCTTCGAGGGCGCACTGGACGCTTCCTCGGGCTTCGCACGTCTCTCGAGCGTGTGGCAGAGCCTGCAACCGACCGACTGCGCCTATGGCAACGTCACACCGCCCGCGTCGCTCTTCCTGGCACCGCCGCCCGAGGTCGCCGCCTTCGCCTTCGACGCAGTGGCCGCGCTCTGCCTGGCGATGGCGGCGGCGGACGACCCATCGCAGGCGGCGCTCGTCCTCGCGCAGCTCAAGCAGCTCAGCTTCGGTGGCGCGTCTGGCGACGTTCATGGCGACGTTGGCTTTGACGACAACCTCGACCGCGCGGCCGCCGGCGTGCTCTTTGCCCTGAGCAACTCCTACAGCTCCTACTCGGGGGCGAGTGGTGGTGACGAGGAATCAACCACGATGTCGATGACGCGCGTGGCCGAGCTGCCTGCCAACGGCACCGTGCAGCAGCAGGCCGCCGTCGTGTGGCCAGGCGGCGCGAGCGGCGACCTCCTCGACGATCTGACGCTCGGCTGCAGCGCGGGCTCCTACCTGCCGCAGGGCGCACCCGAGGTCGACGGCTGCGTGCCGTGCGAGGCCGCGACGGCCAAGGCCGAGCGCGGCAACCAGCCATGCGCCGCATGCGCGTCCGGCACGGCGGCCGAGCTCGAGGGCGCGGCGGAGTGCGCGTCATGCGCCGCCGGCAAGCACAAGGCGGCGACTGGCGCCGGCAGCTGCACCGACTGCGAGGCCGGCACCTACTCGGGCGTGGGCGCCTCGTCGTGCGCCGTCTGTGGCCTCTTTGACCGCGGCCAGCGCACGGCGCTGACGGAGGAGCGCCACGGGCGTGACGTGCCATTTGGCATCAACTGCACGGACGGCGTGATGCGTGGCGTGATCCCTGGGCACTGGGCGGCGCTGCCGCTGTCTCGCGACGACTACGGCGGCGGCGGCGGCGGCGCCAGCAACAACGACGACGGCGGCGGCGGCGCCAGCAGCAACGCCAGCACGATGGTCGCGAGCGAGACGCGCGTGTGGGCGTGCGATCCTGCGGCGGCGTGCCTGGGCGGCTTTGACAGCCGCTGTCGCGAAGGGCACGAGGGGCTCCTGTGCGAGGCGTGCACGGCGCCGCTCTACTACAAGGCCCTCAGCGGCCTCTGCGAGCGCTATCCCGGCGGCGGCTCGGCTCCCGGCAGCGCGGCGTACCGCTTCGCCATCGCCGTCGTATTGCTGATCAGCGCGCTGCTCTCGCTGGCGATGGTGGCGTGCTGCTTCCGCGTCGCCACAAGCGCCCCGCACGAGGAGTTCACCCCTCCGTGGGAGGAGGACAGCACGATGCTCGATGATGCCAGCGTGGCGCCGCCATCAAAGCCCCACCGGCGGCGCAAGCGCCGTCCGGTCATGGCGATGATGGGCCTCGACTCGTTTGCGTCGTATCTCGACGACTCACTCGACGACTCTCTCGACGACTCGTCGCGTGGAGACGACCTCTCTGCGCGAGCCTCAGTGTCGGATGCGAGATCTCGGAGTCGTGGCCTCGTCGCACCGAAGTCGTCGTTCCTCCACCATCCGACAACCTCGTACCACGTCTTCGTGCACGCGGAGGTGGCCTACGCGCCTGAGGGGGACCCAAAGGCGACCGGAAAGGCGGCGGGGCTGGACGCGGCCAAAGCGGCCGCACTCACAGAGCTGGTTGCCTCCGCGTCGACCGCCGTGCTTGAGGAGATGCACAAGGCCGCAGGGAAGCTGCAGTCGAGCTTCCGTGGGTTTGCCGTGCGCAAGGACATGGCCGAGGAGGGAAGGCCAACGCACGCGCCAGCGAGGCCGGCCCGGCAAGCGGCGGCCGGGTCGGCGAGGAGCGGTCGGTTTGGAAAGCTGCTCGCCGCTGAGCTGCGCGAGTTCGGTCTGGACGTTCGGTATGAGAAGGACAAGGAGAAGCGCCGCCGCACGAGGAGGAGCCCCACCGATGCCAAGTGGGCCAAGCACGACGAGGTTGCGCATGCGGCGGTCTGCATCTTCTTTCTGACCGACGACGTCTTCGTCGACGACCGAACGATGGCGCTGATGGGCCGCGCCGTCGAGGCGAAGAAGCGGGTGGTGCTGATCAACATGCCGGGCGCGCGCTACGCCAAGACACGCGGCGCGCCAAAGGTCGAGCCCTTCCCCGAGAACACGTTCAACACGGGATGCGAGCCGTTCCGCCCCGACCTCAAGCCGGCCTTCGCCGAGATCGCGATCACGTGGGAGCTCGAGTACCATCAGGCGTGCCTCGGCCCTAACCCCAACCCTAACCAGGCGTGCCTGACCAGGCGTGCCGAACCAGGCGTGCCGAACCCTGACCCTGACCCGAACACTGACCAGGCGTGCCTCGGCGAGCTCGTGAAGCGGATCGAGAAGGCCCTCAACAGGATACCAAACCACGGGCTGCCGCCGTTCGACGCGCGGGAGGCAAAGCGCCTGCTGGAGGAGGAGGAGGAGGAGCTGATCATCGCCGCGGCGGAGACGCCGCTCGAGGGCACCGCACTCGAGTGGGAGTGGAGCGAGAAGGTCTTCGACGTCTTCCTCTCGCACAAGGTGACCGGGCTGTGCCGAAAGCAAGGCCCATTTGGCCGCTGGGCCAATCACAGCTTGTCCAGCCCGTTTGGCCGAGGATGGCCGAAGCCTGGGGATGATCTGGGCATGATTCTGCCACTGCGAGGGCCTGTTGGAGCTAGATCAGGCCGAAGTGAGCGCCGCCCTGTTTTACGCATAGGTGACCGACGCCAAGGACGTCATGCTGTCGTGGTACAACGCGTTGGCCGCGCTCAACTACACGCCCTTCCTCGACCGGCTCAACCTCGACGCCGTCGAGAACATCCCCACGTACGTCGAGCAGACGGCGACCGTCGTCATCGCCGTCACCTCCAACCTGTTCGTCTCGTACTGGTGCGGCGTCGAGCTGTGCACCGCGGTCGAGCTGCACGCCGCAGGCAGGCTCAACATCATCCTCTGCCCCGTCGAGGGGCACGAGTACGAGGCGGCAGACGGCGCGCCTCCCACCACCTTCCCGACTCCGGCGCTCATGATGCGCAACTTTGGGAGCTGGTTCCCCGATCTCGCGCCGTCGACGCGCGCGGCCATCGAGGACCTCTACGGCGGCGGCGCGTACACGCGCGCGCGGGTCGTCAAGCACACGACTGTGTCGAAAACAGGGCCTATTCGGCCGACCACCCGGGGCTCCAAGCGGCTGACTGGCCGAGGATGGCCGAATCCTGGGGCTGCTCTGGGCCTGAATCTGCCACTGCGGGTGCCGCCTGGAGGCGGATCTGGCCGAACTGAGCGCCGGCTTGCTTTCAACATACTCTAGGCACACGATGATGCACTACAAGTCGTTCGAGCGGCTGCTGGTGGCGCGTGTGGGGCTCTCGATTGCGCGGCAGCTCGAGCTGGCGGAGCTGATGCAGCAGGAGGCCGCCCTCCGCGAGCGCACGGGCGACGGCGGGGGCGACGGCGGCGCCTCGCTGCGGAGGCAGGCCATGCACGGTCAAAGTGGCCGTCTTGTGGCGAGGCCATAGCTGGCCACCACGGGCGCATCAGTCTGCATCTGAAGGCTGCCCTCTGCACTCGTGAGGAAAGGCCCAGCGTCTCAGACGACCCAGAGTCAGAGGCCGTGGCCTTCCAGCCAGAGGCCGCCCAAGTTGACGATTTGTTTCGCTGCGTTTGACCATCCAGGCAGGCGATGCACATGATGACGCTGGTCGACGAGGCCAACCTCTACGAGGAGTCGCGCGGCTCGAGCAGCCGCTACCACCTCGCGGGCGCCGAGTCCTTCTCCGATCTCTTTGAGGAGGCGGCCGTCGACGGGGATGGGTCGCGGCGAGGGTCCTCCGCGTCGTCCCAGGCGTCGTCGTCGCGTGAGGAGCTGACCATTAATACCTCATCGAGCGCCTCGTCGCGAAAGGGGCCGACCCCGTTGGACGTGCGAATGGCGTCGAGGCGAGGTACCATCAGCCTTGCGGCGAAATCCGGCCAGCGGAGCAGCCTCCTTGACCTGATGCGCGAGGAAAAGGAGCTCGTTCACCAAGCCCAGGCCGCCGCCCACATGAAGGGCGAGATCCTCAAGAAGCGCGCCACCAGCAGCGTGACGCTCCGAATCGCCGAGATCCCAATGGGTGACGCGTGGAGCGAGGGCAGCGAGCCGCTGCGCACGTACGAGCCGCACGAGTTCCGGCGGCTCGTGCGGACGCTGCGGGCGCGCGCTGAGCTCGAGGGCACCGCCCTCACCAAGGGCGTCTTCGCGCTCGAGCTGCTCAACACGTGGGAGACGCTGCAGACCAACGGCGGCGCCTTCGACGTCAGGCAAGCACATCATTCCCACCCTCTTCACCCCTGCGCCTCCCACCACCATCCAATCCCCATCCCATCCCATACCCCTATCACCGCTCCCGCCCATGGCTGCTGACGCCATGTCATGTGTCGTGCACGCTGCAGGGAGCTGCTCGGTCTGCTCGCCGAGGGCCTGCGCGAGATGGCGGATGTGTGGACCGTCCTCCTCTCCTTTTTGCAGATCCACGCCTCCTTCGCGGTCAGCCTGCCCGACGTACCGTGGCCGGAGGGCTTCGTCTCGATCGTCGACGCCTTCTCGATCTTCTTCTTCGACTTTGTCGACGGCTCCGCCGCCAACGCCCTCGTCGGAGACCGCGCGCACTTCGCGTCCACCACCGTCCTCTTCTGTGCATGCGTCCTCGCCGCCTTGGCGTGCATACCGCTCGGCTGGCTCCTCGTGTGCGCCGTGGCGCGCCCCCTCAAGGCGCGGCGCGACGAGCTCGCCGACCGCTGCTGCCAGCTAGCGATCGCGACCGCCTTCGTGCTCTACCCGACTCTCTCGGCGCGGCTGCTCCGGCTCTTCTACGACCGCTCGTTCAACGACGTCAGCGCCCTCGCCGCCGACGTGCGGCTCGACGGGGACGCGCTGACGGGGTGGCGCGTCGTCGGCGCCCTGTTCCTCGCGCTGTACACCGCCGGGATCCCAATCTGGTTTGCGGCCATCCTGTGGAATGTCGCAAGGCCGAAGCCCGTGGCCAAGACGAGCCTTGTCCGGGAGGGGACGCTCGAAGACCAACGCCGCCTTCGCTTGCACCATCAGAGCTTGGGCTCGATGAGGAAGATCGCGGCCGCGTTGTCCGCCGCAGTCCCGCGCCACCACAAAGACGCGCCCGTCGTTGCCCAGGTCACCGCCACGCCTCCAGCTGCAGCTGCGGCTTCGCCCGCCGATCTGAGTCGAGGCCCATCCGCCCGCCGTCTGAATCGGGGCCCATCCTCCCTCCAGCGGCAAATGTCAATAGGAGCCGCAGGGGCCCTCCAGCGGCAAATGTCAAAGGGAGCCGCGGCGCTGACCGGAGCGCTGACCGCCGCCGCCACCGAGGTCAAGCACACGGCCTCCGAAGTGAAGCACGCCAGCGCACGGGCGGAGGCGGCGGCGGCGAAGCTGCTTCACCTCCACGAGAAGCGGCTGATGCGCCGGCACGGCCTGCTGTTCGCCAAGTACGAGCCGCAGTGCTGGTGGTTCGAGCTGGTCGAGCTGGCGCGCAAGCTCGCGCTCGCGTCGCTCCTCGAGTTTGTCTCGCCCGGCTCCGTCGCGCAGGTCTTCTTCGGCGTCGTCGTCGCGCTGATTGCGCTGCTGCTCACCGTCTTCTTCGCGCCGTACAACGACCCGCGCATCGACTTCGTGGCGATGGGTGCCAACGGCTCGACGCTGCTGACGCTTATCTGCGCGCTCGCGCTATCGCACGACTCCGACGACCTCGCCACCGACTTTGTGGACGCCGTCTCGGCCGTCGTGATCGCCCTGCAGGTGCTGCCGCTCGTCGTGGCGCTCACGCTGCTCGTCTCGATGGTCTCCGACCTGCGAAAAGCCTACACGAAGCGCTCGAGCAGACGGCACCTCTCCGCCGCGATGCGTGACGAGCCGCCGACGCCTGCGGCGGCGGCGAGCACGGCGGCGGCGATTCAGGCGGCGAGTGAGGCGGCGGCGAGTCAGAGGGTGGGGACCGGGTCTGACCCCTCAGACCAGGTGGTGGCGATTGAAGCGGCGACGGCTGCCAGCGAGACGGGCGAGCCGGTGCTCGCCGGAGATTCAAGGCCATGGGACAATCGCAGCAACAGCATGATGGGGAACACGGGGTCCAAGGGGATATTGTCGCACGCCGAAGTGTGAACGCATGAATTTGATACGCGGCGCGGATACAACTGTGTAGCCGCTTCTTTTGTTACTTTAGTGGCAATGCACACTTCTATAGAGAGCGCGTCACTTGAGTTTATACACTTGGTCTGTTGCGCGCGGGGGTGGCGCAGTTTGTAACGCTTTTTAGATATGTCACTGCTGTCGCTCCCCAGGCGCTCCCTGCGCTCCCAGGGGCCTCCCCAGCCCGGGAGGGACACCATGCCGA
>Ga0115006_10000699_pt1 | contig 18935 bp, 8 predicted proteins | sample ArcOceMetagenome_3_FD_88943 | JGI IMG/M metagenome (GOLD analysis project Ga0115006, IMG submission 88943) | Marine eukaryotic phytoplankton communities from Arctic Ocean - Arctic Ocean- Svalbard ARC20M Metagenome | ecosystem: Environmental > Aquatic > Marine > Oceanic | place: Arctic Ocean...
CTCAATTTCAGAATCTTTGCTAGTTGATACCCGCAATCTTCCCGACACACTCTCACCAGGGTCATTATCATCAGTGTTGAGGTCCTCATCCACTACAGTAATGTGCAGTGAACCACCGGCAAGAACCAAGTTAAATGTGTTGGAAAGGTCTCCACTCGAAGACGCCTTGCACGAGTGTAACACGTTGCTTTCAGACGAAGCGTCATAATACTCAAGGGTGACCTCATCCCTCGACTTGAGATGCGACAGGACTCCATCCGAGTGGCTCGCTTGCTGCGAGGCAGGAAGTGCTGGTACTCCATCTGCGAGCATGAATGAATGTAACTTGAAAGTAAGTCTCAATCTGAATTCACTAATCAGCGCTTGCACGCACAGATGGAGAAATGCACAGAAAGATAAGGAGAAGAGAGTGGAAACAGAGCGGGGAGATGGAGGGACGGAGGAGGTGGGATGCACCTGTGCTCACATGCGCGGTGAAGATACCAGATGCCACTCCAGTTTCGCTCAGCGTTAACTCCTCCCGGTCAACAAGAGCACCAGATCGACGGGCGGTGATGTTGGTCGTGAGCGTTTCAACCGAACAAGAATCCTTGTTGGCATCAGCATCAGTGACAGAAACAGTGAGCATTTCGCGGATCGAGAAGGACGATGGATCCATATCCAGTCCATGCGCGACGAGACGACCTTGAGTTTCTACACCTAAGAAGCTGTCCTTCATGTTGCCAGCAGGATGGGCGTCCATGTAGACCGCACGCAGCATTGTGCTTTCAGCTGCATCTGACCGCACATATAACCGTCCGTTGCGAGGGCTTGAAGCATCCTTTTCGCCTGAGGTGGCGAGCGCTCCCGTAAATACCCCCGTGTTGCAACCGGTTTCCGACAGGACGGCTTCCTCCCAGTCTGCCTGTGTGCAAGTGCTTGGCGTAGTTCCTTCTGCACCTGTCGGACAGGGCGCTTGCGGATTCAGGCAAGCATGATCGGTGGCCAGAAATCCTTGACAGGAATTAAAGACGATTGAGCCATCGGAAAGGGCGGTCGAAGAACAGGATGGGTATGCACCGGCACTGCATCCCCATCCGTTGCCGTAAACGACAACAAGTCCGGTGAGATTAGTTCCGGGAAGAGCGGGATCCACATCAAGATCTTGATCATAGACTGTTATGCTCAGCGCATCGCCTATTCTCAGCGGAGAGTGTTGACTTGATATCTGGATGCTTCCGGTCTCAGACCTGAATTTGAGAGAGGATGAGAAGATAATGTTTGCTCCGCTGGGCTCTCCATTTGTACCTCGTGTGCTCGTGTCCAAATATTCTGCTACGATTGATGTGCTCCGTGAAACAGCTGCAATTGAAAGAGAGGCATGGGGGCATAAAGGCCGGTAGCGTCCTGACTCTAAGGTTGCCAGACGAGTGGTCTGAAGAGCACCCGTGTACACGCCCGTGGAGCCACCTGTCTCAGTAAGAGGTACACTCGTTGACGGTTCAAGAGAGGCAGTACGGAACACATTCACAGAGATGGTCCTTGCGCTCTCTAGCCCCATTTCACCGTCACGCTCAATCACTGTAATAGCGACAGGACCACCAGCAGAGGAAGCCATTTCCGAGTCCTGAAAGGAGACCGTAGCAGAGGAAGATACGCGAACCCGGGCAGCAACCGGAGCTCTCACCGACTTGTCCATGTACTCAACCTCCACCCTTCCAGCAGCTTCGGCCTGATACAACACCCCCGTGCCAGCCAAACCATCGCGCGTGTACGTCTGCATTGTACCCGTGAACGTACCAGCGTCTGCAGTTTCACGCAGAGCGAGCAATTCAACATGCCCCGTCGGCTCACAGATTTCCTGTGTGCCATTTCGTTGAGTGCGACAGGATTTGACGCTGACGACGGTGCTCGTGTCTGTAGACCAATCGTCGTCAAAGTCTCCGGGTGGACCTGGAAGTCCCTCCTTGTCTAAATCATAATCCTTGACAGTGACAGTGAGCACGTGATCCGGCAGCAAGAGGGGGTAGGGTGACAGCGAAATAGTGCCTAAGTACTGAGGCCAATCGTCAGTGAGCTTGTCGCCCTTGAGCTTGGCGCAGGTTGTGTCACCAACATCGGAACATGCCGTCTCGGACGTTGGCGGTTCGACATCCACCCAAATGGCGTTCAAGACATCGTCCCTGTCCAACTCGACAACACCATTCCCCTTTGTGAAAGTGTGCGATGGAAACGAGGGGATAACGCCAGTGAAGTGGCCATAGTTTTGATATGATTCTAAAATTGTAGCAGCAGGTTTCGAACTGATCAAAGTGACAGTTTCCTCGTCTGCTTCCAAATTGATAGACTTCAATATGATTGAAGGGTTTTGGGATTCATCCAGATCAGCATCAAACAGGCTGATGAGCAGGGGTTGACCAATGATGACATTGTCGGGGAAGCGAACATCTGTGGACTTGATCGAGACAGCACCTACGGTCGGCACTTTCCGAGTGAGTTTGATATAGTCGGCAGGCGATGCGTCGTGATACACAACTTGCACCAGATCTCCGGGCGAGATGAAGAACTTTGCGTCATTTGACGCTGTGCAACACTCTACTGCTCCCTCGTTTCCATCGCACACGGTCAAGTCCCGACAAGAGCCACATAATCCATCTCCTTTTGAGCCCCCGCCACCGCAGTCTTCTGCATTGGATACAACAATAGGGATGCTGGCCGTAAAGGCGTTGCGATCTACTCCACTTTCCGTCACGACCAGTTGCTCTTGCTCTTCGCCGCGGCGGTTATACAAAGAAACTCTTCCGCTGTTGGTTTCGACAGTGTCGTCGAGGTCGTTAAGATCCGCGTCCGTAACCGTAATGTCGTATTGGTTGCACGCTGTCCAGGTGCCTCCAGGGCACTGCATGAAAACTACACCGCGAGATGACACAGGTACGACCAGAACTCGTTCAGTTGCTGGAGTAGGGTTGGCATCTTGCACTGTTACTGTAAGAAAAGATCCGGCAGGCGCATAAATCGGGGTGTTCGAAGATCCCCCGTCAGGAGGATCACTCGTGGTCTCTAGAATTGATGTGAACATATTAGAGTTGAGCGAACTCTCAGTCAGAACCAGTTGTCGAGAGTCGTGAGGGGCGACGGATGTCTGGCTCACCGTGATAACGGTTTTCTCCTGCAAAGCCTCATCGGTGTTCAGGTCAGCATCCCTGACCGTAATGGAAATATTCAGGCCCGCCGGCAGGATTTCAGGGTCAGTTATCACTTTGGCAACGCTAGCGACCTTAACGAGAAACATCCTTTGAGCAGCAGGCACTTGGTCCTGGTAAGTTAGCGTGATAAAACTGCCTTGCGTTGCGGCTTGCACACTTGTTGTCTGTACGTCCTTGGTGACCCGAGAAGTAGTGGCTATTTCAGCGACAAAGACGCCAGAGTGCACTGTCGTCTCTTGCAGCAGTGCATTTAGGCCGGATGCCTGATAGCCCGCCACAAAGTCCGTGCCGTTATTGTCAGGTCCAATGAGTTTGATGGGAGAAGGACATGTGCGCGCAAGCTCGCCCAAGTCCAGCCCTTCCGCCCCGCCGGGTCCACAGTTTGTATCCCGCGCGCCTGATGAATCGAGATCTGCATCTTCCAGCGTGATTTCTAAGGATGCGAATTCATTGATGAAGCTAGATGTTGCGTACAGCAAGCCCGCTCTCGCCACACGGCGCTCGGTCATGCGCAATTTTGAGGGCTGTGGATTTCTGTCCAGGTACTGTAGACGGACTATGGCACCAGATGGAGCTCTCACTGATGGCTCAAAGTAGTTTTTCGTGAGGTTGGAGCGGTTTTCAGAGTGCGTGGCAATAATAGCGGTAAAGACACCCGAGGCTGGGCCATTTTCTGTCAGCGTAACATTTTGCACGTCAAGCCGTCGCTCGTTTGCTGGATCGATGCTGCAAAGAGGGCTTCCATCCCAGCTCCGTGACTCAGTAGAACACAGAGAAATCAGCTGGCACGGTGCTGTTTCAACAGCTGATGAGTCTTCGTTTTGGTCCTTGTCGATTACTGTAATGGTCACCGGGAGATCCTGCGTAATCAAAACAGGGAGCAGCGACAACGAGCCATTGGTGGCGACGCGAGCATACGCTGTATAGGACTGCGTTCGGGTTGATGTGTCCACAATCTCGTCAGTGTATGTCGCCTGGATCACAGAATCCGGAATGACACCTGACAATATACCCGCCGGAGCGCTAAAATTGGTAGAAGTTGGAACTACTCCAGTAAAAATGGAGGAATCCAGAGCCGTTTCCATGAGGGAAACAAACTCAACATCCCCATTTGCAGAGAGCACAAAAGCTGTCCCGATGGGTGGTGCGTTAGCAACCGCCGGATCATCATTGAGATCGAAGTCTATTACCTGAACGGTGATGTCCTCTCCAGCATCAAGGAGTTGAGGAATCATCTTAATAGTGCCGGCCGTTGACACCTTCACAACTGTTTGCACCGTACGAGCTGGCGCTGCGTCCCGATAGCTCACAACAAGATGATCCCCGTCCCGCACATCCATCACTCCGTTGTTGGCTTCCGTATTCAGCGATCCCTGATGCGTTTGAAGTATGCCCGTGAATATGCCGGCACTATTCAAGGCTGTCTCATTCAGCACCACCTTCTCGGGCTGTTGATTGCGGGAGTCAGATTCGGGCGTGTGAAGCGTGACCACAACCTCTGCCACGTCTTGAATCAGGGGCGACAAGTTGAGGTCAGGATCGACGACGGTAATGGAAATCACATCTCTCTTGTTGATATTGCCTCGCACCGCATCTGTAGACAGCGTCGCCATAGCAGATGATGTCACTGTGCGACTTGCTTTGAGCACATTGCTGGGCTGCTGCTGATCATATGTTACTTCAATTGTGGAACCGATATTAGCACCAGCAAGATACGAGACTTTCGTGATGAACGGATCAGCTTCAGCGGACTCCAAGATCGAAAGCAACCCGGTAAACACACCTGAGTGCGCATTTGTCTCTGTTATTGCGACCGACACTTCGTTCCCGCCGATCACCGAAGCAGTGCTAGTATAAGTGTCGATTTCATCATGATTCCCATCAAGGTCCGAGTCATGAACTGTGATTGTCATTTCACCGTCATATCGCAGATCCGATATCTCTAACGCTCCTGGCATGGCAACCTTGATGTCATATTTCACGGTCTGCATTGGAATAAGGTCGTGATACTCGAGCAATAGAAAGTCACCGTAACTCACTGAGAAAATGTCCATGCTCGTATTTGAAGGGACAGTTGGCCATTCTTGTCGCCTTGCCGAGACTTGGTCAGACAACAGCGGAAGCAAAGATCCTGTGAAGCGTCCTGCACTGGTGCCATCATCCATCATTAAAACTGTCCCAGATACGCCATTGCGCACAAGGTCAGGATCCATCGATGGACCACTAAGAGTCACAGTTTGCGTCATAACCTCTTCTGCTGTTGGGGATCCCGATTGGTACAGATCAAGATCCACAAGAGTAATTGAAAGCGGCGTCCCCGGAAGAGCTGGCCATGGATTTGCACTCAATGTTCCCAAGGTTGAGCGCACAACTGGAACAACTACTGTGTCGTTGCCTTCAGGTGCAGTATCTTGATATGTGAACGTGATAAACTCACCGTTCCGAACCAGCAGTTCACCTGCACCCTGCGTGTCCTCTTGCCCTGTCCGTGTTCTAACCGAGAATTGCCCCGTGAAAACATCTTTAGGTCCGCCGTCTCTTCCCCCTGGTGGAAACAGCGGTGGAAACGGGTTGGGCTCAAGACTCTGCTTCGCTTGTTCTGCCGTTATAGATCGCCCAGGGGCCTGAGTAAGATTGACATCGAGAGTCTGACCACCCACCATTTCCAAGCGCACCACACCGGCACGTGAATTGCAGCCCGGGCACTGACATGTGCAGTATTCCCACTTGCTTGGCTCATATTGCGTAGTGTACGGGCACCAAAGATGACCGTTGAACTCATCTTTTGATGTGCATCCGTCATACCTGTCGCCCTTGTAATAGAAAGGAAAGGCACACTCATGTTTGCCGATGGATCTGCACGAATTGACGTTCTCCGTTTGAATAGCACCTGCGAGATTGTGCGCATGCAACGCAAGCAGTGAGATTGCGGCACGTGCAGCAACATGCAGCGCCAAGCATCGGCAACCTATAAAAGCGTACCTGCCTCGCTAAACTGACCCATCATGAGATCAGCATCGACCACGGCAATCTGGACCACAGATCCAGTCCCGATGATGGGAGGATGGACTATGATCTTTCCCGCATGAGACCGGTCTACTTTAAGGTCAAATGAATGGAGCAAGTAAGGAGCCTCCTCCTGATACTGGACCTTAATGGTCTCGTATACTCCCATGGCATCACGTCGCACGCGCAAAAGCGAGGGATCATTGTCTGCGGAGGCTCTCTCGGACGTCAAGCCTTTCCCTGTAAAAGCACTAGTACCGGCGCCAGCCTCTGTAAGAGTAACGGTGAGGGTATCAGATTGAGAGATTACAGTGACCACAGCGGCTGGACTACCGTCTACCAAGTCGCCGTCTGTTACGGTGACATATATGGCTCCCCCGGCACCAACGATCTGACGAGGCTGTATCTGCAAGACAGCGCGATTCGACTCAGCAATATGCACCTTTGCCAGTTGACGAGCACGTGGTGCAAGATCTAGATATTCGCAAATGATGTCGGCACCTACTGCTTCAAAATCATCTTGTGCTTGAATGGCCGTGAAAGCTGTGTAAGCTGCTTTGATAGCTGCCGGAATATATGGATTCAAAAGACGGGAGACCTCGCGGGGGTAGAAGTAATCCTGCGGCCGTCTCTGAGCCTCCTCAGCGCGCCCAGTGTACACCGTCACTGAGTCAGCCGAGGGTGCAGCTGCTGAGTGAAGACTGAAGACGTCGGCAGTCAGCAAGCGCCCTGTGAATCGGGAGGAGTCTAGACCATCCTCCACGAGGAGCACATGCTCAAAGATCGAGCCACCGCTCCAGCACCTGCACTCAACCTGCTCAGTCTCGGAGGGTCGATCATTCAGGTCCGCATCGTCAATCGCGATACTCAACACCCCGCCCGAACGAATGCTTGAGCTCACAATGCCATTTGCTGTTGCGCTTGTGGTAATGGAGCCAAGAGTTTTGGCAAGCGCTTCAACGGTGGCCGTTTGCTGAGGGCACATATCTTCAAATGATATTCTGATGGTGTCTCCCTTTCCGGCTGTGATTTCGCCAGAGGCCGGCTCACTGCCACTCTGTCCTTGTTCACTGGTTCTCACAAAAATGCTGCCTGTGAAGGTTCCTGGAACGTCCTCCTCACTCAAGAAGATAGATGTGGTAAGCTGCCTGTCCAAATTCTCAACCTTGGCCTCAATTGGAAGACCCTCATGATTGCTCATATCCAGATCGCGCACCCGTATCAATGCACTCGAATCCAGCGCAAAAAGAAGCGGATGAATCTCTACTGTGGCCTCAGAGCACATTGGAATCACAGTGGAGACTGTAGCTTCAGGGCCACGGTCAAGGTACGAAACATTTACCATTTCACCATCATTAAGTCGCGCAAGCTGCTGCGGCTTGCCTGCAATACGGAAAGGCTCCACCTTGTATGAGTGGCTTTCCAAATCCTCTTGCTCGGACATGACTCCAAACTGTGCTTTGAATGTTTTCCCACCACCCGCCGCTTTTGCGATCAGGAGCATGGGGTTGCTCATGCTAGGTGCCGATACATGAATCTGCACCTCGCTACCCGAAGCATCTGCGTCAACCACGGTAACAGTGATGTAAGATCCTGCAGCAATACGCTTTTCTGAAAGCGAAATTGTCCCGAGATTGGATTTGACAACCGAAAGTTGCGCCAGAACTGGTTGTTTCGGCGCAGTGTCGTTGAAGGTTACAAAGAGCGTGTCGCCATCGGTGTTCACCTCAACTTCAAGGAGAGGAATTCCTGCTCTGATCGCGTCCTCCGTCAAAGATCCTCTGCCAGCTCCCTCCAGCATGCTAGCACTAGCCCCGACCGACGTTGGTCTCGTGAGCACTGTTCCCACGAATACACCAGAGTTGTAGTCCGTCTCTAGCAGAGAGACGTGCTGAAAGGAGTCAGTGCGCTTGGCCCTGACTTCGACAACAACTCTGTCACGGTCTATCGTGTCAACATTCTGATCTGCATCGGTTACTGTCACTGTCAAGACTGCGCCAGCCAAGAGCATTTGTGGGATCTCCACATTGCCCAGCACAGATTCAAGCACTTCGACATTCGCTGAAATTTTCTGAAGGGGGAAGAAATCTTGGTATGTTGACACCACAAGATCATTGACACCTACCTGCACCTGTTCCCCAGCATTTCCTGCTGCAACGTCCCCGTCAGTTACAAGAGTCCTGCCCGTAAACGTTCCTGGTGAGCCTGGGGTCTCGGTCAGAGGGATGTACGTAGATGAAACGGCAGGATTGACACCACCAGGGGGAGGATTATACGGGTCAAGTGCCTTGAAGACGGTCACAGTCACGTCGACGTTGGCGCCAGAGGCGCGAAGATCCTCATCGATGATGGTGATGCTGAAGAAACCACCCAGGCGCAGGGCGGAAGGCGAGACAGAGATTGAAGCTTGCGTCTGCGCTTGCACCTTGGCGCTTGCCACGCGGCCTGTATTGTTGTTGGTGCGAATGTAGATTTGCTCGCCAGTCTCTATGGGAACAATATCGATGCCCAGTTTGCCGAGATCCTCAGGCAGTATGGCAGCTCGATCTGCAGTGGGAAGAATACCGGTGAAGAGAGAGCTGCTACCCGCTGTCTCCCTCAAGACGATGGGAATACCGATCGGGTCTCCGCCTTCATCCGCATTCGTCTTGGTGTAGGCATGCGCTCTGACGATGGCCAGGTCTTCTTGCGCTGATGTATCGTCTGTGATGCTCTGCAGCGTGACTGTAACCTGCGAGCCGGCTAAGAAGGTCGTGGGCGAACACCGCACGGTTAGTCCATCGACAACAACAACAGGCCACGTTGCGGCCAAATGCCCGTCTGCACGAATGTCGTCGTACACGACTTGCACGGTGCCAGGAACCAGCATCAGCGAAGCACCCGACCAATAATGCCGAGCTCGGCAAAGACCACCGCCAAGGCAATCAGAATCAATGAGACACACCGAGGGTACGGCCTGATTTACACACTGCATTTCATTTGGCTCCGACTCTGTACTGCTCGTATCAAAAGAGCCCGTGAAAGCCCCAGTTGCTGGTCCAGTCTCCACAAGCCGCAGCGCAACGGCACCTCCAGGATCACAAGCAAACTTTTCGCATCTGTCCGGTCCAGACACGCCCCACCCTTCTGCTGGAAACAGCCAGGCAGTTGCGAAATCAACTGCGGTGGTCACATCCGCATCACTATCGATAACAGTAACAAAGAGCCGTGAATCGCCTACTGCCACTCGTCGCGACGCTGAAAGTTGGGCAACATTCGAGGCACGAGTATGGGCGTGCGTTTCCACCACTGCTCCCGCAGCGTCATCCAGATATGAAGCCAGAATGGATGCGCCGGGGCGAATATTGAGCCATCCCGTGCCATGTTTGCCGTTGACGACTGTCTGAATGGTCTGAATCTGTGCTGTAAAGATGCCCGAGCTGTTGGATGTCTCGCGGAGCTCCAGTGTCTCGCTGTCCTGGTTGGCATCGCTTTTGACCACCACGGTAGCGCTTTCAGCCAGCAATGAATCCCTGTCTAGGTCGGTGTCCCTGACGAAGACGGTGAGGACGCCTCCGCTTTTCAGAATTGGGGGCGAGAGCTCAAGCGTACCGAGCATTCCAGCGCGGGCAAGCATCGCACTTTTGATCCTCTTGACAGGCGCTGCATCCTGATAGACCGCCGTCAGCATACTGCCAGGGGCAATGGGCAGCACTCCTTGTTGCAAGAGCGATTGCAGCTCCGCTCCTTCTGGGCCTTCCATCCTCGTCCGCAGCGTACCAGTGAAAACCGAGGTGTCCGTACCGCTTTCTTGCATGCTCACTTGCGCCACCTCACCATTTGAAGTCACTGCAACGAATAATTCGGTGCGCTCGGCTGCTGTCACATCTTCGTTCAAATCTGCATCCACCAAGGTGAGCGACACGAGCGAGCCAATTTCAAAAGGCCACAACTCCAAGCTAGCACTGTAGGGTATAGCTGCTGCGACCTCTGAACCACGGAGAGACGGAATACCAACGACTGACGTGAAAATAGTTCTGACCACCCGGCGGTTGTTGGGAGCATCACCGTAATCAAACTTTAATATGTCCCCAGCAGCAGCAGCTAGTTTCGCAGGTGCCGATGAAATGCCTGAGGATGCAGTGACCGAAGAAGTAGCTAGCTTGTGCACCAGCTCGACTATGGCAACAAAAACACCGGTATTTGGACCAGTTTCCTCGAGCATCAAATCTTGCGAGGTTTCTGTAGCTTCAGATCCACCTGCCACAGATGCACACGTCTTGGCGCACGCAACAGATGCATGTTGTCCCTCGTTTTCTGCATTGTCGCAGATGAATTCAGCATTGTCTGACGACACGGGAGTTGTGCACACGAAAGGGCCTGACTTTCCCCACAGGCCCTTTGTAATGTCTGAGCACGTGAATCCGTTGAAAGAGCACATGATCGAGTCATCTTTTCCCGATAACTTGACAGGGAACATCACCTGATCCAGCTTGAGGGCATCCAAATTGCGAGTTGCATCTACGAGGCGAACTTCAAATGTTCCCCCCGCACGAATCTCTCGCTGCTTTTCTCTCTCCATCTGGGCGGCAACTCGGCTTCCACCAAGTGCCGTGACGGTGAGTTCCACAGGCAAATCTGAGGTTAAAGCAACTTGTGCGGATACATTTTGTTGAGGTGCTGCATCGCTGTAGCTGAAAACGAGAAGAGACCCCTCGTCTGCTGTCACTTCAGCGCGCCCTGCAGTCGGCTCGGTCACGGCAGAAGGCGACAAAGAACCCTCAGGTAGCGTCAGAACTTGGGCGGTGAAGGTTGATGATGCAGAAGATGTCTCACGGAGCGTAACTGTTTGCACAGCATCGTTGGCAGAGGTTCTGCTACTGCCACTGCTGCTTTTGGCCACAGCAACTGAAATGTCCAGCAACTCGATCACGGAGGAGTCCCGGTTTAGATCGAAATCATACACCTCGACATGCACCGCCCATCCTGTCTCCACTTCCTCGGAGGTAGCTCGAATAAAGCCAGCAAAAGAGCTCTGGATCTGCGTCGAGGCACTGACGCTTCTCCCTTCCATCTGAGGCGAAGAGTAGCTGACCGTCAACGTCATTCCCTCTTTCACCTGATCAATACCGGCAATAGAAGCCAGCGGTCCTGCAAGGTGGACCAAGGCAGTAAAGGTGCCAATGGCGAGTCCGGGCTGCACCTTTTCTGTCAATGTAAGGGTGCCCCCCCCCCCCTGCCAGCTGACAGTCGCGATGATCGTAAGCGGAGAGCGTGCCGCATAATAGATGCTCGCCGGGCTCAGACGTTTCACCAATTCCTCCTTGATTGTGTCCAGATCTCGGATTTCTACTTGAAGCGAGCCCTGTGCTAGCGTACGACTGAGTGAGATCGTGACAGGAGTCCCCATGGTAACCTTGGCGCTTCTGTTGGTAGCAAAGGGCTCGATGTCATTCAAGGTTGCGAAGACTTCATCTCCGGCCAAGATGTTCACGACGGGCAGCGCGGATGAAAAGTTGCCTCCTGCTGTGCCTTCAGCTGTACTGAATTTTCCAGTGAAGATTCCAGATGAGATGGCAGTCTCGTTGAGCAAGACGCTGTACCTGCTTCCTGTTTCACTATTAGCGGAAAGAGCGATTGCGTGAGAGTCCGAGGAGTGCGGCGAGCCATTCAAATCATTGTCGATGACAGTGATAGACACGTCATCCCCGACTGCGGGATACCGCGGGAGCATTGTAATATTGGCAACAAAGGATTGTACAACCAGAGTAGCTGGTGTTGTAATGGTCGAAAGAGGAGTTTGGTCCTCGTACTCAAGCACGATATAGTCGTTGACCTGTACATGCAAAATTCCGTCTCCTGACTGCGGGGACCGCACAGCAGCACAATAGTGAAGACTGCCTGCTGCGTACGCTCCCGCATCCAAGCAGGCCGCGCTCAACGGTCGTGTTTCCTCCTCCTGGGTCTGCACAAAACCACGCAGACAGTCAGCAGCTACGCAGCAGAGTAGTTGGAACTGAAGCTACCACAAGAGTTCAATATATATACCTGCAGAAAGCCCGACAGGATGCCTTCATCAGGTACGTCAGCAGTGAGAGCAACAGTCTCTTCATCGCTCCTCAGGCGGCCATTATGACCAACCACTCGCACATTTACCGATGCTGTTGCTGCCCCAATCAAGTCTAGATCTGAGAGCATGATTTGCATTTTCCCTCCCGCTAAGATCTCAGAAGGACACGAGAGTATAGCAGGTTTGCCTGCGCTCAAAATTTTGACGAGCCGTGTTCGGTTTGCGCCTGCAGAGCTTCCTTCCGAGGGAGAGTCCGCGTAGGTTACTGACATGATGTCTCCAACGCCGACATGCACGACATTGTCACCCGCGGTATTGATGTCAGGGCTATCGCGCGTGTAAATGATGCCTGAGAACAGAGCCGTGTTCAGGCCGGTTTCGGTGAGAATCACGGAGATGAGAGGCTCCTCTTCTTTGCGGCGCACTGCATCAAAGCAACCACGTTGCACGCAAGAGCCTCCTGGACAGTCGCCATCATTATTACATGGTGTTTGATGGTTGGAGCCAAGATAACACTCGTCATGCGCTGTCGCGCAGTACGGATTCTGAGCAGCACCGTAGGCTGCCAATGACGAAGCACTTTGCTGATTGCGCACCGTCACCTGTACAGTCTCGGCAACAATAGAATCACGATCTCGATCAAGATCCTGAACGGTGACCGTCAAAGCGGAGCCTGCTGCTAGTCGGAAATCAGTAAGAGAGGCGCTGTTCTCTGCTGCGTCGCTGGACATTGTCGTTCCGCAAAGTTGTGCATCCTTGCAAGCCATGGTGGGTCCGCAGGTGGCAGCCCACGTGAGATCAGCAGGGCACTCTGGGCTTCGCCAGGAAAGACCGGGGGAGCGGAGAGAGAACCCAGCATTGTTCTCAGCTCCATCTGCACCAAACGCTAATATGGTCTTAGATGGATTTGGATTCACAGCAGATCGCACTGCCCCCTTTCCTCCAATTTCTGGGTCCATATACGTCACTGTCAGCCGGGAGCCCGGATTCGAACCAGGAAGGCTCACGACTGAAGTAAATTGCGCCGAGTCGACAGCATCTTCAGTGATAGTCAAGTACGTCTTACTTGAGTCGTCGATGGTGTACCACAAATACTCAGTGGATAATGCGTGTGAATCAGCGACGCCTGAATTCGCGTTCAGATCGTGGTCTGTTAGTGTTATCGTAATCTGTGCCGTAGATGCTAAAACGTTTGAAGGTGTAATCGCAAGGACTCCAATAAATCCTGCCGTAATCGTAGCAGTTGGGTTGTGGCCTAGTGGTGCCTGGTCGTTGTACTGTGCCGTGACAACGTTGCCTGAGCTAATAGGCGCAACAACACCATCATCATTGCTCGCAGTGCCGGAGCTCTGTGTCTTGAGGCTTCCGGTGAAGAGCCCTGAGGAAGTGAACGTCTCAGTCAGAGTCAAAGTCTCTCTGTCTGCGGCGGCAGACCCGCTGCAAGTTACGACGACAGACACGGTATCAGGCTTGTCGGACACATCCAAGTCCTTATCTCTCACAATGACGATGATGTTTCCTCCAATCCCGAATTTGCCGTTGTCAGAATCTGTCTGCGTGATTTGCAGTTCGCCCCTCCTTTCGGTCTGCAAGGTCACAGACGGCTGCATGACCACTCCCGCAGTAGGGTCTTGGTACTCGATGACGAGAGGAGAGGCGGAAACTCCAGTCAAATACTCCAGTCCCAGCTCTATGCTAGAGTCTGTCACAAACCCTGAAGACTTGCTGCTAAGAAACCCTGTGAACGTGGAAGCATTTGTCGATGTCTCTGTGAGATTTACTGCGACCGTGCGCAATGTCGCAGTTCCAGACAAAGCACTGACTTTGAGGCGTGCGTGGTGCTGCTGCACCAAAGTGCCATCGGTGTTCAAGTCGGAATCTATCACCGTGATGTTGATTCCACGGGCTCCTGTCGAGCTAGCAACACTGGAAACGATAGGTGGGTGCGCCTGCAGCACCCCGCGATGACCGACGCGCAAGGGGCTTTGCGGCGCGCGTATCCCCACAGGCGATTGATCGTTGTAAGTCATTTGCAGTATGTCATTGATGCGAGGTAAATGCAGCAAGGTTGGCTCAGTACTCGATTGCACGCCTTGATTTGCTGCGGAAGGATTCAAAGAAATCTGGAGTGCTGCTGTAAAGTGTGGGCTGTCGAGACCTGCTTCTCGCAGCTGGATGTCATGGAACGCCCCAAAGCCATCTGTCACATTGAGACTTGCTGTTTCGGCAGAGTAAATATTTGTGTTGAGATCGGCATCGGTGACAGTCACAGTAAAAGTGTGAAGCGGAAGCACATTATCGGAACTAGCGTGTACCTTGCCTATGCTTCGAACACGCATGAAACACTCGCTCAGAGATTGTGGCATTGAATCCGAGTACGTTGCGCTGACAAGAAGCGCCGGTGCCGTGAGTAATTTACCCGTGTGGTCACTGAGTGCATCTGAAGTAGTTTCGATGACACCGGTAAATACTCCAGACGCCGTCGCAGTTTCTCGCATTGCTACGGCTTCGAGATCCCCAGCATGGCCATAGAACATGACAGCAGAGTTCAAGTCATAATCCATCAGCCCCACGTCCTCAGCGAGGGTTGAGGCCTGGTCTAAATCGGGATCCACCACAGTGACAGTGAGGACGTGGCCCTGACCAAAGGTGCCGGCGCTGGACAAGTTACTGGAGCAGGAGAGCTCTCCGCGCGTGGCAAACACTACATGCCCGACCACAAGCTGCTCACGCCCATGGTCGTTGGTATCTCGGTACGTGACCATCGCGGCAGTTGACCCCTGCAAAAGGCGATCATGCACGTGTTACTTGCGTTTGCGCGTGCGTCTTGTGTGTGCATCTTGAGTGTGTCCTGCGCGTATCCGCATGCATCCAACCGACCGCCTGTCAACTCTTGCACACATGCATGTATAGGCAATTTGACGCACCTGTGACGCTGCATCTGACCCGGGGTGAGGCACGTTGGCGGTGAAGACCCCTGTGGAGATGCCAGTTTCGCGCAGGAGCAGCGCTGCTTCCAGGGATGACCCGTTGCGCTTTGTCAATGCCACTGTCACGTGATCTGCGTTGCACGCAATGCGCGGTCAGAGAGCCTAGCACAGAAATGCTTCCATCATTCGGCGGGTACGTCAGCAGGCGTGCATGCAGTGTATCACCTGCTGCGTGCACATTGGCATCCTGGTCCGGGTCTGTGAGTTGAATAGCAAGCACGCCCTCCAACGGCACCCGCGACACGTCACGCGCTGGCAGATTCAACATCGGCCCCACAGCCGGTGCAGGGCCCGGCGACAGGCGCAAGCTTGCGTTGATCCATGTCCGCACATGCTGCACAACTGAGTGCCGAGGCACGAGGAAGAGCGCTGGGGTGTAGATGGCTTGCAGCGTGTCGCCAGGCAGGAGGCGCACAATGCCATCATCTTGCGCGCCGGGCTGCACCGCGTCGCTGACGTTGATGACGCCCGTAAAGGAGCCTTCTGAGGCATTGGCCTGCTGCAACGTCACGACATCCCACGGCTCATCTGCCCTGCTCGATACCACCTTGACGCGCACCGCCTGCACTCCAGCCCCTCCCGCAGCGTTTATCAGCCCATTCAGCTCCGGAGTCACGTCTCGGTCTATCACTGAGATCACTATACTCTCCCTGGGATTCCCTTGGCCTCCGACGCTGACGACATCTGCGCCCAAGCGCAGGAGAGGTGGACACAGCGTGGGGCTACTGGCCGAAATGCTGCTGGTGATGCTCCCAGGCGAGCCTCCTCCCGGAGCCAATGTGTACAGAGCTGTCACATAATCTGGTCCGTAGCCGTCTGGGTCGCGACCAGGCGGTGGAGACGAGCAGACCAGGTCCAGAGCCCCATCTTGTGCAGCAGCGTGGGCGTCGGTATTGCTGCCATCGGCTCTGTTTGCGAGATGTGCAATGTGTCAGCCACACGCCTCACTTGCTTGTCGCCTTGCGCGCATGGCGCATGCCCGCGGGGCGTCACACGAGGCGTGCGCAGGCTCACTGGGCGCTGAGATAGTCAACCACAGGCACGGACCGGAACGTCGGCAAAACGCCGGTAAACACCTGCGACCCCACCCGTTCTTCCGTTAGCTCCACACTCTCCTCTCCTTGGACGGTCCGTGGACTATAAGATGGCGCTCCTGCGACTCGTTGTTGGCTCACAGTCACCAGGACCGATGTATTGGCAGGAACTGCCTGTTTGGCAGACACCATCGTCCAGTGCGGAGGGACAAAAAAGGGGTCGTAGACTCGTATCGCAAGAGGCAGTCCTGCGATTGATTGAGGGTGGTGAGTGGGTCAGGTTGTGCTTGACAATGGCCTTTGACGCGCATGAAAATGCACGCCAAAGATTGTGCTGTACTGACCAGGAGCAACAAACGGTGGAAGGCCGACACTTGGCTCCAGCGCCACTTGCACAGAGCCAATATCAGCTGATGTGACTGGCAAGTTGGGCTCTGCGCCCGACGCATTTGCGGCGTTTGCGCTGGCACTGAGTGCGACGCCCGGAAACAGATACACGGCATCTAGTGTTGTGCCGGGGACCACGTTCACTGAGGGCAAGTCTGGGCGCGACCGTGAGTCAGAGCGGACCGTGCTTACGCGCGCAGAGAATCGCTGCACGATTTGAATTCCTGACAGCTCCCGCCGCGCGTTGCCGCTACTGGGCGCCGAGACTTCAGGGGCCAGGAAGACGAGTCGCGCCTCCTCATTGAGTTTGCTGCTTGAAAGAGAGATTGTGATGGAGGACAGATTCCGCTCCTGCGGCGTCAGGTTTCTGAGCGAGATGGTAAAGCTCTCCCCAGCGCGGATCTGCGCCGGTGTAATTTCCAGCCTGCTTGCGCTGGGGACTGGCGACCCAGGCGGGCTGCTGCTCTGCGACGAGCCATGCAGCATGCACAGGAGGAGCAACCCTGGGGTGCTCTGCCGCCACGCCCGCGCCATCCAGCCGCCGGCAGCTGCTCACTTGCACAGACAAATGGCCCCAGGCATACTCAGACACTGACTGACAAAGACAGACGTTGGCTGCAGCCGATGGGAGCGGGAGAGGCACGAGAGAGGGTGAGAGACAGTGGAGAGAGTGGGACAGAGCAAGAGAGACAGAGCGCCAGACAGAGAGAGAAAAGGCACTCACACGCTACCTCGCCGCTACTCCGCTATCCCTAACTGCTGGACCTCAGCCTCATCTGAATTTTTCATCCACGAACAAGCGGCCGTTGACTCGCTGGGCATGCAGAAAGAGTCGTCGCTGGCCGCACGGATACGCCAAGTAAGAGCGCCTTGCATTGCAGCGCTGCGCTGGCGCGCTAGTGGCTCTAGGGCGCATTGAATTGAAAAAACGACTAGGACGGAACAGTGAGACCTGACACAGAGACGAGAGGCGGGTCCGGTAGTCTAGAGTATCGTGAAGCACGACACTCCGCAGTCCATGAAGGACGCACGCAGCCAACGCCCGTCGCTCAACCGTTGCAATGCGATGCGCTGTCTCTGGCAGGACGGCTCCAGGCGGCAGGCAAACAATGTCCTGGTCAGCCACGAACGGGCGGAGCGCCTGCGAAGGCGGCGAGCGCAGGAAGAGGAGCAGCGCGCACGACAGCGAGCGCAGCAAGTGTGAAAAGAAATTGAGTGCAAACGTCCTCCGCTGTGTCATGCTGGCGAGTTGCGCGCACGCTCGGTGGTGCATGCGTCCGAGCTGAGTGTCCCGCCGTCAACAGGCTGCGGACGGCGAGGCAGATCCCAAACGGGTGACCTTTGGTCAGATCGCGTCGCCGACTAAAAACACACTGTCGCTCCAGGATTTGGCGGGTCTCCGACCCCCAGTCAACTATGTCTCCTGTCCCCACACCATCCATGTCATAACAAGTCCACCCCCTCATCCCTCCCTTGTGATTTGCATGACAGAGCACCGAGGCGCAGGCTCACGGGGCTCAACGGCGATCGACGCCAGCGCGCAAACCAGCAAATTCTACAACCCGGTGCACCACGTGTCGCAATTGCAGCAGCAGCAACGGCAGCAGTACCGTCACCCCGCAGCACACGACGCAGGGGTCAAGTGGGAGAGGGAGCCGGCGGCTGTGCGACTTGCAGAGGATCAGCTTCTGCAGCCTCGCAGCCCGCAAACAGATTCTGTGCAACTGCTGCGCGAAGCAGCAGCAACAAGCGCCATCACCAGGCCTCTTCATCCCCTCAGAGTCGGAGAAGGCAACGCGCTGGTGCGGAGAGCAAGCGGGGCTGGAGGTGCAGAGGGCCAGCAGTTGGACCAGCAAACAGTGGGTTCGGCATTCAATGTTGCAAACGTGCTGCATCAAGCGCCGGCTGGGCCAGACTTGCTCGCTGCTGACCATGCGCAGGAACGGCACACAGGTGTTGACACTGACACGCACGCAAGTGAGGGGGAGGGGACAGGCAAGAAGGGGGGACCAGGCGAGAGGGGGGGGTTACAGGCGAGAAGGCGAGCATGAGCGGCAGAATGCGCCTGTGTATGTATGTGTGTGTGTATGTATGAATGAATGTAAGCACAATGCAGCACCGAAAGACTGGCAAACGCAGGCATTCATCCCCGGAGCTGTATTTTCCATCTTATACATACATACATACATACATACATACATACATACATACATACATACATACATACATACATACATACATACATACATACATACATACATACATACATACATACATACATACA
>Ga0115006_10000704_pt1 | contig 18900 bp, 14 predicted proteins | sample ArcOceMetagenome_3_FD_88943 | JGI IMG/M metagenome (GOLD analysis project Ga0115006, IMG submission 88943) | Marine eukaryotic phytoplankton communities from Arctic Ocean - Arctic Ocean- Svalbard ARC20M Metagenome | ecosystem: Environmental > Aquatic > Marine > Oceanic | place: Arctic Ocean...
CTGGTGTGTGTGTGTGTGTGTGTGTGCGTGTGTGTGTGTGTGTGTGTGTGTGTGTGTGTGTATTGAAAATGCTGATGGTATGTACATTGAAAGATGCTGATGGTGTCTCGCTCTCTGTTTCTCCCCCCCCTTCTTCACCCCCCTCGCCCTCTCTCTCCCTCTCTTCCTCGCGTGCGACTTCTCTCTCTCTCTCTGTACGTCTTATGAAAGGAAAAGGAGCCGACAGCCTGACTATATACGACTACTACTCTATATGAACAGGAGAATACACCGACAGCCCTACTATATATGCCTACGACTATATAGCCTTACTATATATGACTACTACTATACATCAACAGGAAAAGAAGCCGACAGCCTTACCGCCAAACCCCATGCATCGCAACGGCGCAAAATCGTGACGCCAATCACAAGAGCAATTTCAACACTGCAAAACTCATGTGTTCATTGTCGCAGCATCTCCCCATGCTATAATGAAACAAACCGAAACAACTCGACCAGTGTCCCCATGCTAATGAATAAAACAGAAACAACTCGACCAGGGATGAATCCAAACAGAAATAGACAAATCGAAAACTGTATGGGGCTGTAGTGCCAGGAAATTGGGACATGCGTGCGCCGGGACCCAGTCCCAACAGTCACATTCGCCCAAATGATTTTTGGGAGAAGGGGCGTGAAGGAAACTACTTTGCCCAATTCGCAACGCAGGATCGCTGTGCTCCCATCCGCAGCACCGCAGTACGGTTTGCACTGCTTCTCTGAAAAGTGCGCACGTCGAAGGACGCATTGCACATAAGGGTTTCATTTCATGTATTATTGAATTACGGACCGCGCCTCACTTGAATGAATTCCAGGGTTATATACAGGGGAGAGGAGAAGCGGCCGGAGCGCAAAATTTTCACAATAGAAGGAGCGCAGGGTATGGCACGCAGGGGCGATACGACACTGTGCAAAGATAGTATGCTCGAGTGTGTGAGAGAGAGAGTGGTGCAAGCCCCTCCCCATTCTCAAAAGTATCGCCACTGACCCGCCGGAGCCAGTATTCCCCGCAGCACGTACGTCGTCCCTGAGCCATTAAAGGGTCAATACCACCCTGAGGCACCTCCACTTATGGACACTCAACGCTCAAGGGCGCCTGAAAGACTGCACATGTGGGTTGCGTATGCACAAGCTCGCTTGTGTGTGCACGCACACACTCACACGCACATGCGCACGTACGCACCCGCAGAGTCGCCGGCAGCAAGAAATCCACCATATCGGCTTGATGCTGCCACAGATTGGCAGGCAGACTCACATACCTGATCACAGGTCGATACACATACACTCATTAGTCAGTGATGCAATGACCCCGAGCACACGCTGTGGTATCATTAGATGACAAATGGACATGCATACATGCAAGCACGGATACGCGCGCACACTCGCAGACACAGATTTCAATCTGCCTGAGAAGAAGATACGCATATGTCGCGCATGCATGTGTGTGCTTGTCGCATGCCAGGAAGGGCAAACGAACAGGAAAACGCGCAGGAACGCGTGCGCATGAGTGTGCATGTGCGTTGTGAGAAGCAAAATGAACAAGACCCAGTGGCCAACATCCTGGAGGGTGAGGCTGGAATAGACCACAAGGCTTTTATCCCGGCTTCCGGCGACAAAGTGCCGCTGGCAAAGAATTTCAGACGTCAGGGCTGGCTCACGTTCCTTACTCACTTGTCACCACAGAGCTGACGCTTTGAAAAATCGTACCCCGCTGGGCGAAAAACACACAGAGCAGACTGGAGCGGTATACGTCTCCCACCTGTTGCGAGCGGAAACGTCACCTCATGCTCGTACGCGTACACATCTAGTTCAATTAATTCAAGTACAAGACTTTTTGGATTTTCTGACTTGTTCACCAGCGCGCCAGTCATGTCCCACAGCCGCACACTCTCTGCGCACATGTCTTGTCAGCTTTGCCCATCTCTATGTCTTTGCGTGCATGGTACCTACTTCGTGCTGATCAACTTCTCTGTTCTTCCAGCACTGAAGAAGCCTGTTTCATCTCTCATTTATCGCGCATTGCCAACACTTCTTTTTCCTACTCTCCTTGCCAAAAACAGTAAAGTGTACGAGGTCGCTTTTTGATGGTCATATCAGAAAAGTGCTGCGGACACATGCACGAGCCTACGCGAATATAAAATCAAAGTGGTGACTTACTGTCGATGCCGCCTGAGAGCATGCTGCCTCCGTCGACGTTGAAGGCCACCTGTAATTTTCCCAAGCGCATCGAGGTATTCATCAATCATGAGGGACATCAGAGGGAACATCGCAAGAGCACAAGTCAATGCAAGAAAGAACCGAAGACACGAACCGAAAGGATGGGCTCGGTGTGGGAAATCAGCTTGCGGATGAGTTGATTTGACCGCTTGTCCTGCGAATACACAGCCCATGTACTCACAAGGGTATGAGCGTGCACGCGCGCACACGCATATGGTCACGCACGCATGCACATAGAACACTCTTCTTTCCTTGGGCGCCCGTACCCACCGAAGCACCGCGACGGGTTGCTTTCCCGAACGCTTGCATTGCACGCGTTTTCACACGCATACAAAAAGGAACAGGCAGGCAAAAAGATGAGACCCAGACGCGCACGAAGTCATCGTCGCCGCCCGTACAAAAGACATTGTTTTCGGGAGAAATGGCACAGCAGCGCACGGCAGACAAGTGGCCGAGGTGCGGTGGCATCTTGTTGATAGGTCTGCCCGTCTCTACGTCCCAGATTCGGATGTAATGGTCATCAGACACTGACAGCAAGTGCGCGCCATCTGGGAAGAAGCTAGTGCCATAAATGGGACCCTCATGTCCCTTGAATGCCCTCAACAGCCTGCCCGTGGAGGCCTAAACATACGTACACGCAATAAAGTCCGAATTAGGTACGGCAGCAGAAGCACACAAGTGCTGTGCCGTCTATGCACAGGCGATTGGGGCGCACACACCAACAATACGCACAAAGGCTAAAACACACCTCCCACATCTTGATGATGGTGTCTTCTGAGCCGGTTACAATCCGAACGCCATCAGGGTGCCATTGGCACGTGTAGACCGGTCCTGCATGACCACGCCTCGGCTCGCCAATTGTCTCACCATCCTCGATGCTCCGCAAAGCGTAAGACGTGTCTTGCGAGCCGGACAGCAGAACGTCCCCTGCGGGTGAGTATGCCAAGCAATAAATGTCGCCGTACTGCAAGTGCTGACGTCTGGCGATCACGGGTTTCGTCTCATCCTTGAGGGCATTAGTACTGGCCTCTTTTGACAGGATGTGAGGTTCGTCGGGATCTTCGCGCAACAGCCCGCGCACGTCCCATGTACGGATCGTGCTGTCAGCCCCCGCTGACATTGCCGTGTATTCGTCCACAGAAACCACCACAGCATACACTGGGCCCTCATGCCCCCAAAAGCGAAAAAGCACCTCGTCCAGGTTTGGATCCCAAACAATCAGCGACGAGTCATGAGAGGATGAGATGCAGTACGCCCCGGAGGGCGTGAAGCACAGCGAGAGCACCGGCGCACTGTGTCCAACCAAAGTCCGCGTGATGCTTTCGTCAGCCAGATTCCAGACGATGAGCTTGTAATCGTCACCACCAGAAACAGCCTGGTTTGCATTGCGCGGATTCCACGCCAGAGCACGCACCCCGTTGGTGTGGCCTTTCAATGTGCTATTGGGCGCGTTGATATTCTTTCCAGTCTTCCCCGAGTACGCCTCGGCAAGATTCCACATCATTACGAGACCATCTGACCCTCCCGACAATACCTGAGTGGAGTCCTTCGAGAAAACAATGTCGCGGATGCCGAGACGATGTGATCGCATCACATGTAACTCCTGAAATGTGCGCATATCAAACAGGTGAATGGTGGAGTCGAGCGTACCCGCAAGGATCAGGGAAGCATCATGGCTAAACTTGCACGACGTTGCAGCGCTACCCACATAGAGGTTGGCAAGTTCGATGCCGGACCGAATGTCCCATAGCTTGACAGAAGCATCCATGGAGCTGGTTATGAGGTAGAGACCATTTGACGACACATCAACAGCCGTGATGGCCTCGCGATGACCAGTGAGCAGATGGATCAGCGCGCCGCTATCGACTGACCAGAAGCGAGCTGTTTTGTCATCAGCTCCAGAAACAAGGTACTTGGCATCAAGCGTAACTGCCAGTGCCCGGATCCAGCCTTTGTGACCTCGCATCGTGCGTGTGTTTGCCGAGACCGAGACGTCCCTCTGCAAACGCTTAAACCAGTTGCGGCCTTCCCATCCACCCTGAATGCGCTGAAGTGCGATTTGCGCAACGGGCGACGTGGGGGGTTCGTTGGCCATCGTTTGCACGAATACAGAAGGGTAATCCAGCAGCAGTTGCGCGTTTGCATTCATGAAGAAAGATAACTGCATCAGATCTTGCATTTTTTGCATGTCTGCCCCCTCCTTGATGCCCACAGAATCAAGCGCCGAAATCGTCATTTTAAGATCTGTGCACAGACCGTGCACTTGGCCCATGCTTACACAGTATTCTAGGAACCCAAGATCAGTAAGGACAGTTGTCACACTGTTCCAATCATGGGCTCCGATCTTGTGATAAATCAATGACTGTGCAGCCCTGTAATCCGTGCTGCGCCACGTATATTTCAGCTCAGGATCAGCACGCGCGCGGTAGTAGGCAGCGATCTTCTTGTGAAGATGCACTCGCGTGTCCTCTGTCTCGAGTCCGTATCGAGCTGCCACTGTGTTTTCAAACGATTTCAGCAAAAATTGGTATTTGAAGGCCTGACAGTGGTGAGACGGGGTTGTGAATGGCTTGAGCATGTATGACAACGGCGACCAAAGACTCATTGGTAGTAGGGCATGTGGGCTTTCTATGGCTTTTTCGCGGTCCTCTCGCCTCGTGTAGGGGTACGCCACCGCAGTTCCTTGATTTTGCTCCTTCAGACGGTGTGAAACTTCGTCTGCCAGCGCATCACACGCCAAAATCATTCTCAATTCGTACTCTTGTAGACCATACATTGAAATGAGCATTAGGCCCAGACAACGTTGAACGAGATTGCGTCCGCAGTAATCTTCCATGCGCTCCAACACCTGCGTTGTAACACTCGCAGATGTCTGTTCCAACTCCTTGATAACAGGCATTGCAAAGCGCATTTCTCTTTTAAAACCCGCCAAAACTTCGACGGCCAAATGGAGGTAGTCAGGCATGTTGGCACCCTCGTGCAGTACGAGGGCATCCATTTGCTCCATGTTGATAGAACGATCACGTCGACGGAGCAAGTGGTGAACCATCTCTTTCCGAGCTCTCATTCCAAAGGGCTGTAGCTGCAAGAGGTCAAGCTGGAGTGATTTGGTGCTCATAGCCATCTTCTTGATCATGTTGCCTTTGCCGCACGAAATGATAAGACGGAAGCTCTTTGGCATGTCCACAGGCAGCCAATCGAAACGCATGCCTTCGATTGCATCGATTTGGTCTATCAAGATGAGCACACGCCTGTGCGGCACGAACTTGTCGATGTTCTGGCACAAGGTGATAAACTGCAACCTGAGCTTGTTATATTCGTGCGGGATGGGGAATAACTGTGAAGGATCGGCAGGCACGACCTTTTGCTTGTGCTCTGAGGCCTCAAACTTGAGCCGACTCACTCGCAAGATCTCTGCCAATTGACTCATGAGCAAGTAAAGGAGGTAGCGCGGCGTTGTGTTGCCATTGGACGCGCCCATGAAGATGGAAACCACCTCGGGCCTCGCCCATGAGTGGCCACGCGGAGGAGCTTTGGCATTTTCTGCGATTGCATCTAGCTGCAGCGTCTTTGTGTGCGGGTTCGGCAGCACGCGGTGACCTTCAGCAAACATCTTGTGGAGACACGCCATGACGTTGGATTTGCCTGTTCCAGGCTTGCCGGCGATGACGAGGATTGTGTTGGGCGCACCATCGCTCACAAATTGCTGGGCCTTTTCCAGCGTTTCATACCTTCCCGCACAAACATACCCCAATGTCTTGCGATATGCCTCATGCTGGGATCGCTCAAGCGAAAGCATGTCCAGTGGTCGTTCCATAGCCATTTTAAGCAAGCCGTATCCCTTGAGGCATGCGAAAATATCGTCAGCCATACGATCACCCATGTCAACAAGATCGGTCAACTTTACTCGCCCAAGAGCATCAATCCCATCGTACAGAGCGGGGTAGTCTTGATAGACATTGGTCTCGATACACAAGACAGCCTTCAAATCGATAAGACGCTGTTCTGCCCGTGCATTTTCAGTGAGATGTCGCGATTTCAAACCTACTGTCGGTAGCTCCGTGAGAATCGGCTTGCGATACGGCCCTGTTTTTTTAGCAATTACATGTTCTTTCCGCGGCGTGAGCTTGACTTGCAACACAAGCATTCCATGCTCATTTTCTTCAGGTGTCAAAGACAATGGCATTACGGTGTTAGGAACCAGAGGGGAAATTTCAAACTTGCACCTGCCCAGAAGCTGCTTGCCTCCGAAAGTACGGGTGGTGTAGATGCGAACGTAGACAATGCCAGTCTCAAGATCTTCTGGTTCGAGATACAGACGAAAAACCTCATTGAAGTTCGCACTGTGGGAGCCCTTCACTTTTGTTTGGACCTTCTGCCCGCCAAACTGCATTTCAACCCAGATGGGATCACCTCGCATGTCGTCTTGGTCGTCGTCAGGAAACTTGAGCTCGCCATGCATGAGGGTCTTCGCCACGTTGCCGGTGTTCCGCAACGTGCTTTCAGCATCATGACATTGTTTGACTATGCTTAAAGCTGCTTCCTTCGAGGTGACGACTTTGATGGTAGAGTCGGGTTTGCGCTCTAATCGTTCCATGCCCTCGACATCTGGTTCAATCACCATCTCAACGACAACACCGCCGTGCTTGTTTTTCTTGGCAATTGCTAAAATCGACGCAAAGAAGCAAGTCAGTGACGGGTCCAGCCGAAAATCCAGTACACCACAGTTGCACCGCGACTCTCAACCAGATCGTTGGAAAGGAGGAGACAGCAAACAATCGGCAAGAAAGAGATAGCACACAACACCAGATAAGGAGCTTACCCAGGTAGAATGCAGGGCTTTTCGATTCAAGAGCGACCCACGACTTTTTTTTGTTGGCCTTGAGCACGCGCTGCACACGAAGTCGGTCTTCAGGCAGTCCAATCGCCTCGCTTATCTGCGCCACCAGGTCTGTCTTGAACTGTTGCATCCGTTGCTTGCTCTTTGATGTCCACCCAAACACATCTTGCGGGTGATCCAAGATGAGAAAAATCCACTCGCGGTAGGGATCTAGCTGGTCTTCCGTCTTTTTCACAAACGTAGAGGCTAGAACAAAGCCACCGTCCTCTTCTTGCGCTGTCATCCACATGAGTGGGCTCAAACGTCAGTGCCTGTGTCACCTTACTCGTCCATGTCGTGGAAAGGGACGGTATGGCCCCGAGGACTGCAATCAGAGAGGAATTTAACAAAGGGATACTGAAATGCGCCGCCGGCGACATGTGACAAAGAATTAAAAACAAGCATGTGCTGAACAGCGCAGCAACGAGTAATTTCAAACCTTGGGCAGAGTACATGCCGCTCATCTCGATCCATTCCTGACGACTTGCTTCCTGATTGCGGGCCCATATGGAGGCAGCACGAAGCACTTTGAACCACTCGTCTCTGTTCATTTCAGCCACGTTTGCATGTCAGCTGCAGGTTTGCTTGCACACATACGTCCTGCCTTCACTGTATAAATTTCAGACATTGGGTAGAGGTGGGACATGCGGACCAACCTCTCTTGAGCAGAAGTTTTGATGACAACTTGTTGCGGCATGAACGGTTTCTTGCCAATAGAAGGCTGAAGAGCGCTGCCAAAGTGTGGCGTGCTATTTTTGGCCTTAGAGCCGAGCCAGCTGAAAACGATCTTGTCCTTTTGGACACATTCACACTGCCACTTGACCAAGTCAATCGTAGTATACACAGGCGGAGGTGGGGGAGGATCTTCATCAATCCACTTCACCAATACGCGCCCAAGCACATCGCATTCCTGCAAAATGTTGTCATACGAAGTTATGGCATCAGGCATGCTGTCGGTCCAGATGTTGCGCTTTGAATCTTGCTCCATGAGTGCCTTTGGAGGCTCCGCTTTGCCGTTGTCTTGCTCTACAACTTCTATCTTAGTCCCACGGAACTCAAAGAGCATGCGCAGGGCAGTTTTGTGTGTTCCGACAATGCGAGCATGCTTGGTCATGGCTGCCCACTGTTCCTCAGCATCGAACTGCTTCTGATCCCATGCCACAGCTTCTGTCTCCGGGTCAAGAAGCTGACTTGGCCTTCCATTTGGATTATCAAAGTCCTTCATGGTGCCCACTAGCAGGTAGCGCGTACCCTGGCTCTGAATGACAGTGCGTTTGACGAGATTGTTATCATAAAGCTCCCTCGAGATTTCCACGGCCGTCGACAGGATTTCTTGCAGCTGTGATAATGTTTGCGCTTCCTCAGACCACAGAACATCAAAAGTCTCGTGGTCATCAAGGCGGATAGGATTGTGGTCTTTGTCGGACACTAATTCCAGCAGCCTGGCCTCATGCAAATACAGTATGGGCAGATCAGGTCCGGGCTGTGCGGAGTTGATGGAGCCCTTGGAGACCCTGCTTGCTGTACTCTTGGCACTCTTTGGCCGACCTGCACTTGTTGGGCGGCTGGGCGCATGCTGACTCTCGAGCATGGCCAGGAAATCGTCGTCATCGTCCACTTGCTCCTCTTTGGTTGTCTTGTTCTGCTGAGACGCATTACCATCACCGTCTTCCGCATTTCCTCTACTTTCTCCACCTGTGTTTTGTTAGTGCACTTGCTGTCAGTCCCATGCAACGGCAACCGCAACAATCGAGATACTTGCGGCTCACCGGGCTCTCCGCTTGACACTTCACTTGTCCCTATCTTCGTCTCGTCCGTATCCGCCCCAAAGTGACCACCTACCACTTGTGCTGCATTATCATCACCTGCAGCATTCTCTCCGTCTCCTTGCTCACCCGCAGCCCGACGTGCAGCCCGACGCGCTTCTTGTTTCGCTTGCCTTTTCGCATCTTTCTCACTCACAATGGTGGCATCTGCTCCCGACCCTTGAGCCTCAGTAGGCACGCCTTCTTCCCCTTTCTCGTCCTTGCTTCCCTCCGTCTCCGCAGCGTCCTGCGAAATCGTGTCGTTCGCTACAGGAGCACCAGCCGAGGCCTCTGGGGAATCTTCAGCAGGCGGTGGGGCCTCGGAGGTTTTGCCCTGCACAGCAGTGGAAGCTTCAGCAGGCGATGGGGCCTTTGAGTTTTCGCCCTGCACGGCAGCAGAAACTTCAGCAGGTGGCGGGGCCTCGGAGTTTTCGCCCTGCAACGCAGCCTGGGGTTTAGCGGACTCCTGTTGCGCATCTTCTCCGACTTCACCATCCTCATCGCCATCCCCACCCCCGGCCTTGTCCTTGTCCTCCAGGCCTACTCCTACGCCCTGCGCCAGGGCCCGCTCGCTGACTTCAACCGCATCTTTCATGATAAGGTTCCATTGCTCATATGCTCCCTCCTGTGCATAATCCCAGACAGGCTGACGGGTGTAGTAGTCTACTAGTTGCTTGGAAAAGCCGTGCTGATCTGCAATCAGGGCCAACCCCTGCCCTTCCCACCGGTAGTGATTCACAACGCGGTCTCGAATAGATTCGGCATGCGATTTGACTCGCTTCTGAATATTGTCCCAGCGTGAACGCATTTTGCTGATGCTGCCTTGCTCCCACAGCTCCAACGCGCCAAAGACCTCAGGCACCTTGAGATCCTCTGTCCATTGACCGTTGCTCTGGCAGGCTTCCTTGACTTCAAGACAGTACAATATTCCTTCCTGCGGCACCCACTTCTTAAATATTGGGCTCCACACCTGAATCTCAAGCCCAAAGTTACGCGGCTTTGGCTCTTTGTAGGGCTTACGCTCAACGGGTTTCTTGTCTTCTTCTTCTTGCGCATCCTTGTCGTTTGGCTCTTGGCTGCCGTCTTGTGGCGCCTCACCGTCCGCATCACCACCACCAGGAGGGACATCAGTGTCTTGAGACGGCAGTCCATCGACTCCATCTCCGCGCGGCGTGGGCGCGGGGGGCTCAACCCACTCTGGCTCATACTCTTTGAAACCCAGTCCCATAGAGTCCAGGTAGACCTTTTCCAAACCATCGGGAAACTTTGCCAATTTGCACCATGCTATCACGTGTCGGTTCATGAAACGCAGGATTTTATCGCGCTCTTCCCTCGAGCCAAACAAAATTGTCATTTCTCGATGTGCCGGGTCCCATCCAAGACCATTCCAATTGAGACGAATGCAGTGCGCTCCTTTACTAGGGGACTCCCAGTCTTCCCCCAGGACGTCTGCCTGGCCCCAATCGGGGTCTTCGCCTACATCTTCCCATTCTGTCAAATTGTAGCTGCGCAGATTGAGCTTGAGGCTTTCTCTCGCAATGATGAGCCACGGCTGGTCCTTTTCGAAGTTCACTGTCATTTCACTCCACTTTTGGTATCGGAATGTGCTTTTGAAGGCCTTGAGACGCGACACTTCCACGGTCCGCCTGTCGAAACAATCGCACGCACGTGTGCACACATAGACACATACACATGAGCCTCATTTGCATGGAGGAACGCATGGATGCACACATGCACAGAGACACGCCAGGACGCACACTGCATACAACCACATACGCACCCATCATACACGCACAAACATGTTCACAAAAACTCACGCGCTTACCCGCGCCTCGAGCACGCAGGCACGATTGGCTCACACGCGCAAACACTCGCTGAACAGCCACCTGTGTGTCGGGAGTGGCTTTGGCTTCACTTCGACTTTCGTCCCTTCCTCAGCCTCCTTTGTCTCTTGGTCTCCTTCAGCTGCCTCGTCCTTTTCCTCCTCAGCAGTGTCCGCCCCCTCATGCGCTGCCCTTTCCTCTTCCTGCTTATCTTCGCCCTGCCCTTCACCTTCGTCCTCCTGTTTTTTGACATTGGCATGTTCTTCTTCGTGATGTTCAATCGATCCCTTCACAGCGCCTCGCGATTTGGACTCATTTTCCCATTTCTCAATCGTGTCACGCGTTTTCTGCTGCAGACCCTTGTCCTCAATCATGGCAATGAGGTCGCTCAAACCACCTGAGTCTGCATCCATACATCGCCTGTACATGACAGTTGGCCCGGCAAGCACAGCAGCTCGAGACACGTCGTCTTTGATGTACTGAAAGTACATCTGCATACGCTCGCCTGTCCACCACTTCCCACGATACACTTTATTCACCATGTCCACCTTGGCTGCTGGCGGCAGATTTTTCGGCACATTTTTCAGATCGCGCACCAACTGCTCATGATCCTCTTCCTTTGGCTGAACCTGTCTGATTGTTTTGTGTTCTAGACCTGCCTGCAACTCCTTGCGGATAGCGTCCGGATCGTCATCGTCGTCCTCCCCGTCCTCCTCGTCCTCGTCCTCCTCGTCCTCCTCGTCCTCCTGCTCTCCCTTATCGTCGTCATCGTCCTTGTTTTTGGCTTCGCCTTGTCTGACGGAGATCACCGCGGGCTTGTTGGTCGTTACTTTGGCCTTTTTGAGCTTATCTTGTAGCTCTTGGGCATCTTCAAGCATAATGACGTCCATCATCTTTTTTGCGTCTGCAAAGTCTTTAGTGGGCAGGAAATAAATCACCTTGACCGATTCAGTCGAGAGCGAATCTATTTCCTGTACCTCAACATTTGGGACGTTTGAGGTCGATGTCACAGCTTTTAAAATGGTTGGCTGCAACTCTTGCAGATCATCAAATGAGATGGCAAGAATCATCTCCAGTTCAACACCCGCTTGTCTCCCATCGTTCTCCTCATCGTCATCACCGCCGTTTGCTTCTTTGGTGGCTTTTTCTTTGGCCGCCTCGTCCTCGGCTTGCTTCCGCAGCATATCCTCGTACAGTGCATCCGTGTCATCTTCCTCCTCTCCCTTCTTCCCTTTCCCTTTCCCTTTTTTCATGTCCTCCAAATGCGCCTTATGATGGGCTTTTTTCGATAGCCTGGCTGCCTGCCTACCCGAGAAAAAAAACTTGACTCCCTGTACGACGCCTCCCCCCACTATCAGCACAGGCGCAGCTAGCAGCACTTTTGTGGCAAGCAAGGCGCCGTGACCAATTTTTGAGAGGACTGCCTTTGCATTTGAATCCCCTCCGCCAGAAACTTTCTTGTTCTTGCGCAAATTCTTTTTGCGATCGTCCTTTTGCGAATTCTTTTTCTGATCAAGCCAGTAGCCCAAGTCGAAGCCTTCCATTACGCGCACGTCGATGAAGTCGGAATTGACGCGCAGGAGATCGAAATTGCCGCTCATTTCCTCCAGTTCACGCGCGGCAGCCGCTTCAGCAGCACGCTGCTCTTGCAATTTGCGCTTCTCCGCTGACATGTTTGCCGCCTGGACCTGATAGTCAGTGATGAATGAGGGGTCGTTCATCCAATTCTTGTCACGGAAGTAAAAAAGGCAGAAGTCATCATCTCGACCACCTCCGGGGTCATCACCGTCGAGCTTCTTGCGAAAATAAGCATGAACAATCTCAATGTGCGTAAGCGACATAGAGTCTGGCATTTCTTTCAGCCAGGCAAACCGCGGTTCGTCGAGCTGACCGTAGTTGAGAAAGTAGTCGTCAGGGATCCACCCATACGATTCACCGAGCATGCACGCAAAGAAGGGGAAACAACGGTCGATTTCATCCAAATGTGTCGCCACAACGTTGGCATGGTAGCACTCGGGTCGCGTGACGCCATGGCGCAGGTCTACGGGCACCAGTTGTGCTCGTGATGCCGCACACCACTGGTCTACTGCAGGGAATATGTGCTGCGCCAAGAAATCACGCTCGGGCTTCATGTCGTCGTAGTCAGAGCAGATGTAAAAGAAACACGGGAGACGGCCGGCCTGGTCGGGCGTGTTGCGTGGCTGGAACTTGGCCTTTTCGATCACCTGCACGTCGGTATGGTCTAGCATTACAGCCGCAACAGGCGACATGACGGGCCCCTTCAGATCTATCTTGATGCTCGACACCAGCACCTGCGTGGAATATAGGCGCTGATTGCGCCTGGCCCCCGTAATCATGTTTACCAGCCGCTTGGCCAGCTGCTCTGGAGTCCACCGGTCGTGACCCTCCGGATCGTCCGATATTTGAAGAACTACCATGCTGTTCTGAGCATCAAGCATCGGCACAGTGACCTGCGCATCTGAAATGTTGAGCACCGAGGCCACGTCCTCGCGCAACTGTTGCAAGAACCTTCGCCTTTGCTTTGAATTGCGGGTGAAGTCTTCGTATTCGACACGGTCGAAGTAGACTTCAGTGGCAAAGGGCGGGTTGTGGACTTCGTCCAAACCCTGGCGCGTACGTTTTGCAAACTTGCTGAAGTCGCGGGCCATGACGGCTTTCTTGAGGCGACCCCGATTGGCTTTCGCTGCCTTTTCGCGTTCGTGGTCACGATCCCATATCACCCTCCTGTACATCTCCTCCTCTTTCTCCGATTCACGCAACATCTCGCGCTTGAGTCTGATTTTCAATGGCTCTTTGTGAAGTTCGAAGCAGGTCGTCCCTGCACTCCTCACGGTGGACGCACCAAAGCTGTGGTACCAGAACTTGTCTACTTGACACTGGACAGCCCGGTCAATCACCTGCATCCACTCCACAATACATTGGTCAGGAACACACAGGCTGAAGAGCAATTTCGCGCATGAACGTGGGCGCATGCAGTGAAAGCCGCGGCCAGATCTTCGTACGGGCTCGTGCAGGCTTGCGCACAAAAAGCTCCCGTCAGATTCACCAGCGTAAATTTCCGTTGAACATGAAAAAAACGGCAAGCAAAACGAATCAAAACAAACAGATCAGGTGTTATCACCGAGAAAGTATTGCCGCAGAATGCACACCGCCCGTTGGCATTGCGCCCTCTCTTGAGATTATTCTCCACCTGGTCATTGCGCAGCTCAGAAGCATACTGCAAGTCAAACTGGCGACGCTTCTCTTGCTCATTGACCCAAGCCTCGTGCAGCTCGTCAACAAAGCCTTCATCGCCTTCCTTTTTAGCTCGCAAGGGATTGGTTGATTCAAAGTCGAGAACAAGACCAGAAGAGGCGAGAGAACCGCAGCGTTTCAGAGTATAGATTGGCTCTGATTTGGCCACACCAGTGCTTAGGTCCTGAAAGCCGTGCATTGTATCCATAGATTTGCTGCGCGGCATCAAATTGACGGTGAATTCCGAAAGGCGTTTAAGCAGCACCACTAAGTTGAGCTCGCCGGTCGGATCTTCGTCTTCTTTGAGTCTTATGTTCAGATTTAGGTCTACCTGCTGGTCAATTTTTAGGTCGCCCACTTTGAGATACACAAAGCCCAGAGGTTGGTTCGCCCCCACAAGGTCGTAGTCAATTACTTCAAAGCGAATCAGCTCGTGGATGTGGGAAGAGTGGTGCAGGAAGCGAAATTGCTCATCAAAGATGGGGTTGAGAGTCTTGAAACGCGTTCCTGTCTTGCTTCGTTTGTTATCGAAGTCAATCACAACATAGGGGTCACTAGTGCCCCCAGCATCTGCTGCTATGATGTCCTTGCAGCCAACCACCTTGATCTCAAGCGAACAGTCAGGGTCAAGGGCCACCGCCTTGGCCATAAGCACGATTTCCACACACAGCTGCCCCTCGTAGGAGGGGTGATCAATATCGCGTAGGGGCAACCACTCTTTGATCGTATTGTTCAAGCCTAGACCACTGAGGTCCACTTCGCACTTGCCGCATGCGTCATCTTTGCCACCAAAGTCCTGGTCAAAGCACTCGAGCGTCAGGAGATTATCCATCTCATCCGCCTTTGTCGGGAAACTGATTAACTCGTTCCAGACAGGCGCAAGAGTCTTAAACACGGTAGCCGTTCGCTTGTTATTGCCCTCAAACGTGGCCACGATGTAAGGATCTGACGTTCCACCCCAGTCCATTGCAGGGAGATTTTTCGCCTCAATCACACGCACACGCAGAGCTGCATCCTTCTCTTTCTCCTTCGGCTTGTTGCGGATGGCAATTTGATACTGAATCTCAGCCTGACTCTCCGGAAAGGTTGGGCACGAAATCTGCTTCCATTCCTCATAAAAGTCTCCAACGTTGTAGTCGAGCAAGTTGATGGGCACAGCTCCGATTACCTGTACATATAGAACATGTTGCCTTATGTCAAGCTGGATGCGGCTGGGCTATCGCAAGGTGCTGATACATGGACTTGCGCGTGAGATCGTTCATTTCCTTGTTGCGTCACCATGATCATTTTTGCGAACACGCAAAATGTGTCATTATCACTCCAATTCAGTGCGATGCGAACCCAACTGGGGAGGGTCGTGAGGAAAGTGGACTTTGTCTCCAGATCACAGGCCGAAAGCACTTGTGATTGGGAAAGTGTGGCCACATTCACGCATGTCACATCATCACACATCATATCCTAGCACAACAAATAGCACATACTACCTTGTCTTTTCGCCACTCTTGATGGTCCATGACTGAAATCAGCAGCGAACTGTCCAGCCTGTCAGACCACGCGTCAAAGACAAACGTCTCACTCCATTCGGGGCAGCTCGACACCGATTGCTTGAATCGTACTTGAGTCTTTTTCACGGCCTTCTCAAACTCCACCTGCACGTAAGGGTCGCAGGTGTCGGCACGCGCGCGAGGAGGAAGTTTCTTGGCTTCCATGATGGTGATGCGGATTGCGGTGTCAGGCACTGTGACATTTCGTTTCTTCTTGAGCTTCACTTGCACGTGGATACGTCCCAGGTCCTCATCATCCTCTGCACTCAACTGTCATGCCCGCCGGCAAAACACACACACACACACACACACACACACACACACACACACACACACACACACACAGGGTGCATGCACACGGATTAGTACGGTTGGGGTGGAAGATGTACATCAGACGCAAAAATTTGAGAGCCAGCGAAGCAGAACTTCGATGCGGAAATTCTTTCTAGTCTCCACACCCTGATTTCTTCACACTCTGATTTCCCTACGGCTCCAGGCAGGGGTGAGATGAGGTACGAACGCGCTACCTTTTTGTCCGGACGCCACTTTTCTGGCATGAGGTCATAGTAGACAGCATCCTTCTCGAAGTTGAAGCCAGCAAGCTCGATCGAATACCAGCCGATGAGTTTGTCCTTTAGGGTTCCCCTGTGATAGACATGCACATCGACGCGCTCATTGCCAACCTCGCCACTGCGCGCAGGGAACTCCAGGATTTGCCGCCACATGGGGTCCATCGTACGGATTCTCGTGTCGGTGCTTTGTGGGTTTTCGGCATCGCCTGAGTATGTCACTTTGACGTAAGGATCGACAAAGCCGTGAGATCCTATGGGGGCCAGCTCCTGAGCACCGAGCACATTGACAGAAATGATAGCATCGGGCCCCGTGTTGGGGCGCGTAATCCACCGGATCGTCACTTCCACCTCGCCAAAGGCCTCGGGCTCCGCGGGATCCTCGAGCAAATACCAGCCGTGGATGGGTTCCCCGTCCAGCTCCAGCGTGTCCACGTCTACATCCACCGACCCCATGTACTGGGGCAGTCCAGACTCTTCCCAGTCCCAGCATTTGATCGTCAGGCGCGGCTCCTGCAGGCCGCTTATCTCCGGCGGCACTTTCCACACGGCAAAGTCGAGCGTTTGGTTCCAGAGCGGGGTCAGCGTCTTGTGCCTGACATCAGTCCGCACCTCCGGATTGTCGCTGCCATAGTGCAGGCATATGTACGGGTCGCTGAGCCCATTGTCGTCTTTGGCGGGAAGATTTTTCGCTTGGTGCACCTCGACGCGCAGAATTGAGGGAGACTCTTTGAGCTGGTCGCGGCGCACGATTTTCTTCTTCTTGAACTTGGAGGCAAGCTGCGCGGCGGCAGACCAAGCCCGCCGTGCGGGACACGCCCGCCAGATAGGACCCGTCAGTACGCAGGTTCGTGCCACCCACTCACCGGCTACTCTCCTCCCTGCCGCGGCGCGCTGCTGGCGTGCGCCCGTTTGGCGCAAAGGCCGGGGACGCCCCGTCTGCCGCACACGCACGCAGGCTGCCGTGGCACGCGGGGCACGCGGGGCACGCACCTTGGTGCTGGCATCGACGACCTTGCGGATCTGCGGCCCGACGGCCGCGGACGCCCCTGCCGCGCAGCACCGCGTCAGCGCGCGCGCGCGGCGGGCGGGTGGCGCGCGTCGGGCCTACCCGTGTGCACCCGCACGCAAAGGCCGATACCTGCCCCCATGGCGCCGGACAGGCGCGTGCGCGATCACGTCCGCCGGCGACTCACGCCCGTGCGGCCCGCCGCCTATCCCGCGGTGCATGCCGGCGGCATGCAGCCGACGGTCGCCTGCGCGTCGCGACCCGGCTGGGCCGGGCAATATGAGCTCAGAGTGTTCGTGGGCTGTCCCCCACGAACTTGACGCAGAGTCCTGACGCCACAAGAGAGGTGCAGGGAGAGGAACCCGGAACCGTGGGGCACGCGATGGAGGGCGCAGGGACGGGCCCGGATGCTGCCCCGGAGCGCGCAGGCTCCAGCTCGAGCAGCAGCGACGAGGAGGAGGACGAGGCGAGCCGGCAGCTGTGGGCAAAGGTCGAGGCGGTCCTGGCCGAGTACCACCTCTCGCGCTTCGCGCTCGCCGCCGCCAAGCGCTGGGTGCGGCTCATGGGCGACCCCAGCAACACGCACCTGCGGCGCATCAAGGACTGGCTCCTGCTTAAGATCAACAACCGGGCGCGGGCCAAGCCGAGCAACAGCTGGCAGGCCGGGTGCCCGGACATTGTCCCGGTGCGTGGCAACCCTGCCCCCTAGGGCACATACTAACACAAGCACATACTAACACATGTTAACACGTACTAACACATGCTATCACGTGCTAACGTGATAGACAAGCACATACTAACACTTGTTAACGCGTAGTAACACATGCTATCACGATAGCATGTGTTAACACGTGATAGTTGTCGTGCTAACACGTGTTAGCATGTGTCAACACGTGCTAACACGTGTTAACATGTGCTAATATGTGTTAATACGTGTTAACGTGTGTTAGTATGTGTTAACAACACAGGGGCTGCGCGCGCTGCCGTTCTGGGAGGTGGAGATGCCAGAGATGCAGTGGCTCCGCGACGTCGAGGCGAGCTTCGCCGACGTGCGCGAGGAGCTCATGCAGCTCCGCGAGCACAAGGGCTTTCAGCCGTACCGGCAGCCGGCGTGGAGCACCAAGCTCGCGTCGCCCGACGTCGGCGCCGTCAGCCACGACTCGGGCGACTGGAACGTCTTCTACCTCTTCCTCCACAACCAGCGCTTCGAGGAGAACTGCGCGCGCTGCCCGAAAACCTGCGCGCTCATTGAGCGCGTTGCCCCCCGCCAGTACAAACACGCCTTTTTCTCGGCCCTCCAGCCGGGCACCCACGTCATCGCGCACACGGGGCCGACCAACAAGAAGCTGCGCTGCCACATGCCGGTGCTCGGCGTGGAGGGCAGCAGGCTGCGGGTCGGCGACGACACGCGGGAGCAGGAGGAGGGCAAGTGCTACGTGTTCGACGACTCTTTTGAGCACGAGGCGTGGCACGACGGCGCCAGCACGCGCATCGTGCTCATCTTTGACGTGTGGCACCCTGACTTCAGCGACGAAGAGATCAAGTTTTTGAGCTATCTGCAGGCATAAATTCTGAAAAATCCTCTCTATCGTGGCTTTACATAGTAAATGTACTATGACACTAACTTTTGAGAATGTTGCATCTGCAGAAGAGCCAGATGAAGGAGGAGGAGCGCCTGAGTGCAAATGATGACAGCGAGGACAACTTCTACAGCGTGCTGCGCAAGACAAAGGACCTCTTGCACGACAACAGCTGGTGGA
>Ga0115006_10000713_pt1 | contig 18803 bp, 17 predicted proteins | sample ArcOceMetagenome_3_FD_88943 | JGI IMG/M metagenome (GOLD analysis project Ga0115006, IMG submission 88943) | Marine eukaryotic phytoplankton communities from Arctic Ocean - Arctic Ocean- Svalbard ARC20M Metagenome | ecosystem: Environmental > Aquatic > Marine > Oceanic | place: Arctic Ocean...
TAACTTGGATGACACGTGTTTGGGCTAATTTATTAATGAATAGTTACTACTTCTGGCTTTTTGCCGTAGGAGCATTGTTCTTTATTGCTGTCAACTATGTAGCTAATGCAGGTTGGGCAGTGATGCTAAAACGTATAATGGAAGCACAAACAGCTTACCTCTTTGTAGGATCTATCATTCTGTTTTTAGTTATTTACTTTGGTGCTGATTTTAATTACCATCATTGGATACCCTATTTTGACAGTGAAATAGCTGGCAATACAAAGTCACCAGACTTTGATGCTATACTAGAAAGTAAACATTGGTTACTCAACAAAGGTGCTATTTTCGGTTTTGTACCTTTTGTACTAATCGTATGGTACGGTGTTCGTTTTAAACTACGAAAAAACAGTGTAGCAGAAGACAAAACTAAAGGATTAAGCTTGTTTAAAAACTCTACCAGATGGTCAGCATTCTTTATCTTCTTCTTTGCATTTTCTTTCTCCGCTTTATCTTGGTTAATCATTATGAGTATAGATGCACATTGGTATTCTACCATGTTCTCTGTGTATAATTTTGCTATTGCATTTGTTACTTCATTATCTGTGATGATGCTTATTCTTCAATACTTGAAGTCTAAAGGCTATATGGAAATGGTATCTGATGACGTAATACATGATTTAGGTAAATTTATGTTTGCCTTCTGTATATTTTGGGGTTATATCTTCTTAAGTCAGTGGTTACTTATTTGGTATACTAACCTTCCAGAAGAGACTGTATACTTTGATGCTAGATTAACTGGACAATTCAAACCACTATTCTTCATTAACCTATTTATGTGCTTCTTAGCTCCATTCCTCGTACTTATGATGAGAGGTGCTAAGCGTAATACACTCGTACTACTTACTGCAGCTGCGGTAATACTAGTTGGTCATTGGGTAGATATGTATCTACTTATAATGCCAGGTACTGTAGGAGTAAAAGCAGGAATAGGAATGCTAGAGATAGGAACTACTATGGCCTTTGCAGGGATATTTAGCTTTACAGTACTATACTCCCTAAGTAGAGCAAACCTGTACCCTGTAAATCATCCATACATCTTAGAATCTGCGAACCACGATGTTGGACCATAAGATTTGAAAGAACTTCATAAAAAAGGCTCTCAAACTATGTTTGAGAGCCTTTTTTTATAGAATATTATTCTAAGAAACTTCTAGATACTCTGTTCTATTGGTTCAATGCTCTTTGAAAAGCTAGAAGCATAGAAATGAAGCATTCCCAATAGATATATCAAAAGATAATTGGCGACACCTTAATTAGATAGCCTACTTCTTCTTACCCTTCTTCTTAGGCTTTTTTATTTCTTCGCTCATTAGAGACTTCCAATTATCCTTACCTTCATCTGCTAGCTCTATGGTTTCAGCATACTCTCCTCTAGTTACTACAGCTCTTGTAATAGGTACCGTAGTAAATATCTCTATAGCTTCTAGGAATGGCTTTTCTTCCTTTGCACAAAAAGAGATTGCTTTCCCTTTTGCTCTACCCCTACCTGTTCTACCTACTCGGTGTACGTAGTTTTCTGCTACTTCAGGTATATCATAATTTATTACATAATCCACGCCATCTACATCTATTCCTCTTGCAGATACATCCGTAGCTATTAATATTTTACACGCTCCTGTTCTAAAAGCTTGTAGATTTATCTCTCGCTCAGTTTGTTCTATATCTCCGTGCAGAGTTAGAGTATCTATATTAGCTCTTTCCATAGCAGCCTTGACTCTCTCCGCCCGTACTTTAGTACGTACAAAAACCATAAATTTCAATCCTTCATTTTCATCAATGAGTCTTTGTAAAAAGTAACGTTTATCGTCCATTTCTACAAAAACTATTTGGTGATTTACATTCTTACTTACCGGATCTTTAGGAGATATCTGTATCCGTATCGCCTTACTACTTACCATTTTGTAGGCTTGATGCTTTATTTTGGTGCTAATAGTAGCCGAAAAGAATAAAGTTTGTCTACGTCCAGGTATCTTATTTACAAGGTCATCTATATCTTTGGCAAAACCCAAGTCTAACATATGATCGGCCTCATCTAGTACTAGTATTTCTACCTTATCCAGTTTTAGGTACCCTTGACTTACTAGATCAAATAGTCGGCCGGGAGTACTTACTACTATGTCCATACCTTCTAGTAGTTTATTTATTTGGTGATCTTGCTCTACCCCGCCATACACACAGAGTGCCTTTACCTTCGTATTCTTTCCTATCTGATTAAATACTTGAGTAATTTGCTGAGCAAGCTCACGTGTAGGGGCCATGACTACTGCACGTACCAGACTACTCTTTTCAAAAGCCTTAAACCTGATCTGCTGTATTTTATCGATAATAGGTATGGCAAATGCTGCAGTCTTACCTGTTCCTGTTTGAGCGATAGCTAGCAGGTCTTCACCCCTCTGTATATGCGGCAAACATTTAAATTGAATATCCGTAGGTCTTTTAAAACCCATCTCTTCTAAGTTCCGCTTTACCTCTTTGGACAGCCTATATTCTTCAAACTTCATTTGATACTGCAAAGGTAAGTTTTTTAATAGTGAGACTTCAGACCTCGATGATTCTATTATTTCGATATTCCCCTATTCCTTAAATAGCTATACCTAAATAAAAAGCACTCCCTATACCTCTAAAGATTGCTTAAAATAACCGGTCTAAATAATAAATAACAAATGGCTAATATGCTAGTATTTCCTACCTTCGTAAACAGCAATGAGTTTATTTGATTTAAGATTAGAAGTAATGTCCACCATAGGTAAATCTATGGATGACCTTTTAGAAAAATTTTTAAAACCGATAGAATCTAATTGGCAACCATCAGACCTTTTGCCAGATTCTAGAAATCCAGAATTTTTTGATGAAGTAAAAGAAATACAAGAGATAGCCAAAGAAATGGACTATGACCTGCTTACAGTTCTTATAGGTGATACCATAACCGAGGAAGCACTTCCCACATATGAATCATGGCTGATGGATGTAGAAGGCGTAAACCAACAATATAATGCTGGCGGACCAAACGGATGGAGCCAATGGGTGCGTGGATGGACAGCTGAAGAAAATAGACACGGAGATTTGCTTAATAAGTACCTCTATATCTGTGGAAGAGTAGATATGCGTGAGATGGAAATCACTACGCAGCATCTTATCAATGATGGATTTGACATAGGCACAGATAAAGACCCATATAAAAACTTTGTATACACTAGTTTTCAGGAGCAAGCCACTAATGTTTCACACCGCAGAGTAGCCACATTAGTTAAGAAAACAGGCAACTCATTATTAGCCAAAATAAATGGTATTATAGCAGCCGACGAAGCCAGACATGCTACTGCATATTCAGCTTTCGTACAGCGTATATTCGAATTAGACCCTAGTCAAATGATGACTGCTTTCGAAGATATGATGCGTAGGAAAATAGTAATGCCCGCTCACTTTATGAGACAAACTGGAGATAAAGCTGGCGAACTATGGGAACACTTTAGTGATGCTGCACAGCGTACTAAAGTATATACCGCTCAGGACTATATAGATATACTATCTGGTCTAATAAAAGAGTGGGACATAGAACATATCACAGACTTAAATGAAGTAGGCGAGAAAGCTAGAGACTACCTAATGAGGTTGCCTGACAGACTACAGGGTGTGACTAACCGTATGAAAGAACCAGAGAAGGAATACGAGTTTAAGTGGATAGGAATGCACTAAGTGCTAAATCCAAATTTCAAATAGCAAGTTCAAGCTTAAACTGTCTCAGTAATATGCTTTCAGGTAAATATCGTAAAAATATAGAGCTAGGATGTGAAGTGGAGGTAGTGCAGAAGCACCATCAACGCTCAGGTGCACTAACCGAGGGATTTGTGAAACGAATACTCACTAAATCTCCTGAACACACACACGGTATTAAAGTATTGCTAGAAACAGGTGAAGTAGGCAGAGTAAAGAATGTGATAGAACAAGACTAGATCTCTCTCTATTCTCTTGCTTATACGTCCATCATTTTTCTAGATAAACAGTTTCATTTTTGATACGTTAAATTTGTATAGATAAAAAATATGAGCAATTTCTACGACTTAATAGCAAAGACACCAGCAGGACAGGAACTGAACATGGCAGACTACAAGGGAAAGCCAGTCTTAATCATAAATACGGCTACCAAATGCGGACTTACACCCCAATTTGATGGGTTAGAAAAGCTACACCAAGACTATAAGGATAAGGGCTTAGTAGTTCTAGGTTTCCCGTGCAATCAATTTGCAGGACAAGAGCCAGAGACTAATGAGTCCATAGTAGAGGCGTGTGAAACAAACCATGGTGTCACTTTTCAGCTTACCGAAAAAATAGATGTAAATGGCTCAAACGCTCATCCCATATTCCGCTATCTGAAAAAACAAAAAGGAATCCCTTTTCTTTCAGCAATCAAATGGAATTTTACTAAATTTTTAGTGAATAAAGAAGGTAAAGTAATAGAACGATATGCCCCTACTACTACTCCGGACAAGATAGCGGGAGATATAGAAAAAACATTATAGATCGCTAAAGATATAAGAGTACAAAAAAGGACTACCTAGCAGTGGTCCTTTTCTATTAACTTTGATTTGCCCTACACTCTGCTATCACAAGTCTCAAGTAAATACTATCTTATCAAATACACTGCTAAAAAAAAGAGCAGGCTCTGTGCCTGCTCTTTTACTTGTTAGTTTGTTATGATGAATTCGCTACGGCGGATAAGAAATCTCTAATTTGCCTAAAGGCAAAAGAGCTTTCTTACATCATACCACCCATACCGCCCATATCTGGAGCACCATGAGTATGTGGTTTTTCGTCTTCTGGTATATCAGCTATAATACACTCTGTAGTAAGTAGCATACTAGCTACAGAAGCTGCATTTTCTAGAGCTACTCTACTCACTTTAGTAGGATCTATAACACCTGCTTTTATGAGATTTTCGTATACATCTGTTCTCGCATTATAACCAAAGTCTTTTTTACCATCTTTCACTTTTTGAATAACTACGGATCCTTCACCGCCTGCATTTGCTACGATTTGTCTCAATGGCTCTTCTAAAGCTCTTCTGATGATATTGATACCTGTGTTTTCATCTGCGTTGTCCCCTTCTAGGTTAGCTATAGACTCTATTGCTCTTACAAAAGCGACACCACCACCAGCTACTATACCTTCTTCTACAGCTGCTCTTGTAGCTGCAAGTGCATCGTCCACTCTGTCTTTTTTCTCTTTCATCTCTACTTCAGAAGCGGCACCTATATATAATACAGCTACACCACCAGAAAGCTTAGCAAGTCTTTCTTGTAGTTTTTCTTTGTCGTAGTCAGAAGTAGAATTTTCTATCTCTGCATGAATTTGCTTGATTCTTCCTTTGATATCTGCAGCTTTACCAGAACCATTTACGATTACAGTATTCTCTTTATCAATGGTAATTTTCTCTGCAGTTCCAAGCATATCAAGTGTCGTATCTTCTATTTTACGGCCTTGCTCTTCGCTTATTACTACACCACCTGTAAGGATAGCTATGTCTTGTAACATTGCTTTTCTTCTATCACCAAAACCAGGAGCTTTCACAGCAGCTACTTTTAATGAACCTCTTATTTTATTTACTACTAAAGTAGCAAGAGCTTCGCCCTCTACCTCTTCAGAGATAATAACCAATGGCTTACCCGTTTGAGCAGTTTGCTCAAGTACAGGAAGCAATTCTTTCATACTACTGATTTTCTTATCACAAATAAGGATGTAAGGAGACTCTAAGTCAGCTTCCATCTTCTCTGTATTAGTAACAAAATATGGAGATAGATATCCTCTATCAAACTGCATACCTTCTACTATTTTCACATCAGTTTCAGTTCCTTTAGCTTCTTCTACAGTGATCACCCCACTTTTTCCTACTTTCTTCATAGCATTCGCTATGAGGGTACCGATTACTTCATCGTTATTAGCAGAGATAGATGCTACTTGACCTATTCTATCAAAATCATCACCTACCTTCTCACTTTGCTTAGCCAGACTAGCTTTGATTTCAATTACAGCTTTGTCTATCCCTCTTTTGAGGTCCATAGGATTAGCACCTGCAGCTACATTCTTTAGTCCACCTGCTACTATAGCCTGAGCCAGTACTGTAGCCGTAGTCGTACCATCTCCTGCTATGTCAGCAGTCTTAGATGCTACTTCTTTTACCATTTGGGCTCCCATATTTTCTACAGGATCTTGTAGCTCTATTTCTTTAGCTACTGTCACACCATCTTTAGTTATGTTTGGTGATCCAAATTTCTTATCGATGACTACATTTCTACCTTTAGGTCCTAATGTAACTTTAACCGCATTTGCTAGTGCATCAACTCCCTTTTTCAGTTTGTCTCTTGCCTTTGTATCAAATAATATTTGTTTTGCCATTTTGTAAATGTTCTATGTTTTAGTTAAATAAAATTAAACGATTGCGAGAATGTCAGATTCTCTCATAATCAATAAATCCTTACCTTCTACAGTAAGCTCAGTTCCGCTGTACTTACCGTAAAGTACTGTGTCACCTTTTTTTACCGTGGTTGGTTCGTCTACTTTTCCAGGACCTACTGCTATTACAGTACCTTTTTGAGGTTTCTCTTTTGCTGTATCTGGAATGTAGATGCCGCCAGCTGTTTTAGTTTCTGCAGCTGCTGGCTCTACCAATACTCTGTCTGATAATGGTTTTATGCTCATTTTTATATTATTAATTTAAGGTTGTATTAAAGCTATTTCACACTCTATGCCAAGTCGCTAAAAAAGACATAATTTCTTAAAAGTAAGGCCTAATAATGAAAAGAAAACAGGGATAAAGTCAATCTGGCAGTATTTGCCGAGTTCACTAAGACAGTTAGTCTATACAAACATTTGCAAAATTACAAGTGATACTAATGAAAATCCCAAAAACCAAGTACCTTTTTGCAGTATGGACGTACTTTTATGTGCATATACTTTTTGCAGTACTTTAGGGGTTTGTCCTATTGAGGTAGCCGGTGATTGTACTGCAATAGCTGCTATTAGCAAAATGGCTGTGAGGCCTAATGTGATTTGAATGATTGTATCCATATATAGTTTCATACTTACATTTTCTGTTCCAATAATATAATCAAGCCAGAATGGCAAAATATCACACATAAAAAAAGGCGAGACTTCTAAAGTCTCGCCTTTTAAATATTTTTAAAAAATACTACTCAGGTAATTCCCCATCTTGACCTTCTGGCGTAGCCTCTGGGTTCAATTGCTGATTATCTAACTCAGAGTTTGGCTGCTGCTGAACTGGGCTATTAGGTGCAGAAGGAGCTGGAGCTGCAGGAGTACTATTCTCTATTCTGTCTAAAAAAGAATTTCGTTGCTCTACATTCTGAGTATAAACGAATCTACTTCCTATTGAAAAAACGAAGAGTGCAATAGCTAGTGTCCATGTTGCTTTTTCTACAAATTCATTGGTCTTTTTCACACCAGCTATTTGGTTCGCTGCAGAAAAATTTGCCGCTATTCCTCCCCCCTTTGGGTTTTGGATAAGTACAGCTAAGATGAGTAGTACTGCTACTACGGATGCTAATATTATAAGTGTAATAAACATATTATATTGTTTTAAATTTTGTTTTCTAATTCCTTAATTCGGGCGGCAAAATACGCTGATTTTTCAGGATTTTGCAAACTTAATTTTTTGAATCCCGCAACTGCCTTTTCTAGATGACCTTGTTTTGCATAAAGCTCTACTAGTGTTTCACTTATCACGTCCATTTTATCTTGCTCGCTCTCTTCTGCCCTGTTACTCGCACTATAAAACTCTGCTGGGCGTATACGTCTAGTGGTCTTAGTCGCCAAAAACTGATCTAGCAATCGCTGCACCGTATCTGGCGATTTATCTTTGGGCCCGCTATTCTTAGGCTTTTCTTCATCTCCTACAGTATTGAGCCAAAACAAGAAATCGTTCTCGCTATTTTCCTGTAGGTTTTCTTTATCGGCAATTAGCTTATTAAGCTCTTTTTCTGGGTTATACGCTACATAGTCAAAACTCAACTCTGTACGGTCTCGCTCTTTGGGAGGATCTATTTTAGCCAATTCGGTAAGTGGATCGTACTGCACCACTTTCTCAAAATTAATTTTATTTGCTTTTAGCTCCCTAGGCTCCTCTGTTTCAATGGTTATTTCTTCCGTTTCACTTACCAGATCTTCCTCTTTTTCTTCGGCATCTATTTTATTGACAGTCGGTTCAGGAGCGGAAAATTCTAGAGCAGGCTCTTCTTCATCCTTAGACAGAGCTATTTCATTACTATGCGTATCTACTACAAATTCCTCTTTGGTCACTTCTAGTTCTGAGCTTTCAGAAGTTATATTATGAGTATCCTCTTCCAGAACAACTTCTTGTGTTACTTCCTCTTCTTTTAAAGTTACTTCTGGTGCTACTGCTTTCTCTTCTAGAGGCTCTTTTACTTCAGCTGAGGCAGTCCTCCTTAAAGTATGCACTTCGTGTATGTAAGAGAATAATTGCTCTCTCTGCCCAATGTAAGTTGCCGCTAATCGCAGATGCTTATTCTTTTGAAAAGAATCTTGAAAGTGATATGCTTTTGCCAGCACCACACGATATGCAGAGCACCAAGGCATTTGTGCAACTAGATTTTGTAATACTTCTACATCATCTCCCGCTAAGTTATTGTTATTAGCTACTAGCTTCGATATGTCCGTATATCTCTCTACCAATTTATAGCTGCCTTATTAAAAACTTGCTGCACTATCATATCCGATATTTCATCAATCAACTGATCTTCTTCACCCGAAAAATCTTTGCCCGCGTCAAAATCTACAAAACTAGGTACCCTTTGTTCAAATGAGCTGCTAGGCGATATCTTACTTTCCAACTTCACCTCAACCACTATAGTCAATCTATTGAGCTGTGCATTATCTGTACTTTGAGCAGATACAGGAGTTACCGCATATTCTACTATAGCCCCGCTAAAACTAAAGTCCCCATTCGTTTCTTCGATACTTAAATTTGTTTCTGAAATGAATTTTTGCTTTAGCTTTTCCGTCATTATCTGGCTGAGTAGCGGTGAGACTATAGACGCTCTATTGTCAAAAAAATCAACCGAAAAAGTCTTCACCTCTGGTGGAATAGATGTACCACTAAATTTATACAGATTACAAGAGGATAGCAAAGAAAGCAATCCCAATACTCCTATAAAATAAACCTTACTTATCGACTTCATATTGTTTTATTTTTCGGTACAACGTTCTTTCTGAAATCCCTAATTCTTGAGCAGCCTTTTTTCGTCTGCCATTGTTTTTGAGCAAGGCTTTGCGTATAAGCTCCTCTTCCTTAGCCTCTAAAGACAATATTTCATTCTCTCCTACATTATCCTGATCTTCTACTACAGTATGCTCGTGTAGGTCATCTTCAGTTTCTGAGTGATGCACAGAAGCATAAGAAGATTCATTACTTTTTTCATTATCCTGAGATAATACACGCGTGATAGCTGCCTTATTATCCTTCAGATAATCTTCATTTATATTGGTGTTTTCTGCCATTCCATAAACCACCTTGCGTAAATCAGAGACATCTTTTTTAAGGTCTATTAGTACCTTGTAAAAAATATCCCGCTCTGATACGTCTGAGTGTTCACTTTTTTCTTTGTACAGTGCAGGTAAGTTGCTGCCCGCTTTGGCTGGTAAATATTTTAAAATAATACCCGCATCTATAGTAGCATCCTGCTCTAGCACCGCTATTTGCTCTGCAATATTCTTTAGCTGGCGAATGTTACCCGGCCAACGGTAATTAGTAAGCACTTGCTCCCCATCCAAGGTCAGGTTGAGTGGCTCACTTCTATATTTTTCTGACGCATCAAATGCAAACTTTTGAAATAACAGGACCACATCGCTCCCCCTATCTCTAAGCGGCGGCACTGCTATGGGTAGCGTAGAAAGTCTGTAGTACAAATCTTCTCTAAACTTACCTTTCTCTACTAGACCTATTAGCTCTTTATTGGTAGCTGTAATTATACGAACGTCCGTTTTTTGCACTTTGCTACTACCTACTCGTATATACTCCCCATTTTCTAGCACACGTAACAGTCTACTCTGTGTCTCAAGTGGCAATTCACCTACTTCATCTAGAAATAGAGTTCCGCCGTTTACACTTTCAAAATAGCCTTTTCTATTATCTAAGGCACCTGTAAAGGCTCCCTTATCATGACCAAAAAGCTCTGAGTTAATAGTTCCTTCGGGTAATGCTCCACAGTTTATGGCTATAAAAGGCCCATGTTTACGGCCGCTTAGTTGGTGTATTATTTTAGAGAATGACTCCTTACCACTTCCACTCTCTCCTTGTATATATACAGTAAGCTCAGTAGGTGCTACACGCATAGCAGTTTGCAGTGCGTAGTTTAGCTTGGTGCTATTTCCTATTATTCCAAATCGTTGTTTTACTTGTTGTAAATCCATTAATTGACTGCAAAAATGGCAGATTTTTTTGGTTTAGTGGCAGACTTTTCGATAAAATATGAGAGATAGTGTTATGAATAAAAAAATCAGTCTAGTGATTTGCTAATAAAAAATCGATTCGTGTACTCATACTACATGACTCCAAATTGATTTTAAGTTATTAATTAGCTTAATCCTGAATTACCTCAGTGAGTAATTCTGAACTGTAATATCGTATGGCATCATAGCCTGTACAGTGTGCTTAGTCCCAAATCTTTCTATATCAGATAGATACTTAGCATACGACTCAAACCCTGTATTCTTTAGCATTTCTTGTACTTTAGCTTGCATAGATATATTCCCTTGTAGGGCATTCACCATTTCCATTATTTGATCTTTGGCTTTAGGATATTCTTTCAGCTTATAGGTATCCATTCCTGCTTCTGCAGCCGCTAATTCTATAGCTCTATTTAGACCACCTAACTCATCTACTAATCCTACTTCCTTAGCCATAGTACCTGTCCATACACGCCCTTGAGCTACTTTATGCACCTCTTCCTTAGACATTTTACGGCCTTTTGCTACTCTACTAAGGAAGGTGTCGTATATTTTATCAATAATAGACTCTATATATGCTCGCTCTTCTGCGGTCATATTTCTATCTATTCTACCCATATCTGAATGTTTACCAGTTCCTACATATTCAAAATCGAGTCCTAGTTTTTTATTGAGTAATTCACCTGCATTTGGTATTAACCCAAACACACCGATAGAACCCGTAATGGTAGTAGCTTCTGCTACAATTTTACGTGCTGGAGTAGCTATATAGTATCCTCCGCTTGCTGCTACATCACTCATACTTACTATAAGTGGTTTCGCTTCTGCTAGGAGCTTTGCTTCTCTCCAAATAATATCACTAGCTAGGGAACTACCTCCTCTACTGTCTATTCTGAAAACGACTGCTTTTATCTTATCATCTAAGCGAACTTTTTTAAGAGTAGCGGCCATATCATCAGCTGCTATTTGTGTACCATCTCCCTTACCTCCTACTATATCTCCACTTGCATATACCACAGCTATTCTTTCACTACCAGATCCTACTGACCCCAGAGATCTAGCGTATTTCTGCTCCGAGATTAACGGCACTTTAGATTCTTCATCTACTCCCATTCGCTTTTTCATAACACTATAAAACTGATCTCTATATACCGCGGCATCAATGTATCCTCCAGCTATGAAATCTTGTACGGAACGCATTTCTAGTTTGTCTGCGTCAGATTTCAACTTCTCTACTGAGATATTTCTACTTGCAGATATTTTAGCCAGCGTTTCATTGAATAGCGAGTTTATGTATACCTCTATTTGTTCTCTATTTGCTGGGCTAAGGTCTTTTCTAGTATAAGCCTCTACAGCTCCTTTAAACTTACCTGCCCTAGCTACCTGCATATTGATACCCAACTTTTCTAATGCTCCCGAAAAGAAAGTAATCTGTGCCACCATACCCGTGAAAGACATTTCGCCTTCTGGATTTACGAAAACACTGTCTGCTACACTAGCCATATAGTATGTAGGGAAATAGTAATAATCTGCATAGGCATATATAAACTTGCCCGATGTTTTGAAATCTTCTAACTTATTTCTTACTTCTGTAAGCTTAGCATAGCCCGACTGAAAAGCCGTAAGGTCTAGTACTATTCCTTTCACTTTATCATCTTCTTTAGCCTCATCTATAGCCTGTAGTATATCGTTTAACCCTATCGGCATTTGATACGTAGGATCTAGAGCAGCTAACGCTGCAAACGGATTGTTATCTTGTGACCTATCTTGTAAGGGGTAATTAAGTTTCAGATTCAACACACCATCAGACGGTATTTCTACTTCTGGTTTGGCACTAGATGCCACACCGGCTATTACAAAAAAGAGTAAACCAAAAATAACAATACCAGCCAATAGGTAACCTAAGCAAGAAGCTAAAACAACTTTAAAAAAACGCATATATATTATTTACTTTTATGTGTTAGTAAACCAAGAACTTAGAGCTGTAGCTCCCTGTCTCAGTTTTTATAACAACGAAGTAAATGCCTGCGGTATGACCACCGAACGGAATATCGGTGAAGGTCGTTTTTAATAAGACCAATTTTCCAGAACCATCATAAATAGAAATATTCTGAGCATCCATTGGCGTTTCTAAGACACGAACAGATTGGGTCATGGGATTATACGAAACTTGGATAGACTCTATTTTAGGGGTAAGGATGCTTACTTTTCCTACGCTAAATATTACAGGTATAATAAACGTTTTACCTGCCTGACTTTCTACGTTGATTACCACATCGTCGGTATATGCACCATCTGCTAAACCGCTAAAACCTAACTCAACTATAAGTGCCTCCCCTTGAGCTACAGAACTACTTGTATTCTTGATTTTCAAGTCTCCTTTGACCGTCGTGGCGGCAGATACACCTGTCCAATCTGTATTCCCCGTATTTACTATATATACGAATCGCTGCTCAGTAGAACCTACCGTACCATAGCTAATACTATTCTGAGATGCTTCAGCACTTTTTATAGTTGGCTTAGTGTCTGTAGCTCCTATCTTATTGATACGCTCTATGAACTCTGGATGATCTACAAATGGATTTCTATTTTTTTGATACTTAAAGATATTTTCATTTCGGGTAATATCTGTTGTATTTGGATCATTGGCTATATGCCATTGTCTTAAGATGGCTTCTTGCCCATCTATGAAATTACTGTAATCTTGGTATCTGATAGCAAAGTAAAGCATAGCTCTAGCGGTAGCTCCTTTTTGTTCATCACGTGGTTCGAAAACGCCACCACCTAACTTACTTCCTCCCTCTGTCCAGCTAGGAGTTCCCGTTACTACTCCAAACGGGTAACTCCCTCTTCTACTATTGGCATTTACATCCGTAGGAAAAAGGTGATGAATATCTGCTTTCTCTGGTTCATTACTACTAAAGAGGCTCTGTGGCCAAGTATGCTCACAGTTAAAGCTACTAGAGTTAGCACCGCTTCTTGTATTAAAAGTAGCATCTCTGCCTGTGTACACGCACGTCACTTTGCCCGCTACGTTATCTATATCTCCGTACATATTGTCTCGTGCACCGGTATATCCTAGATTAGTATATCCTGCAGCGAGTATCGTTTTCAATTCATCTTTTAAGTCTTGGTAGCTTTTATTAAAGGTAGCATCATAGTACGTGCCCTCGTATTTTCCGTTTCCTATTAAATCTAGTCTATGCTCTGAGCCATCACTTAGCACAAAAATCAACTCTGTGTTGTACATCAGGTTATGTCTCGGCTTAAAGGTTACTCTGATTTTCTCAGTAGCTCCTGCATCTATAGTAGCGTTAGGTATAGTATACGTGAAATCTGTATTAAAGACATTTACATCCTCTATTTCTAAAGCAAAGGATGTAGTATTCGTTACGTTAATAGCTAGCTCACTATCTGCAGTGGTAAGCACATCTCCAAAATCTAACTGATTAAGAGATAGGGTGACTTGTGCTTGTGCTAACCCTCCTAAAAGAATTAGAAATAAAGTAATGTTTCTCATTAATGCGAAGATAGACTACTCAGGCAACTGTGAGATGTAATTTTAGAGTACTTTTTTTATTGTAGGGAGAATTAGTAATAGTCCTTCAGTATAAAAACTACCAAAATCCTCAAATGCTGGCAACTCATATGCAATCTAAAAGGGGTTCTTAGACTAAACCAATAGATAAACCTCTGCTGAACTATTAGCTCGTGGATGTAAGAAAATTTAAAAAAGTAGTGTGATACAGTTCATAAGTTTTTCACAATTACAGTCCAAATATAGTACAAACTCATCTTAAAATTATCTTTGCACTTATGCTATCGCAACTATCAGCCATTAGCCCTATAGACGGGAGATATAGAAGTAAGGTACAAGAGCTTGCTCCTTACTTTTCAGAATACGGACTTTTCAAATACCGCGTATGGGTAGAGATAGAATATTTCATTGCATTATCTCAGCTTGATTTAGAACAGTTTCCTAGCATATCATCTACGGACGACGACTTTCTGAAAGGCTTATATCTTAATTTTAGCGAAGCAGATGCTCAGCAAATAAAAGACATAGAGAAGACTACTAATCACGATGTAAAAGCTGTAGAATACTTTATCAAAGAAAAACTAAAAGGCACTAATCTAGAAGAATACAGCGAGTTTGTACACTTTGGGCTGACTAGTCAAGATGTGAATAATACAGCCATTCCTTTTAGCCTGCAACTGGGCATAGACGAAGTTATAATTCCAAACATTAAAAATATCCAAGAGAAAATAACTGCCTTTGCAGAGCAATGGATAAGCATACCACTCCTTAGTCGTACTCATGGTCAAGCAGCTACTCCTACCACAGTCGGCAAGGAGTTCGCCGTATTTGCAGAGCGTATACGAGTGCAGCTAGATACACTTATAGAAACACCCATAAGTGCTAAGTTTGGCGGAGCTACAGGAGCTTTCAATGCTCACCGTTTAGCATTTCCTCAAATAAACTGGCCAGAGTTTGGAGACAAACTAGTTGCCGACTTAGGTCTAACAAGAAGCTACCCAACTACTCAGATAGATCACTATGACCAACTAGCTGCGGTATTTGACGCTATGAGACGTATAAATGTAATCCTGATGGATTTTGCTAAAGATATTTGGCAGTACGTTAGTATGGATTTCTTTAAGCAAAAGATAGTAGCTGGAGAAGTAGGCTCTAGTGCCATGCCGCACAAAGTAAATCCTATCGACTTCGAAAATGCTGAAGGAAACCTAGGAATAGCCAATGCACTACTGGACCACCTGAGTAACAAGTTACCTATTAGCAGACTACAACGTGACTTAACAGATAGTACGGTACTGAGAAATGTGGGAGTACCCCTTTCGCATATTCTCATAGCTCTGAAAAGCCTAGACAAAGGAATGGGCAAACTGATATTAAATGAGAAAGCTATACACGCAGACTTAGATAGAAACTGGGCTGTAACTGCAGAGGCTATACAAACCATACTTCGTAGAGAAAAAATAGAAGGTGCATACGAACTACTGAAGGACCTAACAAGAACCAACGATGGTATAAATGCTGAGAGTATTGCCACCTTCGTGACTAAACTAGATGTAAGCACCGCAGTAAAAATAGAGATAAGTAATATCACACCTTTTAACTATCTAGGATATGCCGCAGAGTAAAAAAACGCTCGTACTTGGGGCTACTCCTAAGCCAGAAAGATATGCCTACATAGCCACAGAAATGTTAGTAGAATTTGGGCATACGGTAGTACCTTTTGGAGTAAAGAGAGGTGAGATAGGCGAGTTAACTATTTTAAACGAATGGCCTGCAGACGAGGACATTGACACCGTTACACTGTATATTAACCCTACTATTCAAAAGGATTTTTACGATAGAATCTTGGCCTTAAAACCCAAACGAATCATTTTTAATCCTGGGACTGAAAACCTAGAACTAATGGAGCTAGCAAGTTCGCAAAAGATAGCAACCTTAGAAGCCTGTACATTAGTACTTTTGCGAACTAGTCAATACTAAAAATTTTATGCAAAAAATAACCGTAATAATCGCACTATGCGGCCTGATGGCTGCGTGCTCCCCTAGTCAAGAAGCTGAACTAGCTAAGATAGCAGAGTTTGAAAAATCAGAAAAAACTGGCACCAAAGAAGGACTAGAAGAACTAGCCCTACTGCACAAAGCATATGGAATGGAATATACCGATGCTCAAGCAAATGACTACTTATATGCAGCAGGACAATACTACTTCTATGAGAATAATTTAGGCGAAGCTCAAATCTTGCTAACAGAATATATTACTAGAGATGATAGTACCGACAGATTTAGAAATGCTGCTATAAATTTAGCATTGGTGCATACCAAAGCAACAGAATTTGGCAAAGCTGATGACCTAATAAGCGAAGTACTAGAAGACAACCTACCTACAGCTGCACAATGGCAGGATGTGATAAAAATCTATGAGCAAAAGGTAGAAGCGGATAAAGACGTAAAGCCAATGGATTACGAAAGACTAACTCTGGCACAGACAGCCGTAGGAAGTTTTGATGAGGCTATAGGCAGTCTGGCCCGGGCCGCGAGCCAATTTCCAGAGTATGAAAACAGAGGCAATCTCCTGTATAGAGCAGGTTTTGTGGCTTGGGAATATGCTAAAGATATAGAACTAGCTAAAAAGTACTATAATCAGTTTTTAGTAGAATATCCGAACCATCAGCTAGCTCCAGAGGTGAAAGAAATCTTATCTTCAGGAATGCTAGAAATGAGTGACGAAGACATTCTAAATATGCTCAAAGGCAAGGCCAAAAAATGAGTAAAATAGCATTAATTACAGGTACTACATCTGGGATAGGAGAAGCAGCGGCACATACCTTTGCAAAGGAAGGCTTCGATCTAATACTCAATGGCCGCAGAGCTGACAGACTTACTGAGCAAGCTAAAGTGATAGAAACGAAGTATGGTGTCAAAACATATTCCATGCAAGTAGATGTAAGAGATGCAGAGCAAGTACAATCCTTTGTAAACCAAATACCTGCGGAGTGGCAAGCTATAGATGTATTAGTAAATAATGCTGGTCTAGCAGCAGGTCTTGGAAATCTAGAAGATGGAGATTTAAACCATTGGAATAGAATGATAGACACCAATATAAAAGGCTTATTGCACGTCACTAAATCTCTTATTCCCTTGCTTAAAAAAACCAAGGGACACATAGTCAACATAGGCTCTATAGCAGGCAAAGAGGTGTATGCTGGCGGCAATGTATATTGCGGCACCAAACATATGGTGGATGCTCTAAATAAGGCTATGCGAAGAGAATTAGCTGAAACTGGGATACGTGTTTCTAGTGTTAATCCTGGAGCTGTAGAAACCGAGTTTTCCTTAGTAAGACTAGATGGAGATGAGGCAAAAGCAGCTAATGTGTATAATGGCTTTGAGAACCTAGTAGCTCAAGATATAGCAGATGCTATATGGTATATAGTGAGCAGACCTAAACACGTAAACATAAACGAACTTACTATTATGCCTACAGCTCAACCGGCGGCAGGCTTAGTAATCCGAGACAAAGGTCTCTAGTAACCTGAAGCACCAGCGAGTCTCGTATCTTTGGAGTGCACCCACATTATGGGGACATCACACTGCCGAACAAGTTTTTCTGCATATGATTTGCTAAAAATGCCAGCACTATCTGTTGTCTCCGTCATAGTAACCACAAGACCTGCTCACTTTAAGCAATAATGGAACGAGATTCTTTTACTCCATACTTTGAGTCTACGGAATATTTATCCCGCGTTCAGATAGATATCTCTCTGCTTGTCTTATAGATGACCCAACGGTCTTTTGTGTCCACTTACTATCTTTCTTTGAAATTTCGTAAATATGACCTCTAGAGCCAAACGCTTTTGCTAAGTCGGCACAATAAGGTACTTTCTCAAAAACATTCTTAGTAACCTGCGGCACCTGCTAAGCGGGTGTCTCGAGTATGTATGCTCATAACCGGCACAGTACTAAGGTTTACAAGCTGTTGCGAGTAGGAATCCATAAATAAACCTGCACTCTCAGTCTCACTCATAATAAGGATCAATCCTGCTTCCACCTCTTCTGCATAAGCTATGCACTCCTTGGCTATATCCACACCCAAGTTTATTTTAGTCGTGTACTTTATACCTTTATCGGCCAAGTATTTTGCTGTTTGATTTACGTAAGACGAAACTTTTTTATCCGTTTCTCCAGACCTACTTTTAGATAATCCCACTATATGCACGGTAGATCCAAATTCTTTTGCCAATGCAATGCAATACGGCACTTTTTGTCGTGTATTTCTAGAATCGGCTATGGGTAATAGTATATTTTTTAGCTCTGGAGAACTAGCCTTGGCCGTAACACTAATTACAGGACAAGTAGAACTACTAATTACCTTAAATGCATTGCTTCCCATCCATAGTTTTCTCCAGCCGCTGCTGCCATGAGAACCCATCAAAATAACATCATAATCGCCCTCTTTTTCCAATTTTATTACCTCATCGTACACTGCCCCTTGTTTTTCTAGTATAGTCATAGACAACTGCTTATCCTTTGCAAATGCATCTAACGTCTTACGCGATTCTTCCAGATTGGTATCTTTTCCAGATACTACCAATGCCGTAATTTGAGAATGAAATTTGAGAGAGAGACCGTAAGCACTTTGCAATGCCGCCATAGCTGCCTCACTGTTATCAAATCCTAATAAAATTTTACCGAAAGCCTTTTCCATGTTTTTTATTTTAATTGATTTAGTTTGTGTAAAAATATA
>Ga0115006_10000715_pt1 | contig 18784 bp, 3 predicted proteins | sample ArcOceMetagenome_3_FD_88943 | JGI IMG/M metagenome (GOLD analysis project Ga0115006, IMG submission 88943) | Marine eukaryotic phytoplankton communities from Arctic Ocean - Arctic Ocean- Svalbard ARC20M Metagenome | ecosystem: Environmental > Aquatic > Marine > Oceanic | place: Arctic Ocean...
CCGAGTCCGACGAGGAGGCCGCAACGGAGGCCGAGGCGGTGTCCCAACTCCGGAACAGTGTTGAAGCAGTCCCGAGAGAGGCTGTAGTTAGCATGACACTTGATCCAAGCATACTGGAGCCGAGCCCATACATGATCTCGGTCCTGCAGAAGGAGATGAGGGGTGATGACTGGGAGGAGGCAAGGGAAAAACGCCTCTCAGCGGTACTCGAGCCAATTGTCAAGGCCGCGCTCGATTGCCAAGGAGGAAAGGCGGGCATGCCTGTGGCTACTGTCGTGAAGATGCTCTTGCATTTCGAGGACGACGAGATTTGTGGGATGCTCTCCTCACCTAAGGAACTTAACTCGAGTGTCGAGGCCATCCTCGAACCCTCCCGGGGGAAAGCACCGGATCCAAGCGGACTTGAGCCGGGCCGCGAGGCAGCCGGTAATGCATCAGCCACAGTCGACAACGAGGCCCCCGTGGCGGAGAGCGGGGTTCCTTCTTCGCACGCGTTCAGTGGTGCACAGCCGGAGCTCGACCGCCGGGAGCCGCGCCCGCCGGCGACGGGAGCGGAGGAGGACGCCGTGCGCTGCGCCCTTTGTAGTGTTGAGCTCGCGGAACACGCCATATGCTTTGGGGACGGCACGGTGTGCTGCAACGCTAAGTGGGGGGGACAAGAGCTCTCATGTATCCTACAGTACGCTCGCCGTACAAAGCAATTCTCGATCGCGTTGCCAGATACAGCAGCGTTGGTGGCAAAGCCGCTCAGGTGTGAATTCACAGGCGACTGCAACATCTTCAATTTGGGGTACGTCAGGAGCCGGGCGGTCAACAATGAAACATCCTTACTGATCTGCTCTCGGGAGTTTGCCAGCAGAGGAGTGACTGCAACCACGGTTAAGTATGCGCTTGGCCAATGGGAGCCAATGGTGCACCGTGGGATGCTCCCCGTCTGGCTTGTCGCGGATGTTCGTCTGAAGGCAGGTCAAGCCCCCCCCCGGCAAGTGGAAGTCCTTATAGCAGAGACGATGCCGAGAGGGCTCCTCGCCCTTTCCCCGAGATATGAGAGCTCACAAGGGTACTGCGAGACAATCTCTAGGCTCGCGGCCGCGGCGGCAGCGGCATCGAGAGAGGCAGAAGCACTCAGTGAAGAAAAGGTCACCGTCAGATGGGAGGTCGGAGAAGATGGGTCGCACTGTGCATACTTTGCGGCTCCGTCATTCTCCAGCAATGGCGTGAAGGAGAGAGCAGTCGTTGCAATCTCGCTCGCAGCCTCAGCGGGGGCAGACAGCGGAGACGACGTTTGGCAAGGAGAAGGCCCTGTCGTCTTTGTGAATCAAGAGTATTATGGAGTGTTGGTCAAACAGTCTTCAGGCCCGCTCCCTCGGGATGCAGTCAATAAGTTTGTCTCCACAAGTTACTCATGCTCACTGACTTGGCAGAGTGTCGCTTGGGATAGGATGCAAACAGCTATACGATTCTTTCGAGATGATGTCACCTCGACTTCGCTGTTCATCAGGAGTTGCATGCTGGGTAACCCCTTGCCACACCTCTGCTCGAGAATCGCAGTGCCCTCGGAAGAATACATTAGTAAGTTCAGTCTCAACGACACACAGTGCGCGGCGCTGCGGCTTTCGATTACGTCACCTCTCAACATCATCCAAGGCCCGCCAGGGACGGGTAAGACTAAAACCATCTGCGCCTTGATCACATGTCTGGCGGCGCAGCAAGATGGGCTCGTCCTTGCGACGGCACAGTCGAACCAGGCGGCGGACAACATCGCAGTGGGGATTGCGGCGATGTCACCGACGCTCAAGGTCATTCGGTTTTACTCTCGGATGAGGGAGGCGCCCGCTCACATGCCGCCTTCGGTCCTGTTCCCTCACCACCGTAGTATACTGGCGGCCAGTGATTTCAAGGAGCTCTCCGACCTTGAAGCTGTTAGGCTCAAGGTCGACCTCATGGGCAAGGACGCTGTCAGATACTCTGAGCTTCGGGACAAGAGCGAGCAAGCGGCACTCTCGATAGCGGATGTGGTTGTTTGCACATGCTCTGTCGCGGGCGACAGGCGCCTGGCTTCTCGACGAGGCAAGTACCAAGTCATGGATGAGGCTACACAGTCTACGGAGGCAGAGGCGATCGTCCCTCTCGTCAATGGAGTGGAGCACCTAACGCTTGTTGGTGATCACAAGCAGTTGGGTCCCACACAGACCACTAGGGCATTGGTCAGGTACGGCTACTACTGTTCTCTCTTTGAGAGGTTCGAGTCACTGGGATACCCTCGCATCACGCTTGACAGACAATACCGCATGCACCCGGCAATATCAGCGTTTCCAACTTCTGAATTTTACGGTGGCTTACTCGACGACGCGGTATCAGCTGGAGACAGGACAATGGGGAGTGTGAAATTCCCCTGGCCGCAACCAGCTCGCCCGTGTTTCATGCTCAACGTCGAAGCGTCCGAAGAAATGGGGGAGTCCTCGAGTTCAAAGCTTAATAGAACGGAGGCGCGTGTGGCAGTTAGCTTGGTCAAGAAGCTTATCGAAGCGGGTGCGCCGGCGTCAGCAGTCGCCGTCATCACATTCTATGCAGCGCAATTAGCGTTCATCAAGTCGTTGCTTGCGCAGGAAGGCGTTGATGTGGAGTGCTTGTCCACGGATTCGTCACAAGGAAGAGAAAAAGAATTTGTCATTCTCTCTTTCGTCAGGGCACAAGGTCGAGGCATTGGATTCCTTGGAGATGCGCGTAGGCTTAATGTTGCGCTCACGAGGGCTAGGTGTGGTCTTATCATGCTCGGACACGTCGAGACGCTTTGCTCGTCGCCGTTACTTCTGAAACTCCTTCACCATCTCGTCGCGAAGCGCTCGGTATTTGGTGGCTCGGTTAGCTCACTTCCCCAATTGCAGGCGTTCTCTTGCGCCCAGTTGGAAGAGAGGAGGGATGTCGCCCTCGTCGTGCATCATTCCCCCTGGAAGACCACAGCACCGTGGGAAGAAGAGCAGTCAACAATCAAACTTGTTTTTTGCCCACCCTTAGGTGGCCCCCCACTTGTGGCTGCTTACCTTTGCCCGTTGACAGGGCTCTTAGCGATGTGCTCCACGGACGAGTCTCCGGCACGCATGGTTGCGCAGCGCCGCCTTACGGGGTTCTGTGGGGAACACCTCAACGGGCATTCCCTCCTCATACATCCGTGCATGCCATTCAAGGTTGGACGCAGCCTTCACTTTCTTGTTCTACTCCCTTATGCCCCTGGGACCTTGGTTCCCTCTGCTCTTGAGGCGCCACTTCGGGCTTGGCAGCGGTCGCAGCCCGGCGGTCAGAGTGATGCAGTGGCTATCGCCAAGTCCACTTGGTTCGAGGGCGCCCGCTCTTTCTACCCCCCCGCGCCTGTTGCTCGAGTGCTCACGGGTGTGGGCGGGGGTGGGAAAGGGAGAGGGGGGAAAGGAAAAGGAAAACCTGGGGGGGGTGCCCCAGTAGGACGAGGAGGCGGCAGAGGCGGCTTACCACAGAGAATAGTGGACTCAAGGTTACCGTTCCCACCTGGGTTGTTGACGACAGGTATTCCACCGTCACCACCGCCTTCTCCGCCTGGATCAGAGGCAGGCGACGAGCTACAGCTAGAGCAGAGGGAAGACGATGAGTATCCTAAGCCGAAGCTAAAGCCGAGAGGAGCTCGCAGCAAGAAGCAAACGTACCTCAGGTCACTACGTCCAGTCGCAGAGAAGTTACCAGAGGGTCATCGTTTTGTCTCGCGCAACATAGCACCAGAAGAGCATGCGGCAGTGTTGACACTAGAAACTCTCGATATCAAGGATGCAGCGGCAAGACTTAAAGAGTATCAGCAGAAGCGCATGGAAGTCTTAGGGAAAGAGATGGAAATTGCCAAGAAAGACGAAGAAGATATACCTTCAGCATCTCCAATGTTTAGAGCAAGGCCAGTCGCAGTCAACATCGTTGGTGTTTTCTTCATCCAGAGACAACAAGGTAGCAGCGCCGAGCACCTTCAACATCAAGACACCGTCATTGCGCCGGTCGTCGAAGGGCAGCCTTGTCCTTTTCTCGCAACGTGCGGTCGATCAGAGAGTCCGTACGAAGCATTGCTCAGGGCAACACGCCCCTGGATCGCAGGAAGGGCTTGCGAGCTTACGATCCGAGAGGAGTTGAGGAAATCTGTCCATGAGGTGAAGCCAACGCCGTTCAAGTGGTTACTTCAGTCGGTCAATGCATCGGGCAAGCACCTCTCACTTCAGGTTGCTGGCCGACTCTGCAAATTGGGGGCACTTTGGTGTGTCAGACTCCCCCCATCAAGGGAGTTTGTCGCGCAATTGCCCCCCCCTTCGAGCTTATACGCAGCTAAGATCGACTCCGACTTCACACGGAGGCTGATGAGACCTATTCTTCAAGTGGCGACTCAAGCATACTGCCCGCTATTTGCGATTGTAGGAAATGACGGAGGCCCAATGGCAGGAACTTCGAACATCTTCTACCCTTTTGAGGACGTCTCCCCCTACAGCGAAGACAGTAAGTGGCTTGCGATATCGACAGTTAACGCATTCAGCAAGAAGTTGCAGGAATCACGACGGTGGTTAGCAGCTGCATTCAGTGGGTTATCAGCGGCCACGTTGGGAGTCACATTGCAAGCAACGGACGTAACAAGCCAGAGATGTCCTCTCTTCAGAAACAGCATCCAAGGCGCCGAACAAGTCCTCACGCAGTGGGCTTATTTAGTAACAAAGGAGGCAAATGAGGATATCGGTCCGACAGCTGAACACAAGGCGATTCTTAACCGCATCGACATCAAGGAAGATGTTATGAACGGCTTGTGTACTAAACAGAAAGCCCTCACGCAGGATGAGAAGGTGGATCTCTCTAGTAAATCGTATGCCTCATTCGCAGCAGAGCCGGCCATGTTTGACCTAATCGTTCAAGGAAGGGGGAAGACCAAGGAGTCACGACTCCTCCGAGACACTGCCAAGAGGCTCGAGCCGAACGCCTCCTGTATTCGGCTCTTCAGGAATGGATCGTACTTGCACATCTGGCTCGAACTCCACGACAGCACGACCCACAGCCACTACGCGCTGGGGAAGCAGAGTGCAATTGAAGTTCATGGAGACTCTCTCTTCCCCGGGTACGCAATGTTCGACCCACATGAGATTGAGAATCGCTTCTTCAGGATGCACTCAAAAATGGATGCAAAAGGGTGGCATCAACATTTCGAGGAAAATGGTGATAAGTCCGTCGTTGTCTTCGACTTCACCCTGCATTCAGCAGCGGACAACGTCATTCAACCGCCCATCGAACTCCTCCTTAACCCGCCACCTGTCAGAGGGCAGCAAGTCGAAAGGGGAGACGAGAGTGATACTGAAGTTGATGGGGAGACTGAACGCAATTGCACTCCACCATCGAACTTTAACAAGCCTTCAGAAGGCAGCAGCTCAACGCGCGCCTCTGAACAACAGAAAGAATCTACCAATAGTGCGCAAGGGCAGTTCAACTTCCGTGCAGCTAAACTTGCATTTGAAGCAAAGTTTCCAATCTCATCGCGCCGTGAATCGCGAGCGCCCCTGAGTTCAACAGCAGCGGCTCTTGACCTTCGTGACATAGACAGGAAGTATACGACAGCATCGAGGAGTAGGCCCAGCGTCCACCCTCACTTGCTAACACAGGATGCAGAGTTCAATAATGGGAGTCCACCAAGAAACATTGAGCAGTGGCATCAGGAGTGGCGTGCATCGCCCAAGTTCGTACAACCAACTGGAAACTCACAGATCTTCGCATTTGAAGTTGAGGTGGCCTATGACTTAGCGTGTGAATATGTCCTGGAAGCCAGTGCTGTACACTTGCCGCACGCGGCAGGACGCGCTCGTGCATTGGCGGCTATCCCACTTGAAGAGGAGTCCACAGAAGGAGCCACGCCAATAGAGTCATTCTTCACATCCGAAACGGCAATGAGTGATCTCCCCACCAAGGAAGCGATGAGCTATTCAGTTGGTCCGACATCAAGTGGAGGCTCCAAGCTTCCAGTCAGGATGCTATACAGATGGCGCAGACTTGCGTTCATATGGCGTAGCCACATCGTAGGTAACTTTGAAGGGCGACACACAGTTGAATATTGGCGCCTTGCAAATTCAGGTAACTACCTAGCGCTTCAACAACTTTGCAAGGCTCGACGATTCAACAAACAGTATGATGGAACGCTTGAGCGCTCCGACATCGAGCCGCCCCTGACTAGGGTTGGCAAGAGCGTAGAGGGCAAGCCTCAATTCGACGCCACTCGGAAAATAAGTGCATTCATCCGTCGATATGCGCTTCCGAAGGCCTGGTTCCTCCCTGTCAGACGTCTACGGTGCCTATATGGTATGCGCGCAGTGCTGGGACAAATGGCCACGAAGGAGGATTTCAAGCGAGGAGCGTATGAACTCGACCGAGTTGTCGCATTTGACAAAAGATCAATCAATTCGCTCCTTGCGCTTGAACCGTTGGGTGGACTCTGCTTTGGTTGTGGTAGCCCGGGAGGTGGCGCAGAAGCAGCGCGCCAACTTGGTATCCAAGGAGTCATCATTGACCACTCGACTAACCTCTCAGACCCTATTCAACACTTTGCAAGGCAGTCTCCGACAGTTACCGTCTTTGAAGGCAACGCGCTCGATCCGCCAACAAGGAAAAGGGCGCTTGAGAAGCATCCAAATCTCACACACTACTTTGGAAGCGCCGACTCTCCGGAGTGTGCACCGCTATGCACTATCAGACATGTCAATGGAGAACTTGAAGTTTCAGGGAGGCAGAACCTGACAGCGACTGTTTCCATGCTCCTCAAGAAATACAAGGAGAACAACGAGATGTTCATCATTGAAACAACGACGGGTGGCTCAGAGATCGTTCGCCAACTTCAAGAGTGCTCTTTCATTCTAGTCAGAGAGCTCGACTTTGCAACTCCCGCGCATGGGGGTCACTTCTTGATCACTCCTAAGTCTTGTGTCCTGAAACTCGAACGCTCCCTCGTCTCGAGTGGGAACTATCTCGCGGCTAACACGTGCACTGGCTCCTCGCGTCCGATGCCCCCGTTGGGTTATGACTCGTGTCCTCTCAAAGCGCCCTGCTGTAAGGGAGAAGTCGTGGCCATGTTCAATAGCGGATACTTCGGAGGATATACGAGGGAAATGCTCTGCAACCTCCTCGGATTTGATGTGGATCACATCACTTCGAAACAACGACTCAATAATGCACTTCCAATCCCTCTTGGCAAGTGGATTGCTGGGAAGTTTGCTTGCCATTGCTTGAGGATCAGACACAACATCCCTATCGTGCATTATGATGACGCCGACCAAGACGCCAGACTTCAGGAATGGCATCAGAAGCTCCACTCTGTCGTCCAACGAGCACCCGAGGAGCTTGCTAAAGTCGCATTTGGATCCTTCACGGCAAAATTCATTGTTGTCCCTGACTGTCAGGAGTCGAGCATTATTGTAGAGACCGGGCTTCGCGGTCCCGATTTCCTCTCTGTCGATGACGTCTCGTGTGAAGGCTCAAGCTTCATAGATAATGCTATCGAGGCATTCGATAGAAAGTATCCACCGCTCTGTCAACGCTCATACAAGTCGCACACTGTTCGGTTTGTCTGTGACGCGATCGGAGCTACACCCCCAGTCATTTATTTCGCAGTTTCATTTACACCGGATGCATCAGTCGATTCTATCAAGAGAGGAGCCGCAGCTGCGCTCTCTCAAGAAGAAACATTCTATACAGACTTGACGTTGTTCACTGACAAGGGCACGGCCCTCCAAATCGCAGATGTGACTTCGTTTGGAAAGGAAGTTCAATTGTCAAATTATCGATCGTGGCATGCACTTGCGCTCTACATCGTCTCACCACTGTCACCGTCCTCGTTTGACGACCTCCGTGAAGTAGCAGTAGCAAGGAGCGCACTCAACAATGGGATTTTCGGCGTCGTTAACCAGCTCTATGAGAGGATTGAGACAACCGCCCTTGTACGAAGTGCGGTGGTCATCCAGTCTTATGTCAGAGGAAATCGAATTCGTGCACGTGTGAAGAGAGCGGAGCTCCGACAGAAATTTGGGAGCCCCGCTACAATTATTCAGTCATATCTCCGACGTTATCTGACGAGTAGGCAAGTAAGCATCAGGCGCCGAACTGAGGAGACTCAACCCAGGGCGTTGACGATCGATCAGATAAGCAATCACAAGGAAGACTCGGAGAGGCTCGCAGCAAGGATCATCAACAAGTATTTTAGGAGGTTCCTTGATGACAACTCCGTGGCTCGTAAGAAGCTAGCTGCTACTATCCTCTTTAGACGGGTAGAAGAATATTGGCTTCGCCGTCTTCGTCAAAAGGTGGATGTTTCACCAGAGATGGAACGCGAACTTGCGGTGTTACCTTCTAAGAACGCACGGCGTAAGTGGTTCAAAGAGCGCTTCCCTGACAAACATGTAGAATTGTTCACAGCCAATGAGTGCAAGGTCGCAGACAGGGCAGTCCAAGTGTCGCTTGCAACTGCTATTGATGAAGGGTCAGTTGGAGGCTTGGGAGAGGAGGAGCGTAAGTGTCACGAACTTGACGACCCAGCAGCACTTGCAACCATGCTTTCAGGAACAGACAACGTCGCCCGTGTCGTTCTACCAGGTGGTCTCATGGGCCCCTCCATTTCAGAACGTTTCTCGGCTGTTTGTACAGCGCATGATTGCACACTTGTAGCGCCGGAGACAGAGCTTGACCTCAACCTCCGTACCAGATTTCCATACGCATGTCCGTACTCGAAGCGGTGGCCAAGCTCGATTAAGGAAGTAGCGTCATCTGATTCTCGTCCTACTCCGGGAACGATCCTTATTCGTCGCCCAGACTCGAAGAAGGCGCCGACGTTCGTTAACATGTTCAATAGGTTCTACCACGGTCCCCCTTGCGGCAAGACAAGAGTCCTCAGAGGACTTAACTCACCACCTTCAGATCTTAAGCTTGACCGGCTTGAATGGTTTCAAGAGTGTCTTAGAGAATTATCCGCACATTGCGCAACCTTCAAATCAATTGCCTTCCCGTGGATGATTGGATGCTCCGCGAGTGAGGGCGGAGACTGGCGAGAGCACCTCGGCGCCATTAAGGGTTTCGCAGCACGGCATCCCGAGATTCAAGTCACGATCGTCCAGCCACAAGCGGCTGCAATCAAAGAGGCTCTCTCACATGTTCAAACCGCCGCCAAAGCAGGTCTGGACGCGATGGCGTTCGCAGCCGAAGAGCGCGACCCCGAGACAAGAGCACTTGTCATGGCCATCGCCCAGGAGCTAAATGCGCTTTCAATCGCGCCCCCTCCTGAGCCGGACGGAGTTTAGCAGCGGTGCGGTAGAAGGCGCCGACGAGGATGCGGAAGAAGTGTTTATATTACAAGCAGCATCTCGGGCCCACAAGGCAACGATCGAGCTTCTAGAACTTCAAAGTGTCGTCAAGGACCTCGCTACCGCACAGGCGATCCACGAGAAACAATTGAGACATCAGGGCGTAGAAAATGAGCGATATTATGAAGAGTACCGCAATTTCCTGAGAGGGCAAGCTCTCGACGGCGTTGTTACGGTCAACTCCCTTAAGGACGCGCATGCAAATCTTTGTGAGAAACCGGCCCGCAGGCGACCTCCGCGACGCAGGCGACGACAACAGTATCGCAGTGAGTGTGCTGAACATTCAGAGGCGTGCTTAGCGAGCGGCATCCGAGTGTCATCAGGCAATGGAAGGTTCACGCCCCTTCGGATCCATGGCGCCGATCTCGTCACTCCAGGTGGGACTTGTCCCATCCAAGACTGCGTTTATCAAGATGGACCTGTGGAAGATTCAGGGTCGTCGATTACGTTGTTGGGGCTGAGTGATTTTGAGAGACTCAATAAGCGAGCTCCGGGCGCCATCACACGATTGATAACGCCTCTTGAGACGTCTACAAGGAACATCCGTGGAGTTGGCGCCCTTAATGGCGTCTTGTTCCACGTCTCATTCTCGCTATCGCTTGGAGGGCTCGTCGTCCCGTTTGTAGACGTTCCGGTTCTCGCAGGATTCAACGGTATGTTGATCGGCAACGACTTGAACGCACTCGCTAACGCTTCAATTTCGTATGAACGCCCTGCCTCTTCATTGGAGCCGGACGGATACGTCAAATTTAGAGATCAGTTCCTTAACGACATGTCGGCCGCGATCCCTTTCACTTGCCGAGCAGATTCAGAATATCAACATCCATCAACTTTAACAACTGATGAAGGCTGCAGCTCAACGCGCGCCTCATCTCTCCCCTGTTCTTCATCATGCGCTGCATCAGCGCTTGACCCTGAAGTCCTCCAGTGCATTGAGAGTTGCGTTCCTATCGCATTCGCACCTGAGGCAACGACTATCCCGGCTTGGTCCGAGAAGTTTGTCCGCGTCCGAATCCCAGCAGCATCGCTGGACGGCCACACGCTTGCAGTTGTGCCGCTTGATGATGAACGCCTCATGCCGCTCGGAGTTTCAGTGGCACCTGCGCTTGTAGTCCCAACGGATGGTTATGTTTGGCTTCGCTGTATCAACACGTCCACAGCTCCTGTCAATATTGCCTTGCTGCAAGCGATGGCCAAGTTCGTTGTGGACCCCGAGATCGCGGGCACGAACTTGGAGTTTACAGTTGACGAGATCATTGCGGGGGTCAACATTAACCCCGATTGCACAGCAGAGGATAAATTATACATCGAGGAAATGATTAAGACACGTCGCCGCTTGTTTGCGAGTGTTCTAGGATGGGCACATGGGTACAAGCTCAATATTGCAACACCCAAGATTGACAGTGGGGAAGTGATGCCTCCCGCCTTCCCAACAAGGCGCCGATCGCCGGAAGAGGAAGCGGCTCTCAAGGAAACACTTGACAAACTTATCAAGAACCGGTTGGTTGAACCGGCGTGCAGCCCGTACAACGCACTGGCGATGCCTATCAAGAAGGCTGGTGGCGGGTTTAGGGTGGTTCTTGATTACCGCGCGTTGAACCTCCTCACGACGCGAGATTCATACCCTCTCCCCAACATCAATGAACACTTGATCTCCTTGGGGCGAGCCAATTTGTTCACCACCATCGACCTACTCATGGGATTCCATCAGTGCGAGTTAGATGAGTCGTCAAAACAAAAGACAGCGTTCAGTGGCGGAGCTGGATATGGGCAACTTCAGTTCACGAGGATGCCGATGGGCCTCACATCGTCACCGGGAGCTTTCATGAGACTTGTCGACAGTGCACTCAGAGGCCTCCCTCCGGGGACGGCCCTGGCATATCTAGATGATGTCATCACAGCGACAACCGGAGATATGAAAGCGCATATGAAAGATGTTGGTGCCGTCTTCGACAAATTGATTGAAGCAGGATTCACAGTCAGAATGGATAAGGTCCACATCGGAAAGACTGAAGTTCCATACTTAGGGTTTCTCGTTGGGGACTATGGACACAGACCGAACCCTGAGAAGCTGAAGGCTCTCCTCAACATCACCCAAGAAGATTTCTTCAAGAAGCCTGGCATGGCGGCTCGGTTTACTGGAATGATTAGCTTCTATGGCAAGTTCTTCCCGAGGCTCCACACTTATCTCCAACCGTTCCATGACCTCAAATCTAACGAGTTCAAAAACAGCGCTAATGAACTCATTGGCTCCCTTAGGTTCAGGGCTGCTTTTGCGCAAATGCATGCGTGCCTCATCAACCTAACCGCACTCACGCGCCCCGACAGAGACAAGCCATTCTATCTTGACGTCGACGCTGCCGCCACGGGGGGAGTAGGCGCGGTTTTGCAACAATGTACCGTAGGGGAAGATCTCGATTCCCTTCGGCCTATTGCCATTTATTCTCGGCGGTTTTCTGAAAAGGAAGCATCAGTAGCCATACGAGATCAAGAGGCTATTGCGGTTGGGGATGCTGTCACTGAATGGAGGCATATCGTGTCGGGAAGCAAGGTGATTATCCGCACGGACCATAAGTCGCTTGAGTGGCTCTTGAGCACACAACACAGGGATGGATCAAAGATACAACGGATCGCAGGACACGTTGCAGAATATGATTTGGAGATGCAGTGGGTCCCTGGGAGCCAGCATGTCGTCCCTGATTTCATGTCGCGTGACGCTCTCCCGGAAGCATGTGACGACGTCACACCCCTCGATCGTGCTGACGCTAGGTTTGACAAGATCATGGAAGCTAGTGGTGTTGCTTCTCTCACAGCTGAAGTCGCCGTTGAAGAACGAGAAGAAAGAAAAAGAAAAACGGAGGGGGGGTCCCCAGTCAGTCCGATCAAGCAACTCATCTCAAATACACTACGACTCAACAACAGGGCAGCAGGAGTGTTTGTCAGAAAGTCGCCGCAAGAGCAAGGTGTTTTTGAAGTGCTTGTAGAACAGTTCCAGGACAGCATCAGTCTTCCATGTGTTGAGATTAGCAAGGACATCAAGGCGACGTACCGCGGTCAACTCAGGAAGTATCTCCAGACGGCTTATGGCGAAGAATCGACAGTGGCGAAGGAACTTTCAGATGCGTCAAAACACAAGTGTAGGTGGAAAGGAGCAGACTCCAAGTATTTCTTCCTTGCGATTGAGGGAGAGGTCAAGGAGCCATGTAACAAGATCATTAAGTCAGGATGGGTACCGTTCACAAAGGAGACACCGTCACTCTTCACAGAAAATGATGATTACAGGTTCATGACTCTTCTTGGGAAAGAGTTGTTAGCAAACGACCCACAGAATCCTACAAGTCCAAGTATAGTCGCAGCCAGCAACAAGAAGCACCTGATGTTTAAAGATCAACTTCGGAGATTTCTATATGTGCCTGAAGCCATGCGCACAGAACAAATTGAAGAGCTCTTTGAATCAGACCCCGTTGTCCCAGGGTATTCAAGCACAGAAACAGGGCCCTCCTTCTGTTCGTCAATCACGGAGATTAACTGCGCTGTCAGGAGCATTCTCGAGCGTCTCGCAGGACATCCTGAGCAACCAGTCGCTATCGACCTAGAAGGAAGGTTGGGTGGTCAATACCCAAAGATTGATCTACTCCAACTTCAGATTGACGCAAGTGAAGAAGGGTTACCCGCACTCACGTATGTCTTCGACACGCTCTCGAATTTGAAGTACGCGCTGCGGAACAAAGGAAGTCAATCCCTGCGCGCGGTCTTAGAAGACGCTAAAGTAGTCAAGGTCCTCCACTGCTGCCATGGAGATGCTTCTAGCTTGTTTGTTGAACATGGGATAACACTCAGGTCAGCATTTGATACAGGCATTGCAGATGCTCTTCTCACAGGTAACTCAGTCAACAGAAGCCTTGGCAAAGTTCTAGGAGTGTATTTGGACGAAGGATCCTACGAGATGAGCTATAAGGCAACACTGATCCATGAGCCTAACATGTTTGCAATCAGGCCACTCACGTTCAGACTCTTCGTTTATGCATATGAAGACGTTCTCTTCTGCAATCGCTTATACGAGTCTCAGCGTGCTCTTCTGAAAGAACAGGGCAGACTTGAGCTCGCTTTTCAACTAACAGCTCAAAGATGCCCACCACTTTCGATTCCACCCAACAACGTTGCTCATGTTTCCCCCACCAAAGTAACAGTGGCTCTTGTGGATGGTGCCTCCGTTGTATGCTTAAGGAATCGAAGGACAAAGCATCTCTCACTTCCATCGGTTCCATACATTGAGAATGTAATCGTCAAAAGCCAAGGGATCGTAGCTTGGGCAACGCGCATGGGAGTTCCGAAGAATCCCGTTAACATTGCTGTCAACTCGCGCCTTCAGAAACCAATTAGGCTAGGCGGTCACCTCCTGCTCACAGCGCCACTCCCAAACAAATGCGCAGCTTCGATTGAACAAATTCGGACCAATTGCCCCCCTGACACACTTGCAGAGTGGGAGGTAGTCATTGAACCTGTTTCGGAACTAGACGCTTCACTCAGTTTTGATGAAGGTCAACGGGTTCTTTTCCAACAACTTCAAGTTTCGGCAGAACGAGCAGCGCAGAAGTGCAACTTCTGTGTGTCACCTTACGAAGAGGACGTCGCGGATCCCACGGCCTCGTCTCCGCATAGTGAGCAAGTGTGTAGTGCTCTTGACGGGAAGGAGGATGAAGTACCCAAGGCGTCGTCTCCGCATAGTGAGCCAGAGCCAGAAGCATTCGTTGTTATTGGACAGACGCTGACAAATTCAAAGGCAGCGTTCATCCTCTACGATGATACACATGTATACGCATTGCAACATACAGATGATTTTGTCACCAAGCAACCGAAGGCAGGACGCTACAGTTTCCCGGCCCGACCGGTCGAAGTCGGTATGTCACCGAAGGATGCGGCTATCATAGCATTTGAAGAGCTCGCGGGTAGCACGCTTCGAAAGATTTGGAGTACGGAAGAGCAACGGCAACATTCGACAATTCCAGTGCTCTCGCAGATTCTCAGGAAAATCGACAAGGAAAATGTTCACATCTGCAACAAAAGTGGCACTGACTATTTCTGTTTCAAAATGCCGCCTGGAGAGACGTTAGCAAAGCATGAGGCTAGCTTCTTTGCAGCACAACGGGCTGTAAACGGAGTCCGCTGGCTCCTACGAGTGCGGGCGAAGTATTCACATTTCACGATTTTGCCGCGCGACCAAGCTGAGAACCTCTGTATCGTCGGCGGTAAGGAAGTCGCCATGCTTGGCAAAGAGCTTCTGGGGGTCTTAACAAGCCTCCCAACAACAACAGCAGAGGCGAATGTAACAACTCAATTGGAACAAGGAGAAAGCGTCTCCCCTGGTCTTCCCACCACCGACCACACCGAGCGTGGGAATTGGTTCAAAGACCCAACTGAAGTTGAGATCCCAGCCATGAAGGTAGATCCACACTTTGATGCACTTTTTGAGGCGGCTGTTCTCATTAAGTACGCATCGCTGATTAAAGCAAGGACACCAACCGAGAGAAGTGAGAGATGTCCAGAATGTGAAGAGCAGTCCTTTAACATTGACTCTCCAGGCATGCCCCCGGACAAGAAAACTCAGATGCCAACTCGCAGTGAGGTTCTTCAAGAACAAACAATTCACCCAGCTCTTTCAGTATTTATAGACTTCCTCAACTTAGGGCCTCTTGCTAGCTTATCGACAGACCCTTCTATCAGATCGTCCTTTCTGGAAGAGGCTAAGCATTATAAGCTCGCAGGTGATGGCCTTCTGTTGCGTTGTGGCACACCAGGGAAGCCAGACCGCATCGCACTACCTCCCTCATTCAGAAAGGCAGTCTTCGTTGCATATCATGACAGATGTGCTCACCTTGGGAAGTCAAGGGTCCTTCCGCTTATGGTTGGTCGTTTTTATTGGGGATCTGACACGGAGATGGCAAAGGATCTCTCGAGGTATATCAATCACTGCCCTGTGTGTGCACTCTCAAAAGTCCCCCACCATTCAGGCGGACAGCGCCACCTCGTCTCGAATGGCGAACATCCCATGGATATTGTTTCAGTCGACGCATACAAGGTTGGGTTCAAAGAGAAGGGTTTGAGCAGCGCGTCAGAAACATACAGTGAAGACAATCCAGCGGAGAAGGAGTATGACACAGTTGTCACATTCGCGTGTCAGTTTTCAAGGCTTATTGTTGCATCCGCCACCCGGGGTGACCCACGTCAGAAGAAATCTCGCATCTGCTGTTAACTCAGATTATTCGAACATATTCGACACCTCGGGCGATCCGGAGTGATCAAGGATCTGTATTTGTGTCTAGAGCCATTGCGGCCCTCTACGAAAAATACGGCATTCGCATGGAAGCTAGCACCGCTTATCATCACCGTACAGTTGGACTGGTTGAAAGATGGCACTCCACGCTCAAGGCAATCCTTCTTAGTCATCGAATTGTCACAAAAGATGATGCCTGGCATCTTTACCTCCCTTGGTTTGAAATCGCATTTAACTCGACTATTAATGCAACGACAGGATACTCCCCCTTCTTTATTGTACACGGTAGACATCCCCGTCTTCCCACTGACCCTCTCGATTGCAAACCACACGAACAGATGTTCGTCGAAAGAACTTCTAAGGGTATCGACACAATTTCTCCATCGCAGATGTCCCTCCCTGATTGGGTAGCGAATCACCTTGCTAGACTTGCTGTCACATACGATGAAGTTGGCAAAAAGCTTCGGATTTTCGCACTGAACAAAAAGAAGGCTTTTGATCTAAGTCATGATGTCAACTTGCAATTTGCAGCTGGAGACCGCGTGCTTCTGCTTAAGGGCACTGTCGTCGACAAGATCCATCCTAAAGCAGAAATCCCCTGGCACGGACCGTTCACAGTCCAACGTCGTCTTCCTAACGACAGGTACCAGCTCTGTGATCTCGACACTCGTCGAATGAGGAGTATCGTACATGTTGATCGCCTCCGCCTCTATCCTTCCAAGTTTGTTGACGAGTCCCCCGAACATATTGACAATTATGCAGTTGAGCGCGTTGTCAGCCATCGGATTTCAACAGAAGGGGATCGTGATCTTGACATTCCGAAGGGCACCCCGACTCTTCAGTACCGTATCAGATGGCGCGGGTTCTTGTCAGGCAGTGATAGCTGGCGCTCAATAGAATATCTTCACAATATCGCACCGTTAGTCAAGAAATACAATGCGAACATTAAGAATAAGACTGGAGACGATTTAAGCAGTGAGGAGGATTCACTCTTTGAGACAAGGGACGACACTTCAATCCCCCCCCCCTCTGCAGAAGCACAGGCTCGTAACCGTTTCAGACATCACACAATACCTGTACAACGCCGGGAGTCTACTCCGGAGCTACCCGTACCTCCTATACAATCACCACCGGAAGAGATGAGCCTCTTCAAAATAGGCCAGCGTGTCCTACTTCGAGCCGATGGGTTCGAAGGACTCAATTATTGGCCTGGAACTATCACAAAACGAGTGGACACCTTCAGTGGACTAGACTGCAAATTATCAATTCGGTTTGATGATGCTCGTTATCGTCGCACATTCTCGTACAAATTCAGCAAACATCGTGAATCTCTCCAGATCCTCGACGAAAATTCAGAGGTCAGTTCTCGTCCTCCCCCTTTAGATTCGGCCTCTCAGCGCCCCGGTTGTTCAGCACCTCTTGCAGCAGAGGAGCCTGTTCCCACCCCTCTTACCACACCGAACGCGCAATCCTCTCAGCGTCCGCGTCGTTCAACAGTTCCTTTGAATTATAAGGAATGACTCCACGTGTAACCGTGCGGTCGTTCTGCAACCATACTTCCGTTCCGTTCCGTACCCCTACAAGCGTCGCCGGTTGTTGTGAGTTCCTCGTCATTGCCTGATCCGCAACTGTCGATACTTTCTTCAACAATCGGTCCTTGCCCCAGTTGCCACCTGGATGCAAGTGAAAGTCTTTTGCTGTTTGTAATTCTGTCTTCCATCGTCAAGCTTGGCCGCTTGCAGTTGTGGATTTACTTCGTTGGTACAACCTCTCCTCTCTTTTTCTCTCTCTCTGTTTACATATGGCTGTTGCTCAAGCGCGCCAGTGTGATTATACTTTCAACAGTTTTCTTGCTTTTACCAGAGGGCAACAGGGCTCTCCATTCGGGACTGAGCTGTTACTTCCTTGCTTGCAGCTGCTTTACCGCATAGTGATGTGATAATACGGTCCGCACCCCCCTGAGCTTGCGCTCTACAGGCGCGCCCAAACAAAACAATAACCACAGTTCAAAAGGGCAAAAGGAGGAACTCGGGCCCCTTTGGCTTGACGTGCCGTCTCTGTGTATGCTGGTTCGTGCTGTGATCCGGGCTCCTTTAGCTTAACGTCTCATAGCACTACTTGCCCATGCTGCACCCACCTCCTAAGTGGGTTCTTACGCTATTCCCCCTAGATGCTAGAAGGTGGGTGTCCATGTTCCCCAACTTCCCTTCTGACATCTCCGGGAATCGATCCCTGGCGAAATGCACTTGGACAATCGCAAGCTAGAGTCATTACACGTTAAGCCAAAGGGGCCCGAGTTCGATAATGGACTCGTGCCCCACACCTCATATCACATCATCTTTCATCTCGTACAGCCTTCTTGCAGGCATTACCAATTTGGGACGCTTAATTAATCACTCGCCCTGCAACCAAAGCCATCAGTGATAGATTCTCATCAATCCTGACTTCGCGAAGTCAGAATCAGAGCCCGGCCATCTCGGCACAGCCTCAAAGATTCCATCAAGTGGTTCGAGCACTCAATTCGGCCTTGTCGGGTACCTTCCTGGCAGTCATCGATTGATTCGAGGTGCTTCGAAGGCTCATTTACTCCTAGATTCCCCACAACCCACATTATAGAAGCTAGCACTGTAGCTAGTTTCGTTACCCTGCACCGTAGATTCAAGAGTCCTGCAACAGAATACGCGCAAAAGCCTGGTCCGGTCTTGAGCGATTGAGCGAATGTCGGACCCAGCGCCCGATCGGTCGGGGTCTCATGCGGGTGAGGCTTCTAATATACTTGATATTGACAACTCTTCGAGCACGGCTGCAGCTTCCCAGCGCGCCGGCTCAATCAACCAGTCAGCGTTGAGGCCCATCTTTCACAACTGCCCCGCGCAGAGAGGTCCACTAGCCAGCGCGAGAGAGCGCCGCTTTCGCTGCGGTTTTGCGCTTGTGCAGCCTCCGCTCGACAAAGCACTTGCGATGGTTGGCCAGCATCTTATACAGGTGCTTCTGCGAATGGCATTCGGTGCAAGCACGTCAGCTCGGGACCAAGCATGGGGCGTGGGCAGCACGATGGAGGATGAGAGGGGAGCGTACCTGGAAGGGGCGGAAGTAGTTGTCCAGCTCCGTACGCAACTCCTGC
>Ga0115006_10000716_pt1 | contig 18783 bp, 23 predicted proteins | sample ArcOceMetagenome_3_FD_88943 | JGI IMG/M metagenome (GOLD analysis project Ga0115006, IMG submission 88943) | Marine eukaryotic phytoplankton communities from Arctic Ocean - Arctic Ocean- Svalbard ARC20M Metagenome | ecosystem: Environmental > Aquatic > Marine > Oceanic | place: Arctic Ocean...
CATCCGAAATTCCTGCGACCCTCCTTTAATTCCTGTAACACCCCTTTAATCAACCAAATTCATCCCCGCTTTGCCCTGTTCGTCTTCCCTCCGTCAATATATTATTATGCAAGATCAAGAAGACTACATTGCCCGTCAATTCACATGGTGTCCTGGACATGATAACAAACTTAACGTTGACGGTTTTCTCTCGCGCTACCATGATGAGAAAGGTTGGCTGATGTACCCTGCGAAATTTTCTCATGCCGGTTGATCCTGGTATCTGGACGACTAGGAGCTCGATCTCGCGTTCGATGAGCTCAAGAGGATGAACGCCCTCGGTCTCTTCGGCGAGGGGTAAGCAGTTGATGAAGGTGCGTGCACTGTGAACGTCACTCTGCTTCATTTTGCTGTCTCCTGCGATAGACTTGACATGGTCGAGTACTTGCAGAGCAAGTCATCCGACCCTTGTTTCTATCCTATGTCCAACTGATGATGCCTTGGCGGCGCTTGAAGCCCTTCACCCACAAGGGTGGGGACAATGGACAATGTGGGACGATGGGATCCTACCACCAGATGAGCCTACTTTTCCGGGGCCGTTCTTCGGGGGTGTTGACATGACCACGTGCGATCCTCATGAGAGTGATGAATGGTTCGAAGATGTTGATTATGACTCCCCCATATGGGAGGCCGAGCACCGTAAGCGCTACCTTGAGGAGAACCCTAACTTCCGTCAGCCTAACTTTTCTGCCTTCAAGGACTATAAGGGTGCTGTCCCCCTTCACGAGGCCATCGATCCCAGTCACTATGGGTACTCCCCCCTAATTGATGATGTCCACAACATCGACATCATGAAAATTCTTATCCTCTCCTACCCCGCGGGTCTGTCCGTAGCTGTCTGGAGAAGGCGAGAACTGTTCACTTACAGCGATAGTAAGGTTCGTTTTAAGACCATGGAGCTCGCGCACGAGGTGAAACTGGGCGAATGTCACCCTGAGACCATGGAGCTGCTCGAACGGTGCACGTACTACTACGAGGTCAAGGACGACTTGAATTCGGTGATGGCGGTATGCTCTTATGACTTTAACCTTTTGCAGAGGGTTGCAGTCTTAATTTGCGTGAAGAGGTGGAGGGAAGCGTGGAAGAAACCGACGGATGATATGGATGCGGTGGGCAGAAAACTGTTCGACTTCGATGAGGTGATGTCAAACGGACTCTGGTCGCAAGTAATGAAATTCGTTTAGATTTGCTCGCCAATGTTGGCCAATGTTCAATCTATTTTCTTTCCCCTCGTCATCTCCCCCCCCTTCTCCAGCACATCCTTAAGCCACGCAGTCGTCTTCCGATCCCCCTCCATTCCCCTTATGTTGTTCCTCCGCCTTTGCGATCCAAACCCAGCACCTGAAAAGCATTTCGTTCCCCAGAAGAGTCCCAAGATGGAACAGCGCCATCTCTTCCCACTCGTTGCTATTAAGGTCTCAGCCCAAACGCCCACCAAGCGCCACGCTCAGCAGTCTCCTGATCCACAGCGTAAGATAAATGTCCTTCCCGAAGTAAATCCCTGCGATGAGCGGGTAGGGATTATGTGTGAGATTCTGAAAGCTCGTCGCTTCGCTCCTCGCTCCCCCTCACCTGTATTCCCGATCCAGTAAGCCCCACCGCTCAGTACTCCCAGCACGATCGGGTGGGTCCTCACGATTCTCGCGCAACCCTCCTTTTCGTATCCCCTTATGCTCTCCTCGCTCCTCTTTGTTAGGTTGGGGTAGAACTTGTACATGACGTACATGAGCGCCAACCACGCCGATGCTAAAGGTACAACTATGTTGAACGCGCCGTAGAGTATGAAATTGTTGAAATCGCAGTCGTGGAAGGTTATCAGGGAGAAGGATATAGAGGGGAGGGATGCGAGGACTAGCAACTGAAGTTTGGGGTTAATGTTTGAATAAGCTAGGAGGCTCGCTTTGCTCGACTTCACTCTTCGCTACGCTCCTAGTCCAGTCTCACCTTCCCCTTGTGCTGCGTTAGGAATGAGGGAAGGCTGTCGGTCGATGATAGTAACTCAAGCGCCAATTTCCAGAAAAGGAAGAGAAGGATAGCCTCGAACTGAGCGTTCAGTTTCCACATGAAGTCAAAGTGCTCAACGTTGAATGGCGGCGGTAGCCTCCGGCTTCGGGGTTGCAGCCAGAAGAGGGAACCCTCTAAGGACCAAATGGCGTTAACAAGGACGTAGGAGGAGAGAGTGAAGGATATTCCGTCGAACCGAGGTCGCGATTTGAAGATTCTGTATGCCATATAGAAGGCGTGGACCGCTATCGCAACGTCCGTTAGCGTTGATCCTACGCAGTCACTTGTGCAGGTCTCGAAGGGCACTCCGAACTTCATTGTTACTAGATAATGGTTTAGGGAACATACGGACATTGTAATTGGGACGGTCGAGGTGGAAGCAGGGGATACAGTGAAGAAGGGAGAGGACTCTTTGGAGTTGGACATTTTGGGAGGTGTTGAAGGGAGATGACGTCGGGGGGGGGGCGTGTGGTAGGGTGGTAAATGGATTTGAGGAAAGGAATGGATTTGAAAATTTTGGACGTCGGGTTAAGGTGATGTGTGAGAGGGAGAGGTTGGGCAGAGGAGCTTTCATTCGCAGAAAAACTAGTCCCAAATAAACTGGGAACGATGATGGAGAAGCAATCCAGTCAATTGGTTTTTTAGACAACCACTACCTACCCATATCGACCGGATTTCAAAGAGAAGCCCCTGTATACCCATCTAGCTTTGACCCGTAACTTACCTGTACCGGCAAAGCTTCTTGCCTACCTTATTTCCTCAACCCCAGCAAACCTCTCATGCCCAAGAAAAATAAAGGTCGCCCATCCCCTCTCTTCTCTGTCATAATTGAGGCAGAGAGCCGGAAAAGGCTTGCTAATGAAGTGTCCACTTACTATTATAGGAACTGTTGGGGGGGAGTGATAATCCACAGGTAGACCTACTCATTGATGATCCAAATGCAAAGGAGATAAAGAGGAAATCACTTGCAGGTTGCAAGAATGGCTGGGGCGGCGAATTAATGGAGAATTATGCTTGCGAAATAATCAGACTCCCGCATGTTGAGGAGATCTGGTATCAGACCTTTGGTCGTTGCACATCTCTTAAGATCGTCTACCTCATTGAGTGTACGAAAATTGGAAAATAAGCGTTCAGCTATTGTAAAGAATTGGAGTGGGTGCATATACCACCCAGCAGGTTGACTAGGCCGGCTATCATCCGATCGAATGCGTTCGAACGCAACTTAAAGGTGAGGGGGGGCGAGGAGCGAAGCAAGGAGCTGAAAACGTGGGCGTTGTAAACGAAAGCCGCACGGATTCGTACGTTTACCCAAGCCGCGCCTCCCCCGAAACCACCGCAATAATTTTCATCCCTCATCCCAACCCTTTTCGCGATTCTCTTCAGCTACGCCACGTCCCGGTGCACATCGATACGCAGATCGAGAGGTTCGCGTTCTTGAAATGCCCCTTTCTCGATGTCTTTGCGGTGGTGGCGGGATTTGACACATCAAGCAGGTACCGCTACGAGCCTAAATGGGGGGAAAGGTAAGATTAGACAAAAGTAGGCATCATTGCGAATTCTAACAATAACCTTTTGCAGTCACCGGGACGCCTCTGCCGGAATATTTTCTACATTGAGGTTGAGGACGAAAATGGATGAGGACCGTGACCTATTCCATGCCATAATGATGAACTGTAAGCTCCTCGTTCTAGACGGTGACGGCTCCCCAACTCGCGCGACGACAAGTTGCTCGGTGATGGCGGGTTTCGCAACACTCAACCCCGATACCACGAGACATATTATGAGCTTTGCGTTTGGGAAGACGGACATTGTGAACCTCGAGGGTTTTCCGTACTATGTTGGGGAGACAAGAGGACAGGGTGATCTTAGGAAGTTGGGTAAGGAGAAGATCCTCCAAGTAGCTCTCGATGTGAACGTGTTGAGGGCGGATGGGAATGATTGGTGGGGTGTTATAGTGGATGACAACGGAGATAAGGTTACGATTGTTGACGCGATCGAAAGGGGGCTTGTTACAGAGGACAACGCGGATGAAGTTTGGGGGCCTCACCTCGAAAGGAGACTGGGGAGCTGGAAAAGAGTCGGTAGTGGGGGGAAAAAAATGGGACGGTGGTTGGTGAGATCGAGGTCACGAGGGTGACGCAGGCTGAGGTCGCTCAGATGAATAAGGACAATCCTTGGCCTGACTATTGAAGTGGGGGGCGAGCGGGAGGAGCGGGAGAAAGAGACGTTATTAAAGATACAAGCAACCCTGAATGTCGTCGAAGTCCTCAGGCTTGATTTTAATGTTTGCCTTGTCCCAGAGCTCACGGCGGATCCTGGCGTGTTTTTCTCATCATTCTTCTTCTTTCCCTTAAGGATGTATCCCTTAAAGACTTGAACGACTGTCGGTTGCTGAATAGCCAACAGGTAATACCTGTTTTGCGAGATTCTTCCCAGAGGTCCTGCTTTCTCCCCATCTTGGTGAACTGCACTGGATTAAAATCTCGCTGCGCGTCCTTCTTCAGCTGGTTGGCGAATAGTGGCCCTATGGTAGCGTTGTAACCGACGTCAAGAACTCCCGTAATCCGCCCAATGACATACACTCTGTCTTCGGGGTAACCGCCATCTTGAAATATTTCGAGGAATTTGGGGCGGAATAGGCAATTGGGGTAGACGCGGCGCATTATTATGAAGTCCCCGACCTTGACCTTTGCCACGTAGAGTGCAACAATTGTAAGGATTGGAACTCCTCAGGCGTTATCGTTACCTCATTTGCGTGCCAAATCTGTTCATGCCTCTCTATGAGCTTTTCACGTAGAGTCTTATAGACGTTGAAATACCCTTCGAAACTACTTATGTAATCCTCGAGAATGTCGTAGCACAAGAAATCGCGGTTTATAAAAGGTGCGAAGCAAGTGTTCACCCTTGGCTCGCCCCCCTTGGGGTCGGCTATTATCCAGGGGTTTAAGTGGAAAGTATCAGTGTTGTCGGAAAGAAAAGCTTCCCGCGCGCCCTCGACCTGAGCTTCGGGCGATACTTCATCAAAATTGGTAGCACCTCGCTCGTTCTTTTCGTTGTCCTCCTTTTCGTTGTCCTCCTTCTCCTTCTCCTCCTCCTCGTCTCCTATCAAATCGACGACGTCTAAGAGCCTGGGTTTCTTTGGTGAAGGCGAAAGCGAAACCTTTTCCGCGTTCTCACCCTCCTTATCCTCGTCCATCCTCTCCCTCTTCACCTCCTACTTTATCCCCTTCACAAACACACCACCACTCCCCCCCCTCAGTGTGCTCGCCATAATCATCTTCGGGCAGGTGGTATGCATGAGTAGGCTTGACCTTTAAGTCAACAGCAGACTCCACCTTGACCCTCTCACCAATGTTGGACATGTTGATTTAAAGCTGAATGGATATTTTCATTACACCAAAATGTGTTTATGAGAAGGTGATAACTTCCGAGGTCGAAAACTGATGTTAAAATCGCTGTGAATGCGCAGTGAAAAAAGGGAGTTTACCCACAAAAAGCAAAATTAATTGACTGCCCTTGTTACAGGCATTAAACCCCAATCTGTGCACCACGACTATCCCCATAATGTTGCCATCTCCCTCAATAACACTATTCTGTCCCCTATGTTCATTGAATTTAACCCTGAAGAAGGGAAGGTGTAAGGTCTACAAATCGGGCCGAGGGATGAGGGCTCATTTTCAACATAAACATAATTATACCGCAACTGACAGTGATAATTCTGTTGTTGCTGCAGCAAATATAACATCGTGTACAGATGATATTGAGGAGATTATTAAATTATTGTTAAAATGGCATGAGTACATCGTTCTACCATTAACTTCTACGAATACCAACGTTAAAAGACTGAACAATTTAATGAAAGGAAAAGAAATCGGGTCGAAATACTTCGGTCGTTATAACGAACGAAAAATGTGGGGTGTGGTGCTTACCGGCATCGAGATAATGGGTGAGAGGATAAGGAGAAGAAAACGAGGGAGGGATAATGATGGGGATAATGATGGGAATAAGGATGGGGTTGAGGGTTTTAATAACCGATCGATGCACGAGAGGTTTATAAGGGCCGTGCAGGAGGATTGGGACTTGGAAAGGATTAAGAGTATTGCTAAGGACGACGATATCACAAAGGAGGTAGGGAAGAAGGATAAGAGGGTCAAGGTGGGAGAGAAGGATAGTAGTAAGAGTTTTGCCGTTGCCGTTACCGTCAACCCTTCGGCATCCGTCATAGACGGTATGACGGGTCGGGACAAGTACGGCAGCACCGTTATGGAGTGGGCTGGCGGTAGGGGAAGGATAGACGTCGTTAACTGGGTTGTCGATACCCTCAAGGCGAGAAACTTAGGGAGGGAGGGGAAAAACACGAAAAGGACTAGAGAGGGTAGAACGTTCCTGCATTTTGCAAGCCAGTACGGCCACCTGGAAATGGTTAAATACGTCCTGGAGGACGTTAAGATTCACGGTAGAGACAGCAAGTACTCAAGTCACATTGTGCAAGGTGAGGGGGGGGGAGAAGCGAAGGACGGCGTTCCACTCGTCGACAGCAATACACCGGCTACTAATTTAACTGACAACCCTTCCCGCGCTCGCTTCGCTCTCTCCCCTCATCGGCAGACCAAACCGTTGTGGGTTCGTTCTACAACCATTGCATCGACGCAACGTCGAATGACGGGACGACTGTTCTGCACTCCGCGTGCTACGGCGGTCGCGTCTCGATTGTGGAGCACTTGATCGAACTGGGAGCAGACAGGGATAGGGTTAACATGTGGGGTTGCGGGGTGGGACACTTTGTGGGTATCAGCAAGGTGGGGCAGGGGAGGGAGGCAGATGCCTGGGGGGAAGCGACCGCTTGAGCTGTAATACTGACGTGTCTTCTTCCTCGCTTCGCTCGCATCCTCCTCGCTAATCTCAGGAGATCAACGAGAAGGGTGGGGTTAAGGAAATTGTCGAATTACTGGGTAGGGAGGTTTTCGAGAAGGCTGTTAAGTGCGGGCATGGGGTGCTTCACAAGACCGCTATCAAGGGGAGGAGGAGAACTGCGGGGGATTTGAGGGTGGTTTTGGGGGAGGGGTGGTGGACAGAATGGAACGACCGGGAAGGTGAGTCAGAGTGCTTATTTATACCGTCACCCTAGATGACTACCAACCCTCTGCTCGTCCCTTCGCTCTCGCCTCATCCCTCGTCCTAACCCTTTTTGCGATTCGCTTCGCTCATCGCAGACGAGGATGGGAAGAAACCAAGGGATTGGGGAGGGAATGGTTGGGACGACATAGGCATTAAGTGGGGGTAGCTAGCGTGTAGAAGCATATTGTTCTTGATAATTTGTCGAAATCTAAATTACTCCCCCCCTCCCTCCTTGTTAAGCTGCTTCCTAACAAGATCCTTGTAGTCGTCGCACCTATCCATCAATTCGTCGTGCGTTCCCTTGTCCACGATGCCGTGGTCCTTCATCATGACAATAACATCGGCCCCCTTGATTGTACTAAGCCTGTGAGCCACAATGATCACCGTCCTGCCCTCCATGACCCTATCTATTGCGCCCTGGACCAGCTCCTCGCTCTGAGCGTCAAGGGCTGAGGTGGCCTCGTCGAGAAGAAGGATTGAGGGGTCCACAAGGAGGGCGCGGGCAATCGCTGTAACAGGACGAGCAAAAGGAGTTAGCGTGAACAAAAAATCAGCTAGTGCTATAAATAACAATCTTCCACTCGTCGCTTCGCTCCTTGCCTCCTCGCCATCCCTCACCTATCCTCTGCTTTTGTCCCCCGCTCAGTTTGACGCCCCTCTCCCCGACAAGAGTGTCGTATCCCTCTGTGAAGTTTTCGATGAACAAGTGAGCGTTGGCCATCTTTGCAACCTCGATAACCTTTTCCCTCGGGGGCAAAGGTGGGTATTTTACGGGGTTCGACATGTGCTTGGCGGCCCAGCCGTAACATATGTTATCGAGGATGCTGACCCCAAAGAGCACAGGCTCCTGCGCCACTAGTCCTACGTTGAGTCTAGTGAGGCTTGGGTCCAGGGACTTCAGGGGTTTTCCGTCTATGGATATTGAGCCTCCTGTAACGTCGTAGAATCGCTCTAGGAGACTAATGACGGTGCTCTTTCCTCCTCCACTTTGTCCCACTAGGGCAACGGTAGTGTTAGCGGCGATAGAGAGGGTAAAATCGCGCAATACCGTCATATCGGCACGGGTGGGGTACTGGAACGAGACATTATCGAAGCTGAGGTAAACGGCGAGGAGCGGAGCGGAGCGACGAGCATGGGGGTTGGCTTATCGTAGCAAATGAGGAGCGAAGCAACGAGCTGACAACGCGATCGCAAGCTGCGAAAATCAAGCACATTTCTACTTCCTTAAAACCCATGCCCCCCCCCTCCCCAACCACCGCAATAATTCTAACTCATCTTCCTATCCTCTTTCGGAATTCGCTTCGCTCCTCGCCTCGCTCTCACTTGATGACTCCCTCCACCTTATCGACCGCATCCCCTCCCCTCAAGGGGAAGCTCGGCTCCTTGTCTATAATGTCGAAAGTTCTACTGCTTGCGCCCAGGGCATCCATGAAAGCTGAGAACAGACCAGCGAAGACGGCAAGACTTCCCCCCATGTTGATGGCGTACATCATGAAGGTAATAAGCCTTCCGGCGGTCATTTCGCCGGTCAGTACCAGCTCCCCTCCGTACCACAGCAATCCCACAACGGTCACCTGCCCAAGTCCCCCCACAACCCCGATGAAACCGCCGTGTCCCATGGCCTTCTTGATCCCGAGCTGTAGAGTATTTGACGATTTCGGAAGCCAGCAGAAGTAGCGGTCAGTGACATCATCGGGGTCTCCAATGAGCGACGAGTATCGCGCGAGTTCCACGTCTTCCGCAGCAAAAGCCCTCGTTGTCCTAATGTTGCTAATGGACTCGTTCGCGACATTGCTAGCGCTGGCTAGGGCGTCGGTGTACTTCTTGGATATCCTCTTAACGAACCTGCCGTATGTGATAGCGAAGGCGATCAGCGCAGGGACGCAGATAAGCATCACTCCCGTGAGCTTGTAACTAGTGACCAACATCATGACGAGGGATATTATCAACGCCAGGCAGTTCCTCAGGAACATGGAGACAGACGACGTGGCGGCGTCCTGCAGCTTGGATGTGTCGCTCGAAAGCCTCGATAGCAGCTCCCCCGTTTTATTCTTGTCAAAAAAGGCAATCTCCTGCGATGAGCGAAGCGACGAGAAAACGGAGTTAGCAATAAGCAACCTTCTTCAATTCGCTTCGCTCATCGCTCATTAGGCAGCTCGCTGCCTCCGCTCCTCGCCCACCCTCACCTGCTGCAGTATCGCCCTGAAAAGTCTTATCCGTAGCCTCGCTACCACCCTCTCTCCGGAGGCGTTGAATATGAAGCCCCTGAAAAACAAAAAGAAGGACGTGGTAATCATGATGGCCAAGAGCTGCAAGGGATTGAGAGGATGGGTGAGACGAAGAGCAAAGCGACAAGGGGAAGGTTATTAGTTATTTTAGAAAGGCAGCATACTGATTATGCTATCGTTTTGCTTCATGCGTCGCTCGTCGCTTCGCTCCTCGCTCCCCCCTCACCTGAAAAACTATTTCCTTCATTCTTCTACGGGCCTCTTCTTCCTCAAGGTCTTTGTCAGCTATAGTATCAATGAGCTGGCCGAAAAACCATGGCAATGCCATCGTACCAAGTTGAGTTAAAATCAGAAATATGCTGCCGATTCCCATCGTTCCCCACTCCGGCCTGGCCAAGGTGAGGAGTCGGCTCGCCTTTACCTCCTTCCTGCTTTCTTCACCATCTGAGACTCCCGCTTTGTCAAAATTCTTCGCCGCCCCGTACTCGATGTCATCACCTTGGGTGTGAATTTTAGAGTATGATGGACTTATCCTTTCAGTCATCCCTGTGTCTTTTTTGCTCTCAGGGTCAACCCAGTCAGATTAAAATGAATTGAGTATTATTAAGAGAAAAGTAATAAAGGCAAGTGATAAAACCAAAATCGAAGAAATACCTGAAGGATATTTTTACATTCACTAACCGTAACATAAAAATCAGTTGAAATGGGTACAGCAGCAAGCACCGAATCGTCTGCTATTACAAAGGAGATGGCCCAGGGTATGGTCGGGACCGAGCTATGGTCCGACGAGAAGTGGGATGGTCTGCCAAAGCTGGAAGATGGGTCTGTATCCAAGGAGATATGGCTCGAAGCAGTCAAGCCCCCAACTGAGGAAACCCCGGCCCCCGATGCAGTTGATGAGATAAACAGGTCGGAAATTGAACGTAACGCCAACGGATCCGAGGAGCTGAGCTCCGCAGACCCAGAACTGTGGAATATTGACAACTGTGAGGTCGACATCCTGGTGAAATACAAGATGGGAGGACAGGTGAGATCCGCCTCAAAAGGCCGCACGTGAACCCTTGTCGACTTCGTGGACATATCTCGGCTTACACCACCACCCCCTCCCTCGTCTCCTCAGATGTGGTACGTTCAGTCAAGGATGCGTGAGAACACTGCCAAAACTCCAGCCCAGCCCATCCCAGGGTTCCCCATGAACGCCAAGGCCAAAGCTTCGGGACGATTTTACGCCATCGAAGACGATCTCTTCAATGAGGGCAGCGCCGTCTTCTGCAATGGAGGTGGGTGGAAAGAGATTGAGGCTGCAAACCCTCCGGTTGCCGCTGCTGCCCCTCCTGCAGCTGCCGCCGCATAAAACCTTTGTGTGAGGGCTTTCCTTGGTCCATTGGCAGGACCTATTAATAGATAGATAGAAACAATAGGCCATCTTCTTTTACAAATAAACCACGATCATTTCCCTTATCTCCTGTGTCTTGGCATATGTAATGCTCCCGAATCCATCGTTGTCAACAATCGAAAGCTTCACCTTACCCGTCTTTAGCAACATCTGAACCAAGTTCTTATGGCCGGCAAGCGCGGCGATCATTATCGGGGTCCTGCCGTTCTTGTCCTGCAAGTTCACGTCAGCCCCCGAAGAAACAAGGAGCTCGGTAATTCTAAGGTACTCCTTCCCGGGCTCGCAGCCGAGGTCGAAGACCGAGTTCTTATCGTTCTTTTCCCTGTTGGAGGAGCACTGTTTGTCACCCACCTCCCCACCCTCTATCTCCTGCTCCAGCATTTCAAGTAAATTAAACACCTCTCCTCCCCCCTCCTCTTCCACTCCTTCCCCCGAAGTTGCAACCTTTCGCATGACTTCATTCCTTACGGCGTAACTAAGGGCCGACACCTTCCCCCCCTCTGCGACCATATTCACCTCTGCCCCCTTCTCAATCAAAAGTTTGGAAACGACAAAGTTGCCATTAATGGTGGACCTCATCAGAGCGGTTCTTCCGTGCTCTGGATCGGTCCCGTCAATTTCCGCGCCGGAATTCAGTAGCACGTTCACTGTTTCCGGGAGGCCCAGGGTAGCATAAGTGTCGAGGGGGCTCCACCCTGCCTTGCATCTAGCGTTAACATCGAACCCCACTTCCTTCAGCATGCTAACTATTCGTGCACAGTCTATGTCTATCTCCGGCTTGCTCTTGACTTGCGCGTCAAGACCACAAAGGTGAAGTGGAGTCCTGCCTATCTCATCCCTCCTTGCAAGGTCAAGGGGTGGGGTTGCAGAAATTATTCCCTCGTTGTAATTATAAATCAGAGAGTTTACCATCTTCACATCGTGAATGTGGACCGCCTCGGAAAGGCGATCTCTTGGAAGCAGAGAGGACCTATGCTGAGGCCGGTGACCTGGGTCCGCGCTTTCTGGGCGACTCACATGCTTCAGGTGGTCAAATTTAGGCGGTGTAACATCATCAGCGGAACTCGCAAGAACGAGTAAGAGGAAGAGGAAGCTTCGTGTCATCGATCAGGCCCTGCCAACAGAAGGAGGGATGATACTCAAAAAGTTTAACTATAGGGTTCATACACTTTGCGATACTTCTCGTGCTTTTCGCTCTGTCTTCTTCGTCTCTTGAGGTAATGAGTCGCTCTGTTAAAGTAGGATGCATCGGATGTGGAAGGTAAGGTGATATAAATGGTGATGTAGCGGGAGCTTTCGACAATCCTAACGTATATCACCTTTCTTGAGCAAGCAGTGTGTGTGAAGTCAAGTCCCTCCCTGGTATTTATAAGAATCCTAACATTGAGGTTATTTGCCTTGGGCGAAGAGATGAGAAGGCTCTGAAGGATTACGCTGAGCGCCACAATCTCGAGGATTGTACTCAATTCACGGGGATCAGCAGCGGGGAGGACCTAATCGAGCATATGGCTGGTCTGAACAATGCCGACCCGGAGAACCACTACGTGGTTTACATCTCGACGCCCGTTTCCACCCATGCCTCGCTGGCCTCGCTTTGCGGAAGTAGGTGAGGCGATGCGAGGAGCGAAGCAAGTTGCCTGATGCTTCTCTATGCGATAAGCCAGCCCCCCTAACTCGTCGCTTCGCTCATCGTAGGGGCCTTCACTGCTATTGTGAGAAACCGGTGTCGAGAGACTACGAAGAGGGGAAGAAAGCCATCGACTCTTTCGATAATTCCAAGCTTTGGTGCGCATACTATAGGCGATATCTCCCAAAGTTTGTTGCAATTCGTGCTGCGCTTCCTAAACTCGGTTCGATCACTGGTGTCAAGGTGACCCTGAGGCAAAAGAGGCACCTCATGCCTGAGGATAAAAAGAATCATTGGCATTTCGAGAAGGAGGTTTCGGGAGGCGGACTCATCATGGACTTAGGGAGTCACATCTTGGACCTGCTTGATAACCTCCTAGGGCCGCTGCTTAACGTAAACGGGAGTTGTTCTAGGGTACATAGTGGAAGTCCAGGCGGCGATGACATCGAAGATACTGTGGTGGGCTTCTGGAAACATGAGGGCGGTGATCAGGGACCAATTCTCGGTTCTTGTGAGTTCAATTTTGCTGCTGGCGAGAACTTGGACGAGATTCGCATACAGGGAACACAGGGGACACTGTCTTTTGCGGCATTTAGCGACGTACCAGCGGTATATTCTTCCGTCTCAGAAGACGTTGAACCTGAGATGGTTGGATTTGATCATCTTGGTGGGGTTCAGGAGCACGTTCATGGGCTTCTGTTTGCGTCAATTGTTGACGACCTTATAGCCGGAACGTCCCTTTGTGCAAACACAGAAAGTTCCGCACTGCGCACAATGGTCGTGCTGGACAAGTTGCTTGGTGGGCGAGAGAATTGGCGCGACAACAAGATCGAGAGCAAAGAAGAGAAATGAAAGCATTTTCATTGGGAAATCTGGTTTTTACCAACTCGGGGACTTTTTCCATATCACCTGTTTCGATTTCTTGTGGCAGTAGTAATATGATCCAGTAATCGCGTCCCTGTAGAGCACCCACATGGAGTCTTCTGGCGGGGTGGGTAAATCGTCGCTGTCAGATACTGTACTCATTGTTTTTCGTGTCATGCTGCTTATTCTTCCGGCAGTTCGCGCGCTCTTCAGAGCTTCGATTTCACGTTCGGCTTCCTTCAATTTTCTCTTGAGGTCGTTGTTCTCCTTTCCAAGCAGTCGATTATTCATCGTTAGGTCCTTCACCTTCGTTTCGGTGAGAGGGTTTTCAGTTTGCTCCGTTATTGAACTGAGGCTGCCTACCTGTAAGGAGCCTTGTGATCCATGTGTGTTTGTTGAATCAGTTAAATCAGTCTGCGTCGTCCTTCTTGCAAAGGAAGTCTGGACCTTTCCTCCCTTGCTGTGCATGACCCCCGTTCTGCTGCCCATTTCGATCTCTTGTCCTTGTCCTTTGATCAACGTATTGCGCTTTTGGTGGATATGTTTTTGGATGTCCGTTATCTCGATAATGGTCTCTCTCACCACATACCTAAACTTTGGCAGGAACAGGAGCGAAATGAAGACGAAGATCGAGATCATCAACGGGAAAATCTGGAAAGCTCGGAACATCCCTGGATCCTGATATTCCTTGTCGACATAGATGTAACCGAACGTTGCCTGAATAAATGCAGCAAAAAAAATAACATAAACCCCAGCGACGACCCATTTATTCTCGGAGAACGCTGAAGGAATTTTCCTGTTAGAAGTCGTCAAAATGAGGAGGATGACAAACTCGGTGAAGAAAATGATCGGTGTCACTCCATAAAGCCAATTGCTGTGGTCGTTTCCTTCCCAATCACACCTTGTCGTCATATAGTGTGTTTTCGTTTCTCTTCCATTGCTATTGGTGTTCTCGAAGGCTCTTTCGCTTATTTTGCGTCGTGGGACGTAAGGGTAAGCAATTGTAGTGACAATGAAGTAGAGGGTGAAAGTGATGCCAACTATCCCAGTGCAAAGAAAGATTGTTCTATCAGTCAACTTGACCTTCTTGTTTGGTGGTGCGAACGCAATTTTGTGAAGTCTGTAGAATTTTAAGTTCAGAAGCGTAATCCCCATCAACCCAGTGATGCTTTGCGCGTAGAAAAAAACGGAACAGGAATATTCCCACTCGCTGTAGAACCGAAAAGGTTGGACAAAGATCACGAGATAGTAAAGAATCGCGCTCGTAAGTAAGCCATACAGTATACGCTTCTGGCTCAGTTTTATGGCGTTCTCGTTCCTCCATCTCCACGTCAAACCGAAAATTATAATTGTGTAGAGGATGAAGGCGGCAGACACGCCAACAATTGGGGCCACCTCATTTTTACCGTAGCCCTTATAGTCGACTTGTACAGTTGGGTACCACTTGAAGTTATTTGTTCTACCAACACTTTCAAAGCACGTGTCACAATCTATAGCTAGGCTCGCAGATGCTGAGGATGGAGTGGCGTGGTAAGAAATGTTCAGATATGCGTATTGGTAGAACGGGTCCATTACCCAAAAAGAGGCAGAAATCGAGCCATCCGCGCTGTGAGTGCTCAATGAGATGTTTAAGTTGTCGATGTAATATGTCTTCCCATTAGGAGCAATTCCAGTTCTTGTGCTGAGAACTGCAGCCTTCCGCTCAGGGGGGTGTTCCGTTTGCGAAGAGTCGTCGGGATTGCTTTCGTAGATGTTGCCAATCTTCTCGGCAAGAAATTTCTTCATATTTTCCGGAGAGTAGTCTGACGTCTTGGCGAGCCACCATGCTTCAATAGTGACGTTCAGGCCGCTAATTTGAGAAGCACCATCAACGGTGTTTCTGAACGAGTCCCTCAAGTGGATAGTGAGAGTATTTTGGTAAGAGTAATCCTTATGGACGAAAAATTGCGGCAGTGACCTGCTTGTCACCGTTGACTTCATAGGTTCAACGTCACAAGGCCTCCACAAAACTTGCAATTGAGGAGTGAGAAGAACCGATTCTCCGGAGTAATTAACATCGTAGATGAAAGCCCCCGCTTTCTGAGAGGTGATCGAGAATGCAAGAACACCGGCCGAGATTCGGGAGGAAGAGAGGACAATGGGCTCACTGTTGTCGGACCTGTCAATGAAAGAAAACTTCTCTATGTCTTCGTTATCCTCTCCTGCCTGAGATTCGAAACTACGTGAATTAGACTTGTGGTCGTTGAGGAAGACGACAATTGTTATTGTGGAATTGACGGTATCTTCGTAGAAGGTTTGGTTGAGAAACGTTGTTTTTGAGGATGTCGGAGATGGTTTCACAATCATTTTGAGCGGATCGCCAAGAGACATCTCAAGACCCTTCACACGAACGGAGAATTCAAAAGAGTCGCCCTCAGTTATTGAGGAAGCGTTCGGATTGACGGAGAAAACGCACTCAGACGAGCAAGATTGTTGCTCCTCAACCATTTCTAAGATCTGTTCACCCCCCTGAACCTTGACCTTTCCTTTCCATACAGCCTCTAAAGTCGTTTTTCTGGCGATTAGCTTACCCCTGTCATTTCTTATTTCAACGCTGACATTGTATTGGAGGCCGGCTTGAACATCACCGTCGTTCAAATCGAGAGCCACCTCGCTCTCTCCACCGTAAGCGTGGGGCGCGAACACAATCGCGAAGCTGCCCCCTAGGTTGTTCGTCGATCGCCTAGATCCTCTATTCTCCAGCAATTCACTTTCCTTGATACCAGACTGCCCCAGGACCTCCACGTTGCCTTGCGCATTTTCGGTCGTGTTGATGACAAGAGGAAGGCCGTATGCCATATCGGTCATGTATAGAAGACCCTTCGGCCCCAATCTTATCATTCCCACGTTGATTCCGTAACGCGGGTAAGGATTGTCGTCCTGCGTCAAGTCTCCAAGCTTCAAGACATCTTTTTGGCTTCCATCTGTCGTTGTCGCATCTATACTGTAAATGTATATCTGCAATTCGCTGGGCGGGAAACTCACGCTTTTAGGGTGAATTGCGACGTAAACCTTGTCTGTTGCGCCATTTCTGCCTTCAACAAACTCGATGGATTTGCCGTAATGCTCGGTGTTGACGGTGTGCAAGATTTTAGACTCAACAACGTTATAGGCTTCGGCGCCATCCTCCGTCGTTGTTTTTTCTACGATTGTCATCTCGACGTGCTCTTCAACCTGACAGTCCCTCAAAGTGTAGATTATGAGTCGTTCCGAATCGTCCGTGGTAATGGATACATCAGTTATTCCGCAGAGCTTTCCCCCGATTAACACCTGGTGGAGGGATGATCCACTCGATCACATCCAGAGCGTTGCGTTAGAAGAGGGTAGCCGAGCGCTGAAGCACAGACCCGTAAGGTTTCCAGACGGAGAAGAGTATTGTCGAAGGACTCCGGGGTCGAAGGAGTAAGCTTCAGATGTGGCATCGGAAAAGTCTTTGCTGTGCAAGACGATGCCGTATTCTTCACGGTTCTGGTTGGAAATTATGTTGATCGATCCTGACTTGCCTTCTTTCGCCGCGGAGGAGATGAGGAAGTCGCCTTGTTGGTTGAAGGCAATATGAGAACTCCCCCTCTTCCAGCTCATTGTCGTGCCCGGTACACTTGGCATGTAATTGGAGTATGTTCTCGTGCTGCTATCGTAGAAAAGAACGGATTCCGAGATGAGGGACGTGGTGTAGAGGTTCGACGTGATTGCCTCACAACATGCTTCCGTACCCGTCCAGCACTTTCCATTGGAGCAAGTAGCGCTCTGTGGTTGCATGGTGGGTGCAGATGTCGGGCTCGAGGTTGAGGAGGGGGTTGGGGAGGAGGTTGGGGAGGAAGTTGGGGAGGAAGTTGGGGAGGAAGTTGGGGAGGTAGTGGGGGAAGAAGTGGGGGGAGAAGTGCAACGCCGCGTAGCCGCGGGGCAATACCCTGAGCTGCAGTCGCTATCATTTAAGCAAATTTTGTCTAACTCGCAAAAGGTGCATATGTCCCCCCCGCAATCAACATCGGTCTCTCCTTCGTCCTTCACATTGTTGGTACATTGTGATGCGGTCGGGGCGGATGTCGTTGGGGCGGATGTCGATGGTGCTGGTGTGGGAGCCTTTGAGGCACTAGGAGTAGGTGCGCCAGTAACCTCGGGCCTGCAATTGTAAATGAAATCGTACCAAGTGTACTGTTTACTCGCTTGCCCTGAAACGTATTCACCGTGTCTAAATTGCCCAGCTTCGCCTTTGTACCCTTCTATGCATGCGTTGCACCAGAAATAGAATTTATCTTCATTCTCCTCTGACGTCGTGAACGGAAATTTGTAAGAGTAGGAATGGCATGTATCAAGTGGATTGGTAGAGGGAGTATCCACAAACGGTGAATATCCGTCTGTAAGCACCTCAGTCCAATCCTCTGGGCTTCCTTCTATGTTTGTCATGTACTTGCAAACGTCACTCCGATACGTGCCAGGCATAATGATATTATCATAACACTTGGAGTAACAGGTTCTATCCCAGGCTTCCAATTCCACTTCTGGGTTCCGGCATTCCAGGTCCACAGCTAATCCATGGGATAATAGAAGCAGGAAAATCCAAAAAAATGCTGCTCTGGCGCCTACACCATGAGTAATCATTGCGCCTCAAGCCGATAATTGATAATGAGGGTTTTATTTCTTCACCTCACTCAGGGCATAAGATGAAATTGTCGACAGGAGGAACGAGAATAAGAACAAGCGGTTGGACTGCAATATACAAAGAGTCAGTTAATCGCGAAGTGGTTGCAACACTTGGTCGATTCGTGTGTTCCCTGTTCCTCAGTACCACCCCTCCCAAATTTTCACATTATGGTAAGATCAATTCATCATCCGAAAGATGAATGCTTGTCAATTCTCTCTGTCTCTGTCCACATGGCACCTCATCGTGATCTGTTGTCCTTGTCTTGAGTGCCCCAAGACCTCCCACTCCCTCCCCGCTCACGGGTGAAGGATGTTATTATGTTTATTAATTTATATTATCTTATTCTGTTAACCCTAACAGATCAACTAACCCCCTACCCTCCCTCATAACATCTACAGGCTGACGATAAACCAGAAGCTGAAGATATTGAGAGCCTTAAGGCAGAGATTGCCCAGATGGAGGCTGAGGCTGCTGCCCTACAGAGTTCCGTTCCTGAGACTTGCGCTCCTAAGGATGACGGTACTCTTATCGGTGCAAATGTCGAAGAAAAGTCCATTTACGTTGGTCAGGTAGAGTACAGTTCCACCCCAGAGGACTTGGTTGCTCATTTCAAGAGTTGTGGGCCCGTTGAGAGGGTCACCATACAGTGTGACAAGTTTACCGGCAACCCCAAGGGCTACGCTTACGTTGAATTCAAGGAGCCTGAGTCCATCGAGAAGGCCATGGCCCTTGACGGATCGGACCTCAAGGGGAGGGCAATTAAGGTTACTATCAAGCGTGTCAACGAGGTCGGGTTCCACCGCGGGGGGGGAAGGGGCGGAAG
>Ga0115006_10000717_pt1 | contig 18779 bp, 25 predicted proteins | sample ArcOceMetagenome_3_FD_88943 | JGI IMG/M metagenome (GOLD analysis project Ga0115006, IMG submission 88943) | Marine eukaryotic phytoplankton communities from Arctic Ocean - Arctic Ocean- Svalbard ARC20M Metagenome | ecosystem: Environmental > Aquatic > Marine > Oceanic | place: Arctic Ocean...
CAAACTCCCCCCCTTCCCCCGGACGTCATGCCATGTCCCTTCCACTTGCCACTCTCCCTCTTCTCCACGATGTTAACGCACCCGCTTGGGATGGTAATCCCTCCCTCAAAAGTAACCTCCTCCTCAACAATCTTTGGAGCCGTATCCAGGGCAGAGAGAATGTCGCCGCGGCTCATTTCGGCGCCATAGCACGCCCAGGTGAGACCTCCGATCCCGCCCCTTCCCTCCGTGCTCGAGTTGCTGTCCGTGGCCTTGTTGATCACTATCCTCAAGTCCAACTCCAGGTCCTCAATGTCCTGCTTCTGCTTCATGAAACCCATGCTGCTCTCCTGCCCCCTGAGGGACTCGAGCTTATCGTTCATGCTCACAATCCTCTTCTCGAGCGCCTCGATCTCCAGCTCAGACTCAACGCTAACACAGTTTGCGTCAACCTTCCCTCCCCCCCCCTCCTCAAGGACGGGATCCTCAAGGACGATCCCCCCAAGGGCCCCGGTGATGAGACCGTCGTCCCCGAACCTGCGATGGATGAGAAAAGCGACGAGTAAAGGGTTTTAGTTGTTATAAACAGCACTATGCAGCTCGCTACGCTCGTTGCTTTCGCTACACCCCCCCCCTCCCTCACCTTACGAGGTCAAGCTCCCAGTCAGACCTGATGGGACCAATCTCCTCAAGGTCCTTACCACCAAATCCCAGGTTGTAGGTTGCGCTACCCTTGTAACGAACCTCGCCGCCGACCCAACCAGAGGAACCGAATTGATGACCCCGGCGCCACCTGCGCCAACCCGACACACCGCGATCAACCTTCCTCAGCAGCCTCTCGTACTGCTCCCTGTCAAGGGTCCCAGTTGACGGAGAGTAATAAGTGAACGAAGGGGAGAACACGGAACGGGTGAGGAGCGTAATAGGTTCCATCATACTGTAAGACTCGTACATATTATGGGAACGAGGGTTCGCGGGGGTATCGTGGCCGGCGATAAAGTCTTCAAGTTCCTTGTCCACGGCCAGACCCTTATAGAGTGTGGATAAAGTACCAACAAGGGATGAAGGAGACTTTGATACGGATAAAAGAGGCGTCATTAGACCAAAAGTACCGGAAATCATACCCGTAAAGGCGATAAATATGACAGATCTCATGATTGAAGTCAGGTATCGGGGCGAGGTCGGAACTTCAGTTCGGTGTAAAGTCGAAGAAGGAAGATTGAAAGTATAAAATTTGAATCAGGCGAAAGTGCTTATAATAAAATGAGGTGAGAGAACGGTGATCCACAATTTAATGATTCTTAAGATGAGATAAATAGATTTTGCGAACTTCAATCATTTCATCCCAAATTCATTTGACACAGCCTTCGTCAAGAATCTCCAATACACCCCACCGGCTCACAAGTAAATTCTACAACTAGGATTCCCCAAAGTAAATTTAGATAAACCTTATAGAGATGAAAAATACACCTCTCTCCGGAGGTCCCCAACAAATCCTCATCTATCTGGGCAGTGGCGGCCACACCACGGAGATGATGCTGCTCTTGAAGGAAATTGACGACATTTTGGTTCATTGCCGGATCATCTTCATGTGCAGCGACGACAGAAGCGAGAGGATGGCTAGGGAGTGGATGGCTGCATCTCTTCCCACCTCCTCCTCCTCCCCTTCTGTCCATTACGTTCATAGAATATACCGTGCTCGGGCTGTGAAGCAGTCTTACGTCACTAGTATCTTTACGTCTGCTATTTCTTTCTTTCATTGCCTCTACGTGCTTCTTCTCCATGTGGGCAACCCCAAGATGCTGTTGATAAATGGTCCTGGAACGTCCCTGATCCTTCTCCTTGCTTTGCGGGTGCTTAATTTTATCTGTCTGACTACGACGCCCACCATATACGCGGAGAGCGTGTGCAGGGTCAAGAGGTGGAGTCTGACGGGAAAACTGGTTGGGTTGGTGGGGGCGAGGAAGTGCAAGATGTGGAAAGGCCTCAAGGGCGGCGAGAGCATAGAGGGTGTACTATTTCGGCGTCACACCAAGTCTTCTTAAAAAGGACGCATTTGTTGTTGTATTTGAACGGAATAACACATCCATCTATATTAGTCCTTGATCCAATAGCCCACAAACGGCATAATTCCGCTCCCCACCCTCTTGGCCTTCCACCCCTCGCTTTCTACCCCCACCGCCAACTTTCCCACACTGCAACCGTAAACGTAGTCAGTGGGAATAGGAAGGACTGTCTTCTTGATTCCTCGCGATTCCATAAAGTCCGAAACCGCACGGTGAACAACTGGAACATGCATGTCGTCGATCACTATGAAACCCCCAGAAGAGACATTGTCGTATGCACCGTTCAGAGTATCGAGGATCGACTCGTACGCGTCCGAGTCCATTCTTAGAAGCGCAAGCTGCGATAAGCGTAGGAAGGGTGTTAGTTTAGAGCTATGTAACAGATGGTCGCTCGCTCCTCGCCCAAGCTCTCACCTTCCCATTGTACCCGCTCAAGGTTTCATTGAAATATCCGGGAAGGGTCCTCACACCGGACATTCCTAGTCCCACTTCCCTCAACCTCTCTTTAAGCACCTCCTCACCCGCAACGTAACGGTCTACCCAATCCATCTTCTCCCCCTCCACCACGTCAATTTCATCAGGATTCTCTTCGTTGAATAGCATGTCATCCATAGACCGACCAAGTGTCACCCCCTCGGGTATGCCCGAGAAGGAATCGGCGGCAACCACCATTCGACCTTGTTCACCAAGAGAGTCGAGAACTGCGCGCATGTACACTACGAACCCCCCACGGTAAACCCCCGCCTCCATTACATCCCCCTCCACCCCCCTTTCCACAAGCGACTCTAGCATTCCCTGGACAGACAACAGGTGCGCCACAGGATTACCTGTTCCAGGGCATGGCTTCCGAGGACACGACTGGTTCGCAGTTTCAAAACCGCCAGGCGCGTAGTATATGTCCCAGTCTCCAACGCACTCGTCCCCGCACGCTTCACCCCACAGTTCTCTGAAGGCCGCCTCTTGGGAGTTCCGACCAACGTATTGCACAAGGACGCGGCGGAGGAGGTCAAGGTAACGCTGCGATGAGCGAAGTGACGAGTGGAAGGTTGTTAGTCATGTGGGTAGGTAGTACGTTGCTCCAGCCGTCGCTTCGCTCCTTGCTTGGCCCCACCTCCCTGTTTGCCGTCGGACCGCTCCCCAGTCCCCTCGCCTCTCCTCCAGGGACCAAAGAGTTGGTGTAAGTGGACGGGTGACGACAAATGTACCGCGACAGTGGCATGTCGAATAGACTGAGTCCCCCCTCCCTCCTTATCAGCCTCTTCGTCCCCTCTCCCTTGTACTTGTCTTCGAAGGCTACTGCATGAAAAGCTGTCTCGGCGGCCCGCCATAACTTGAGAGCACTCTTCGGTTGCAGTAATACCTGGTACGACCAAGCGAGGTTCTTCATGCTACTTATCTGCGATGAGGAGAGCGACGAGTGGGGGGGAGGTTGGCTAATCGTTTGCCTAAGGCAACAAAAACCGTCTTGTCCCGACAGCTTTTGCGCTTCGCTCGCTGCCTCACCTGACTGTCAGGGAACACCGCTGGAACTGCAGAATCCCAACTCTGACCAGGACCCACCGCACGGGGATGCACGTGGAACACAGCGCTGTAAAAACATCCTGCAGCCGCAACAGTCTGGCCTAGCACGCAATACGCTACTCCCACGTCATTGACGTGACTCCTCAAGGATGGCCCTGATGGAGGGGGGGCCATTGACACACACTCCGGGGCCGCCTCAAGAGAGAAATCAGAGGCAGTTAAAAGTGCGGAACACGGTGAAGGATAAATCTCCTCTTCGCCCAAGTATGAAGCGTAGTGAGTAAAGGAAGAGTCCACATTGACTTCATGCTCCTCGAGAGCAGGGGGAGAAGCTGAAAATGAACAGGGAAGCAGGACCAGAGCGCACAATGCAAATCGAAAGGACGACATGAGATCGGACAGTGAAGGGAGAACGGAGGCAACCAAGACAATTCCGTATTTCAATCCAGAAAAAAGTTCCTCACTGCCTCAACAGCCTCCAGCTATCATTCATTCATTTTCTCACCCTTACGCACTCATAGAACCACTTTGATCGATCTCTGTCCCTCATCATACCCCCCAACGGAGCCTACTTAGTGGATTATCCAACCTAAGCCCTCCACGCCTTTCCCCAACCTCTCCCATTCCTCGTGTATGAATAACTACACAGCTTGGGAGACCTCCGCCACTCCTCGCCCGAGTGGATTCGTAACATCATCGTCTAACGCTAGTATCTTGGACCAGTGGGGGGCCACACCCAGGATGGGGGGGTTGGTCAGTGGTGTTTGGCCTAAGGCTTTTCAAGGGGACTGGTCAGGGAGGAAGTCAGCAACTCCAACGGGGAAGAACAATATTAAAAGCGAAGGCGGAGCCAAACCACAGGGCAATCTGGACGGGGACCTAGACTCGGAGCTGGATTACGCATTTCAAGAACCAACCTCGACAATGTCAGTGGGGTACAATTCACGGCTGTCTCCAACCCAACAAGCCATGGCTCGTTTGACCCCCCCTCTTATACTTCCCAATGATTCTGGCCCCGTTGTGAAACCAGATGGAGTCAGTCCTCTATCCCATGCCCCCATCGACTTTGGTTCCAGGCGCAAGGCCAAGCGCCCTCCAAGTGTAGCAAGCACCGTACCCTTCAAGGTGACTACGGCAGATAAAAAAACCCAAGGATCCAAAGCTTACGGGGATAAGTGGAGGTCGCCAGGCGACAGGATGGGATACAAGGGGGTCGAAGGCATGTCGAACGGATTAGAAAAGGATGCCAACAGATCCCTCTCCTCTCGGACCCGCTCCATGAACACGAACATAAACGAAACCCACTCCTCATCCTCAGCTTCTTCCTTAAATTTCTCTCCGAACAAGAGCATTTCGAGCCTCACCTACCAGTCTCAATTGGAGGGGTCTCCAACATTGCAAAAATCAAGCTCGCTGACCCTCTCCCGCATTCTCAGAGCGTCGCAGTCCCTAACATCGCTATCATCCTTCAAAAATGACTACTTCGACCCCTCATCTCCTCAGGTCTCACGCGGGCACCTTTACGAATGCAAAAAATTGTATTCCTCTCCAGGGGTCCCTCACAGAGTTGCCAGCACGTCCTCGGCCAGCAAGCGACCCACCTTCCGGCCGAATAACACCTCAGTGGATAGAACTGGGTGTGGGAAAATGGGCTTTGTCGAGTTCCCAGTTAAGGACTCTATGTACAACTCATACCGCATTGAAGAAGACCAGGAGCTGGACACCAAGGACGGAAGGGTATCGCCCGACATTGTTTGGAGGGCAGAGAGAGTTCTACCCGGAAGTCTAACGAAAAATGACATCAATCGGGATATATGGGAGTCCTTCCAGAAGCAAAGCAACAAGTACAACCTAACGAAGAAGCAGAGAAAGCAGACGAGCAGGGTCGGCTTGGAAAGAATCGCGCTCAAGACCAAAAACTTGACGGAACTCAGGCGCGACTTAATACGAGAACGGAAAGGAATGTAACGTATGTGGGTTTGATAACGAAAGAATAGTTTGGGATTTGCTCAACTGAGGCCTCAACTCAAGGAAACTCGATTTTTTAATTTGTCGAATCTCATTTTCTCTCTTCTCCCCCCACCAATAAATCAAACACTTCCGTTCCTGCGTCCCGCAAATCTTCGTCGACGACAGTTGCTGTAACGGAAAACGCTTCCAGGACTTCCTGAACCCTCAACCCTCAATCCCCCCAGCCAACCCTTGCTTTAATGAAGCTCTCCATTACTGCCTCCCTGGCATTTCTCCCGATGTCTAGGGTTGTTCAGGGCTGCAGTATTATCAGTCTCAGCCCTTGTACTGGCGTTATCTCCCTCAACGAGGAAGATGACTTTGTCATGGAGGACGGACCCGGAATGCCTCACGGCCACCCCAATTCTGAGCACGCCCGCAAGCTTGACGAGGGCTCTGACCAGCGCAGGCTCACCAAGTGGGCAGATTCGACCCTGCTTCCCACCTAGCACGGATCATACAATCCGGACAAGGACCTCGTCCTTGGATCGGCTCCGACAATTACCTGGACTGGATGTACGATAACCCAAGCGTGACCGAGGAGCCCAAACCCGAACCCATCACTGACTTTATGGAGGGGTGACCCACCTACGCCGACGAGTGGCCAATCACCGGTTTCAGGGACGACTCCGAACCCAACACTGGATTCCGTACACAGAAGAACCTCCACTACGCATCCCTGGCTGACCTGCACCGCACCAGGTAAGAAACTGCGAGGAGCTAAACATGTCGAGTCCAATACCGACTAACTCTTCACTTCGCTCCTCTACTCGTCGCAGATCCCCGTCAACGTGGTGGCGCTCACCAACCGCCGCGACCTGAAGTTTGGCTCTAAGATGAACCCGTATCGCTCTGAACGCAGGGAGTATGACTACTCCAATCTCTGCGAGGACGTCAGCGCCTATGCCTTCCGCTACGAGAAAGGAACCGTCGGTTACGCCATGTACGACACTTGTCACGCCCTGCTGTACGTGCAGGACTTCACCATTGCCATGAATAAGCATCTACAAAAGAGAGGCGAGATGGTCGAGTTCGTGCTTATGAAAATGAGCATCCACCAGCACGAAGAGTGCTGGCCCCCCTGGGACGCCGGCGCGTGCAGGTCCTCCATGGCGAACAGTGTTGATTTTGCAAAGTATGGCATGATCAACATCTTCGTGGCTGACGCAGAGGAGGCCTACTACATGAAAAGTAGAGGGAATCCTCTCTACGAAGCTTTTTCCATCGACATAGGCTTCATCCGTGGCCAGACAACCCTTGATCCACACACGTGGCGCGATACGCATTTCGGATCGCACCTTTACGTGGATGGCGGTACCAGCCGTGGAATGCAGATTGTTACCCACGAGTTCCAGCGCACCTTGGGTATTTCGCACGTCGCGGGTAGCCCAGGAGCGGAGTGCGAAGTCACCAATGAGAAGGATGACCCCCCCCCCATCAATTACAACGCGCTCTCGCACCCGACGTGCGAGACAAATGCTATTGGGCTGTGGTACTGTAGCGACAAGTATATTTTTGCATCCCCACCCCAATGCGACGATAGCGAGAGGTGCTGTGGTACGAGATCTGAGAGTGATCCCGATAACTACCTGTACGACTCTGAGAAGGGGGTGTGCATGGCACCGTGACCCCTCCCATCTGCGTACACGCCGGCCTACGCGGAAGCCTTCACTCACATTATTGACAACTATCTTTACCTTCAACAATGTCGTGCCGACTTCTATCGACGGGCCTGATGGCACTTGCGCTGGCCACTGGGGCGAGTACAGCTGCTGGGCCCAGGAGGGATGTTTGTGGGACCAGACACCTGCTGTTTACATTGACATCCCTGGCTGGCCCGAATTCCCCGCCAAGCCCCACTTGACCGTTTCCAGTCAAGCCGAGGTTTTCCCCCAGTTCGGCAATACAAAGTGCGAGTCCTGGTTGGATCCCATACACAGCCTCCACACTTACGTCGCCGAGGCCGGGGAGAAAATTGGAGTGTCCATTGATGCCGGCAATTGCACCTGGGACGTTTGTTCTAGGTGCGACGGGCACCCCCTACTTGTGAGAGGCCGGGTTGGGGCACTGTCGACGTGTGGATCGAGGTATTCAACGCGGACTTAAGCAGGAAAGATATATATATATATACGGTAGGTAACGGGGTGCACACATTCAACGAAGCAGGCTTGTACTACTTGAAGATTTTTGTCAAAACCAGGCGCAATAATAGACCCATCACGAACGACTACGACATCGATGCGTATGACAACCCCGACATGATGTGCGATGCATTTGAAGAAGAAGATGATTGGATGAATACCCACAACTGTTGGGAAAATGACTTCGGAGCCCCCTACACTTTGACCATCTACAAGGACGACGGACCCGACGACGACGGGAGCGCTTGTGAGGTCACTGGCTATTGTGAGCTTTACGTTGATCGCGGAACCCTCAACGGCATGTGCGTGGACTACAGTCCCCCCTCCCCCGGCTGTCCCGAGCACTTCGAAAAGGAAAACCCCGGCGTCCAGCAGCCAAGCAAGAACATGGACACGGCGTGCTGACGCTGCAAGTAACTCAATGAGTACTCCTTTGCGAACGATTACGGTTATTGCAGCGACACGACCACGTTCAAATGGTGCGTCCACTGGTTCTGCGGCAATGGCTACAACGAGTATCTCGAGAACATGCCCGACTTCAAGGCCATGGAGAAGTGCCTGTGTAAACCGGAAGATACCTCCAACTCATGCAGGTCGGGCGACTGCGCTGAGTTCAACGACTTCCCAAATACCGGCCGGTTCGAGCAACTCCCGTTCGGCGGCAACGAGGTCTACCGTCCTATGGGCGAACCTGTCTCTCAGGGCGGAAGCGGGAATTGGTTTACATGCTCTGGCGAGGCCGAAGGGTGCACATATTTGGGCCCCATGCTTGGGTGGTTTGAGGGCTCAGAGCCAGGCTGCGGCTGGATGGGCGATGATCCGAACGCCCAATGTTTGGACTGGGACAACTATCCTCCGGACACTTCCTGCGAAACCACCGCCGACTGCGCCTCCCTAAAGGTCGCGGGTGGTTGTGACTACGTATGCGCGAACCACGATCCCCGATCCCCTCAACCGCGGCCGCGGCCAGTGCATGTGGGTGGATGATTGCCCTGACTATGGAGCCAGCGTGCCCGACTGCGACGACTGCAAGGAGAAGGAGCCCTGCCAGGACCGCGAGTCCTGCACCAATGATGATGCGTTGGCTTCGTGCGGTACTTACGGCGACATCTGCGACGGTGGCTGGTGCGAGTAGAACTCCGAGGATGCCCAGAAACAGTTCCAGGACAGTGGCATCGGCTGCAGTGGCACTGAGCATTTCGGCCCCGGTGGCGACAGCATTCCCTCCCCCACCACATCCCCTATTTTCATTGTTTACACAGAAGAACCTATTGATGATGGAGAGGTGATGATGCTCTTGTCATGGGGCTCTCCCCCGCCCCCATCATGCGCAAGGTCACTGCGAGTGTCACATCTGAGATGCAGGTATCGGTCGCAAACGTCCCGGAGGAGGGTTCGCAAGCCCTGAAAATCCTTGCGGGCGGCATCGAACTCGCCTTTGAGGTTTCCATGGCCGACGTCAACCCTGGGGCCAAGATCACGGTGGAGTCAATCGATGGTCGATCTGTTGTCAGAGGGGGCGTAAGGAGCAAGAGAAGGCTCGCCCAGGACGCCCAGGTCGTTTTCGAAGTCACTCTGCCCTTTTTCATTGTTGAGGGTCAGGAGATACCCTCTGACACAGATGCTACGGAGAAGGCGACGGAGGCTCTCGAAGCGCTAAGCGATATCATCAGTCAAGACAACTTCGATGTCCAGAATGGCATGGAGAAGTTCGTGGATAGCGCAGTCAAGAAAGGTGAACTTGAGGGCGACACCACCACCATTTTAGAGGATGCAATCCAGACAGTCGGTGAAGTCAACGGCAAAGATACGGGAGACATCACGATTGAAGAACTCGATGTCGGCGACCCAGAGGGTTACTCGAAGGTTATATGCACGTCTGATAGTGATTGCGATGCTGGGTTCAAGTGCGTCTTGTACGGGAGCATGATGAGGAGAAGACTGTTCGGTAACTTGGCACCAACGGGAGAGTGCCAATGGCAAGGGGATTGAATTATGGACGGAAAACAATCAACAAATGAAACGAAGTGACAGCGAAAAATATTTACAAGCTCTATTTTTTCCATTGCTCTTTTGTAAGGTTGGACATACAACGTTATACCAGTTGTATCTTTACAAATGCCGCCTCGACCTCCATCCCCTTTCAATGGCACATCCAGCGAAGATCCTTTGCTTGAGAAATTGCTGGAGCACTTTGATACCGACACTGTTAATAGAAGGTTTAGGGACTTTAACTCAATTCACGGGGAAGAATTTGCAAATGATGACGATGACGACGAAGAGAGTAGCCACAAACAATTCTCTTCATTCAAGATATATGAGAGTATGTTTGCTAATGAGCTGGAAGCCTTCGCTGAAGACAAAGGACTGAAGGAAGAGGATACAATTGAGGCGCTTTACAGGGGGTTGGAAGGTGGGGGGGATGGAGGAGAAGAAGTAAAGGGTGGCGAGGGCAAAGAAGTAGAAAACGACATGGACGGCGATTTCAATGCGGAGACAAGGGATCTCGTTCACAATTTGTTGGCAGCACTTGACTTCGGCGCATTCAAGGAGTTGATGAAAAAGGAAGAGAAAAAAAACGCCAAGGCGAGGGAAGACGCAGAGATGCTCGGGTTTTGAATTCAACAATGAACAACTTGGTTATAGGATCACATGCAGACAAATATGCAGATTTATGTGGGGAGTTTGGAGGTCGCAAGAACTTGGTCTCTAAAGTTCGGACACCCTCCTCTTCTTTCTTCCGCCCCCCTGTTCGAAATCCAGTGCAAAGTCCCGCCCCCCCGTCTTCTCCTTCATCGGGGTGCTGTTGGTGAGGAACGGAGAAAGGTTCAAAGGGGATAGCATGGGGGAATCCATGGGAGGTGTCAGACCACCAATGTAGGAGCGGAAGTCTAGAATCTTATCTTGCATCCTGCCCAGCTCCACAAGCCGATCCTCTTTGTAACGTCCCCCAACGAAACCAACGACAACCTGCGTCGGAAAGGGTGTGTGGGTTGGAAGTGGTGTGAGTTTGTGCAAGAAGCGAGAGAAGCCAACAACATTACGCCCACCTTCTCTAGCTTTTTGTCCATGCAAACGTTCTCAACGAGCCCCCTCCACCCTTCCTCTTCTCCCCCCCTCCCCCCCCTTTGCACCCTCCTATTTGCGAGAGCATGCAAGAGAGAGCGCCTCAAGTTGACGGCACGATAGCGCGAAAGAGCAACAGAGAAGTCCTTCTTCGCTGGTTGCGAGGATTCCGCCTTGGAACTGCGGGGTTTGGCGGGGGAACGATCCGGGAATTTCTCGTAATTTCTTGAAGATGGAGAGAGGACGGTGTGGGAGGTGGCTAGGGTGACAGAAAGAGCTTTGCGACCGCCAGAAATTTGGCGCCGCCCAGACACTGACGTGGAGGCAGCCGCATCTTCCTCATCAATCCTTTTCAAGAGATCCAAGTAGAAGGAAGAAAGATAGTCGAAATGTGTGATCTCCTGTGATGAGCGGAGCGAATCACGAAAGGGGTCGGGATGATGGTTGAGACAAGGAGCGAAGCGACGAGTGGAAGGTTGTTAGTTATGTGAGTAGGTGGTGTGGTGAGGAGCGAATCGACGAACTGAATGTTTCTGATAAGAATATGCTGTCGCTTCGCTCCAGCTCGGGCCTTACCTTGGCCTGGAATGCAAGAGAGAGTGGGGCCGGAAAGTCTTAGGGAGGGGAGGGGAGGGGGGGGTTAGATAATAGTATTACTAGAGTACCTTGGCGATGAAGGTCACTCGCTCTCTCACCGAAGAGGCGCCAAAGGCCAACGATGGAGCCAAGGAGGAACAAAGAACGGGCGTTGGACGTGGTCGGCGATGCATGGAGTGCATTGTAACAGAGGCGGATTGGAGACGCGTCAATTCCACCACGGAGAACCGAGGGAACGAGCAAGTCAGGAGTGCGTCGAAGGCAAGCGACTGCAGCAGAGATGGTCTTGAAATCAGCACTGTGAGAGATAAGCAGGGAGAGAAGTGACAGCTCTTCAGTCAACCTGCGATGAGCGAGCGGGGAGGAGTGAGCGGGGAGGAGTGAAGCAACGAGCAGGGGGTGATTTTTTGATGGGTCCTCTCTGAGAGAGAGAGACGAGAGTCTCACCTCAAGGTCTCTAGCTTGAAGCGAACCAACATCCACTTTTCATCCACGATCAGATCGGCTACCTGAAGAAAAGCCATCAGCGGGTCGTGTTGGGTCGGAGGCAAGTTTTGTTTCAGGATAGCAGGGAAGCTATGATTTAGATTTGGGTGGTATTATACCAAGTATAATGAGGTGGTTGGTTGGGAGAACTTATAGCGGGATTGGTGCGAGGGAACGGAATAATAATTGGTTTAGTTTCTGACCTGAAGAAAAAAGAAAATTTTCTTTCAACCGCGGGATTTAATTTATTTCTGACGTTGATTCCGTCGACTGTATACAAAAAATACACTCGTCATTGCGACCAGTTGGAATTTAGCGCCCTTTAGCCCCTTTTAGCCACCCCTCGAGCGCATCCATCCCATTTGTGGCTGCCCAGCGTACTCCATAACACTTCATAACACTCCAACATGTCGTTGAACTTCGTTGCAAGCTCCGTACTCCAAGTTTCAGATGGTGTAAATGAGGAGAAGGAAACAATCATCAATAATGAGGAGGTCAACAATGTTAGAAGGAACGCTAGGCCATCTGGTGAGTACTTTACATCGGCACTGTGGGTAATTGTTGATGCATTATACGCAACCTAACATTTAATCTCACCCAAGACGCTTCAATCTTCTCCTTGCAGGAGGTATTGGTCTCTTTGATCAGCTTCAGAAGAATAAGGACGAGAAGGATGAGGCCTTTGCGGAGAAGAGGGCCGCGCTCATGGGTAGCAAGCCGTTGGACGAGGAAGACGTCCAGCACCTGAATAACTACTTGGAAAGGAAGACGGAGGCGAGGAACAAGAGGAAGTTGGAGGACGATGCAGAGGTTGAGATTTTCAGGAGGACGAGGGAGATGAGGAAGGGGGGGGTGATGGACGTCGGTGGGGAGGATGCGAGCAATGCGGCGGGATCCGACGCCAAGGGGGGGGCGTTAACTGGAAAGAAGGCGGGAAATAAGGGGTCCGCAGGAGTGGAAAATGAGGTCAAGATAAAGGTCAAGGGTCTGAAGAAACGCAAGAAGGTGGCGAAGAAGGAGGGGGTGAAAAAAGTCGAGGAAAATAATCTTTTCGGAGCGTACGGGAGTGATAGCGACAGCAACTGACGGAAGAGGGGTGGGTAGTGGGCGAAGAGGGAAAGAGGAGGAGCAGAAAAGCAGGCGCGTCAAATAATAAAAAATCGTCAGCCAATCGTTAATTGTACAGAGAAAGAGCTCCTTCTCGACGTTAGAACCTCACCCCCATCTTTACTCCGCCGACTGCTTCTTCTTCTTCTTTTTCTTTTCCGACTTGACCTTTTTATCGCCGCTCTTCCTCTTCTTCGTAGCACCATCATCACCATCACCATCACCAATTTCCTCATCCACGACACCTCCCCCATTTATCAAATCGGCAAGGCTCTTCTCCCCAACTCCTTCACCACTCCCCCCAGCCTCAGCAGCCGTGTCAAATGCTCCATCTTTGACGGCCTCAAGCTTCACACGAAGCTCATCATCAATTACAGCGGGCAAGAAAGCCTCCAAGCCTATCCCTACATCGTGAAGGGTCATGACCTCCGCCTTGGAACGGGACACCAGTCGGGGAGGAGGATTGAGGAGAGACATTTTTATAGGACCAGAAGAGAAATTACGGGATCAAAATTGTGCAGAAGGGAGGGAATTAGGTAAGATTGAACGAGGAGCGTGGGTTTAATGTGCGAAAATAATTGGCGGGGGAAGATTGTATTATGGTCTGTTTGTGGCCTTCCTTGTGCTTTTGGAGGAGGTCTAGAACATCGATGCGAAGGATCAAGAAGGCATTCGTGGGTAAGCAATAATTGCACTTTTTATATTATTCTTTGAAAAATCGCTCTATTGGCGTCACTCTTGTACGTCCTTCTGAGCCCAAACATCGTCCTCTCGGTCCTGCACGACCTGCCCTTCTAGTCACCCGCTGCCGACTCAATAGCATTCTCTTCCTTCCGCCCAACAACCCCCCACTCTTCCCCCCAAGAGCCTCCGAGGTACTGAAGCCAAGACTGCGATGAGCGCGCGAAAAGGGTTGGGATGGGGGGTAAGGTGCCGATCTTCGCTCTGCAAGCTTTGGCCGTCCTTTGGCTGTCCTTTAGCCGTCTATCAGCAGGTCCTTCTCCCCTCGCTTCACCTTACCTCCTCGACCCTTACCCCTCCCCTCTTGCTTGCCATTCTATCAAGTTCCCTCTTTGCCGGGCGTCGCGGTTTCATCCTGAGGTTGTGCCCTAATTTCTTCTCGGCTTCCATCAGGGGCAATGAGCCCTTGAGACAATTACATCTCGTGCATGCCGTTACCGCATTGTCCCAGCTCAGCATTCCTCCCTTGCACCGTGGCACAACGTGGTCCAAGGTGAGCTCGCAGTAGGTACCTTTTTTGCCGCAGTATTGGCACTTATAGTTATCCCTCAGGAAAACGTTCCTTCTCGTGAAACTCGGTGGGGTATCTTGAGTGACGTACTCGTGAAGGGCAATGACGGAGGGAAGCGGAACAGTGATACTACAGGAGGATATCTTGACATCGTAGCTGCGATGAGCGGGGCGAGGAGGGGGTATTGCGAGCGAAGCGAGGGAAATATATGTTGGAACAAAGGTGAGGAGCGAAGCGACGAGCTGAAGGTTCTGCAGGAGCGTAGCAATGACAACCTAAAGGTTTTTTTCTTGAAGAGATAAGGTGGAATACTGCCGTCGCTTCGATTCGCTCCGGCCCTCCGCCCAGTCTTTACTCGCTCTGCCTCACCTCTCCACCACAGTGACTCTACCCGAGAATACCGCCTTGATGGACTCCTGCCAGGACCAAAGAGAGAGCGGGGTGAAGGATAAAGGCTGATAGTCAGCGTTAAGGACCAGCGAGGGGAAAGCGGAGTAGGGGATTTGGCCGGGAGTCTGCAGTGGCGAGGATGGTGGCGAGTGGAGGAGAAGCTGTTGTTAGAAGAAGGGGTGGGGAAAAGCGTCGAGCGAAGGCTGGAGCGAAGCGACGAGCTAAACATTTCTGATAGGCGATATGCTGTCGCTTCGCTCCAGCCTTCTCATCGCCCCCTCACCTTGGTAATGCTTTTGGATCTTGTCCCCTCTTTTTGGAAGGCATCGTCGCTGGAGGAGGAGGAGGGGTAATTAGAAGGCTAAAGTAAAGAGGACGCAAAACAATTTTAGCACTGCCCCGAAATTAGCCTCCCTCCCATTCACCCCTCAACCTCAACTCACCTCGAGAATCCACCATTTGAATCCTCAATTCTACTCAACGACTGATTCATAACCCTGAACTTCTTCGTAGCACCCCCCTTCCCAAGAAGCCTAGCAGACTGGTCCGCCTTCGCATCCTTGACCTTTCTTGAAACCTTGGAAGTTCTCGAGGGATGACTAGGATGATTTTTGTAACTCTCTGTGAGGTTTGTAGAGAATCCCAATAGTACAACCAGAAATAAAACCAACTTATCATGGAGAGCACACATCATTGACCCACCAATGCCGCCTGAATAAAGAAAAAATTGGCAAAGTTCTCAAACTTTTCCGAAGCAGAGGGGAGTGAATTAAGGGTATAAAGGTGAAGTTAGGGAGTTACAGTACGATTCTGAGAGGATCAAAAATGTAGATAGAGATCAGAGAATTATTAATTCGCAAAAGATGACGATTTGAGTGAATTGTGAGGGAATTATGAAAGGCCAGCTCAAGTCGAGGAGCAGCTTGTGTTCAGATCCAGCGACCAGGGACTTGGTTTCCTTCATTTCCCGTCCGTGGGGTTGTTTACGACCAAAGGGACTTAGTTTAGTTGTCGCAAGGGTTAGGCCTTATTCTGCGACAATGGGTAACTGCGCCCCGAAGGAAGCTGTGGGGAGCGAAGAGGTAGTGTCACCAAAATCCCCCATCAACAGTTCGGCCGAGCCTCACGGTGGATCTACCACCAGTGCAATGGAATCTGTGAGGAATGCTTCGAAACGAGGTGAGATATTGGGAGTTATGGCGAAAATGTGGCCCTATGAGCGCCCTTGAGGCTCACTCTTTGGGCCTGGGGCCTGCATTGGGACCACAATCCTTTGGGTTTCGTTCCAGGTTGGGGAGAAGGGCCTTTGTTTGGGCTTGGTAGTCCTAAATTCTTGAAGTACCGCCCTCCATCTTCCCTCTTAACCCCACCCCCACCCCCCATCCGCTCCTCTCCTCCTGACATAGGCGGCAGCCAGAGGGGAGATTCAGCTAAGGTCAGTCGGTTGGGACGGCACACCCCTATGAAAAGACATTTTGGCTGCAATTCAGGGCACAAAATCGGACGCGCGACGTCGAATGTTCGAGACATTCGATTTCTGGTGCGGCTGAAGTGTTACTTATGTTGCTGCTAACACATTTCCGTTCCTCTCCCCCCCCCCTCCCCCTTGCCTCTCATCTCACCCTCGCAGTGGAAAGAAATGCCGGCCCAGACCGTCCTGGAAGAAAAGTACCACAAAGACGGATCATTAGCGTCGGATGATTACGACAAGGGACATATTGAACTGCGCGCACTTATGGATGAGCCCCTCGCCCAGTCAGTTATCGGAGAGTATGCCAAGAAGAAGTACACACAAGAGAGCTTCTTTGCCTGGACCGAGATCCAGGAGTTCCGCCATATCCCTACCGCGGACTACCGCCGCTGCAACGCCATGCACATCTACGAGAAGTACATTAAGAAGGACGCCGTCTGTGAGGTTGGGAGTATCAGCGAGGAGCTGAGAAATGAGTGGGCAGAGAAGGTTAAAGAGTTTCGTCAGAACAAGCACCTGGCCACCGAGGACTGCCTCGACGACATTCAGCACATCTGCTTCACCGAAATGTACCTCAACTCGTACATGCCCTTCAAGAAGACTATAGAATTCCAAGAGCTCCAGGACGCCCTTAAGGAAAGCTACAACAAGGTCAACGTCGACGACTTTGAGTACATCGCCAAGCTCGGGGTCGGAGGGTTCGGAAGGGTGGTCCACGTGAGGAAGAAGTCCACGGGGAAGCACTACGCCATGAAGACGCAGGTGAGCGAGGGCTGGAGCGAGGGACGGAGCGAAGCGACAGCAACGTGTAACGCAACCTTAAAAACTAACAACTCCACCTTCCTCGCTCGCGCCATCACAGCTGAAATCTGCCCTCGTCGAGACCTATTCGGACAACCCCTCCAGGCTCGACTCCGAGAAGACCGTCTTTGCCGTTTGCCACCACCCCTTCATCATCGACATGGACTACGCTTTCCAGACGGATGGCCACGCTATCCTCGTTCTTGGGTTGGCGACCGCTGGTGACCTTCAGCAGGCCATCGACGATGCACCCGATAACAGGCTAGAGGAGAACCGCGTCGTATTCTACGCCGCGGAAATTGCCCTTGCATTGGCCCACCTCCACGACCTGCACCTCATGTACCGCGACCTCAAACCGTGCAACGTCCTCCTTAACGAGGACGGGAACATCAAGCTTGCTGACATGGGAGGAGTCGCCGACTTTGGCGGCGACGTCTTCTACACCGAAGAGGAGAAAGCAAAAGCTGTTGCACCCAAGGAGGATTTTCGAAGAAAGAGCATCATGGGAACGCACGGGTACATGGCCCCGGAGATGGTCAAGATGCTGGGGCAGTCCAGGTCGCAAAGGAGCGGTTACACCGCTGCCGTGGATTACTGGTCTCTCGGTGTCACGGTCTTCAAGCTCCTCACTGGATACAGGCCCTTCGATAGCATGTACCACGAGGAGGAGAGCACCACCATAAACAATATGCCAGGGGGGGTCCAGGGGAACACTGAGTTCAGGGCTCTTCACAAGCCGGTCGAGTACCCTCCTTTCATCTCCGACACGGCCAGGAGCTTTATTCAGGGTCTGCTAGACACGAACGAGAGGACTAGAATCGGATGCGACGAGAACGGCATCGACGGACTGAAGACCCACATGTTCTTCAGTGGTCTCGATTGGATTACCATGCAGCAGTGCCACCTCGAGGCACCATATGTCCCCAATGTTCCACCACCCAAGGAAAAGCCGGCGTACAAGGGGTACGATGATATGATGAAACAGATCGACAAGGACGAGAAGGAAGAGCTCGGAATCGAGGAAATTGACTGGAGTCAGTTACCGACCGCGGACGAGCAGAAATTCTTCGAGTCATGGGACTTCGTCTCTCCACACACCCTCAAGGTCGAAATGGGCATCGCAAACGCCATCGCTGGGTACAACGAAAACTTCAAAATCAGACAGATACTCGGTGACAATATGGCAGGGTCAACAATCAAAGAGGGCATGGCCATCGGGGATAAAGGCGGCAAGAAGAAAGCTACCTTCAGAAAAGTATTCAAAATTGCGGAGGAATGAGTGCAGACGATGGTTCCTATTGTAATGTAACTCAAAAATGTTGGATAAAAAAAGAGTTAAGGGGGGAAGGAATTCCTATTATTTTATCACGTCATCCCTTAGAATTACACTTATCCGCTCCCCCTCCCCCCCGCTAACTTCGTGTGTCATGAAATATCTGTGAAGGGGAGGGGTGAGGGTGAGGGGTGAGGGTGGGGTGGGGTGAGAAGGATGAAACGGACTAGCAGTCAAATCAGGTTAGGAAGCCTTGCCTCACCTGCTAGCACCCGTAAGACAGTACACCGTCCCCTCCTTCAACGCAAGGTTAACGGGTTTGGAGTATTTCTCTTTCAACCCTTCCACATACTGCGACGAGCGAAGCGAACCGCACGAGACGAGGAGCGACGCGACAAGTAAAGGCACTTAGTTATGCAGAAAGGCGGTACAATGCTTTTGCTGTCGCTTCGCTCCAGCCTTCGCTCTGCCTCACCTCCTCTATTCTCCCCAAATCGTCCCTCGCGAAAACGGACAAGTCCACCTCACCCTCATCCGCCCACTCCAATATAAGAGACCCCCCCCTGCCGCCCATCACGTTCCATCCCACTACGATGCCCCCACTAAACCTCACAGAGTC
>Ga0115006_10000718_pt1 | contig 18777 bp, 12 predicted proteins | sample ArcOceMetagenome_3_FD_88943 | JGI IMG/M metagenome (GOLD analysis project Ga0115006, IMG submission 88943) | Marine eukaryotic phytoplankton communities from Arctic Ocean - Arctic Ocean- Svalbard ARC20M Metagenome | ecosystem: Environmental > Aquatic > Marine > Oceanic | place: Arctic Ocean...
GCGAGCCACTGCACCGCCGCGTTGAAGCCCCAGAAGTCGCGCGCCCACGGCCCGCCGTGCACGAGCAGCACGAGTGGCGTCGGCTTGGCGTCGTCGGCGCGCGTCAGGTAGCCGACCAGCTCGAGGCCGTCGCGCGCCTTGATGTAGACGTCCTCCATGTGCGAGAAGCTGTACTCGAGCAGCGCCGGCGCCGAGACGAAGAGCGGCGTCGACGCGCCGCTGCCGCGCTCGTACAGCACGAACTCGGTCGGGCCGTCGTCGCGGCGGTAGCTCACGACCCACGTCTGGTCGTCGCGCGTGCGGCTGGCGAGGCTCACCTCGGAGCCGGCCGGCCCCGCCGCCTCGAGCTTCTTGAAGTCGGCCTCGAGCTCCTTGTCGAAGAAGGTGCGCTCGGTGCGCGCGTAGTTGTACGAGACGGCGCGCACCTCCTTCGTGTCGTCGTCGAGCAGCACGCCGCCGCAGTTGCACTTGTCGCTCGCCGAGATCTCTTCGAGCACCTTGCCCGTCTGCACGTCGAGCCGGATGAGCGCCGTCGTCTCGCGGCCGAGCGACGAGAGCACGAGGCACGACTTGGCGTCCTTGGAGAACTCGACCATGTTGCCCTGCTCGCCGTACGGGAAGACAATCAGCTCGCGCCACTCGTCCGTCGCGCTGTCGCGCACGCGCACGATGGTCGACGAGTCGGCCGGGTTCATCGCCACCGCCTCACGCACCTCGAACGACTCGTCCTCGGTGCCAAAGCCGAGCACGTCGCCCGGGTTCTCGGTGTCGAGCGTCAGCTCGCCCGTCGCGAGCGTGCAGCGGTACATGTCGAACTTGGCCGGGTCGCGGTTGTTGATCGCCACGAGGAGCTGATCGGGAAAGCGCTTGTTCGTGACGACGTTCTGCGCCTTGGCACCCTTGAAGGGCGTGAGGTCCCTGGCGACGGCCCCGGGCGCAGCCGAGTCGATCGCGAAGAGATGAAAGTTCTCGTCACCGGCGTCGTCCTGCATGTACAGCAGTGTCGACGAGTCCTCGGCCCAGAAGACCTGGCGGATGCCGCGGTACTTGTCGGTGGTGATCACGCGGTCGTCGTCGGCACCCAGTGAGCGGCACCACACGTTGAGGATGCCATCGGCGTCGGGCCGCAGGAAGGCGAGCCGCTTGCCGTCCGGGCTAATGATCGGAGAGGCGTACTCTGGGTTGCCAAAGAGGATCTCGCGAGGCACGATCTGCTCCGACGTGGTCAGAGCGGCACGAGGTGCGACGGCCAGCCGCGGCATCGAAGCACGCGCCGCGATCTGGTGCTGCGGACGCGTCGCGTGAGGCACGAGGCCGAGCGAGGCGGCGAGCAGGAGCATGGTGAGGGGGACGACGACGCTGGTGTCCAAGCCGTGACCTCGGCCGAAGTCGTGGAACTTGCGATCTGAGGGGGAAGACCACGTGAGCTTGCGCACGAACCAAGTAGATAGATAGATAGATAGATAGTCACGGACCCACACTGCACCATGAACAAAAACACGCCCACCCTAAAGCGTAAAGGGTCAATTGAGCGACTCAAAACATCCCCGGCCGCCTCGGCTTCTTCTTGGGCGGCTTGCCGCCACCGCCGCCGATGGCGGGCCTGCCCGCACCCGCCCTCGAGGGCACGACGTCGTCGTCGTCGTCGTCGCTGCACTCCCAGGCCTCCCGCACGACGCCCCGCTGAGGCCCCGGCGGGCCAGGCGGCCGCTGGGGCCCTGGCGGCCCAGAGGGCCGCTGCGGCCCCGGTGGGCCAGGTGGCCGCTGCGGACCCGGCCCTGGCCGCTGTGGACCCGGACCCGGCGCACCCGGCCCTGGCCGCTGCGGACCCGGACCCGGCGCAGATGTCGACGAGGAACCACCGCCGCCACCGCCGGTGGCGCGCTGCTGCTTGGCCTTGCGCGCCTCCTCGAGCTCGGCCATCTTGCGCCGGCGCGCCGCGAGCTGCGCGTCGAGCTCGGCCTGGACGTCGGCCGCGTCGTCGTGGCGCCGCGCCGCTGCCGCTGGGCCCGTCGACCAGCGCTCGGCGATGCCCGGGCCTGCGCCCGTGCTGGTCGACTTGGCCTGCTGCGCCTCGAACTCGGCGTTGAGCCTCGCCTCGCGCTCCTCGACCTCGGCGGCGATGCGCGTGACGTACTCGGCGAGCCGGCCGTTGCGATCGGTCAGCGTGTCCATCGCCTCGGTCAGCAGCTTGAAGCCCACGTCGCGCTTCGGGTGGTGCGCCCACTCCGGGTCGCAGCACATCTTGGCCTGCTCGTAGGTGCGCGTCAGCGTCGCCTCGCTGCAGTTCCAGACGGCCTCGCCCCTGTCGTCGTGGCGCGGCTCGGGCAGCCGGAGCCGCTGGAAGAAGTTCTTCGCGTGCATCAGGTGGATGATGCCCGCCTCCTGGCGCGTCAGCGACCAGCGCTGCGCCTGGATCTCGCGGCGGCGCGTCTCGGCCTCGCCCGCCTCCTCGAGCGTCGAGCCGTTGCGGAACTTGGAGCCGCGGCCCGTCGGGTTGTCGTCCTCCTGGCGGAGAATGCCCAGGACGTCCATTAGTCCAACGAGCTTCTAGTCGCCGACGAGCTTCTGGTCGGTGACGAGTCTAGTGCTGATGCTGCGTCGCGACCGCCCGCCTTGACTCTCCAAAGCTCAAGTTTTGCATCGTTGACGGACGAGAACGCATGCGTTCGTTCCGCTCTCAAAAATAGCGATTTTCGCGTCGCAAATGATGCACGTGCCGCCCCTGCGGGACGACACCGTCATCTTCAGCCTGCCCATCGCGACGGCACGACCAGGGCAGGCCGCCAACGTTGAGCATCACATGCGCTGGGACTCGAAGTTCGCGATCAAGGAAATGAGCGGCGTGCTCGACCCGCCAAACTCTGATTGGTACCTGCACCACCTGACATTCTTTTCGGTCGGTTCGGCTGGAGCGCGCGCGTATCCCACGCAGCTGTTTTGCCCGGAAGCGCGGCGCTTTGCAATCGAGCCAAGCTTTGCGAACGACCGCACGCCCTGGGAGAGCCCGTGGGTCGTGCCTGGAAGATACGGCGTGCTGGTTGAGCAGGGAGAGACCTGGATGGTGAGCATGCAGCTCGTGAACTTGCGCGACGTCGCCGACCGGCACGCGTGCATCGAGGGACGGCTCCGAGACAAGCTCAATCGTTCGGCCCAGACGGAGCTGCTCCCGTGCCCGCTCGCCCAGAGCGCGGCCAATGCTCCACCGCTGTCGACGCGTCTCCGCATGCGACTGCGCGTCGTGCGCCCATCATCACCGGACTGGCCATCGCTCATCCCTGCGCGCGGCTACTGCTCCGACGTGAAGCAGAACTACTGCTGCCTCGGCTCGTACAATGTCCCGGCGCGACAATGCAAGAGCGCAGAGGACGAGTGCGCGACCGTGCAGTCCGCCTCGACCGCGCCGCTGACCGCCGCGCTGTCGATCGTTGCCATCGTTGGGCACACTCACCCGAGCGGCCGGGGTGTGCGCGTGCGGATCGACGACCGCGCGGTCTGCGAGATCACGCCAGGGAGCGACGGCGTCTGGCCGAAGATGCGCGATTGGTGCGACTTCTCGGAGCGGCCGCTCGTCGTCAGCCCAGGCAGCCGGCTCCACTTTGCTGCAGCGTACGACGCAGGGCGGCGCACCGTGCTGGGCGCCATGGGCAATACTTACGTGCTGGTCGCCGAGACGGAGGCGCTCTTCCGGGTGGGTGCAGAGCTGACCAACTTCTCGGTGAGCGACGCGCCGTCGGGCGAACCATGGGCGCAGACCCAGTCTCCAAGGACCGCGCGGAGGAGGACAGCGAGCCGCTGATGCTGTGCGCATCGGTGTTCGCGTCCCTGCTCATATTTTCTTGTTGTTGTTGTTCACGATTCTTTTCCGTGTTAACACCCAATCGTTCGCGATTCATCTTACCGTGCCGGCGTGCGTCCAGAGGCCAGAGGGTGTACTTTTGACAAGCTCCGAGCGCCCTCCTCGTACTGCTCCTCCTCAAAGGACAAGATGCCGTTGCCGTTCATGCCATCGGCCACTCGAAAGAGCTTCGCGCGCTCCTGACGCTCGCGCTTGTCCCCCTGCACGCCCTGCACGTGCAGCTGTGAAGGGCCTCCTCTCCAAGTAACGCTGCCACCACAAGGTGAGAGGTTAGTTTTGAGCTACCTGCCGTCAGCCACTGCGCTGCCGCTCGCGCTTGTGCACAGACTATCCAGCGCGAATCCGATGCCCTCGACCAGCCCGATCAAGCGTCCGACCACCGGCTCGTCCAGCACGAGCCCTTTTCGCTCGCGCCCGGCCTCTGCGAGCGCGCCCGCCAGCCCCGAGCGCGGCGCCCGCATGAGTGGCGAGACCGCGAGCTCGGCGCGGTACGTCAAGGCGTGCGCGCGCAACTCGATCATGCCCGAGCCGGCGTTCGTCAAGGCGCTGCGCGAACCCAACGAGCACCACGGCGCCTACTCCACGTACTCGGCCGAGGAGCGCATCACGCCCGACGGGCTCAAGGCCATGGTGCAGGCGCTCGACGGCATGCGCGGGCTGCACACGCTGGCGCTGGTGGGGCTGCGGCGCGGCGACGCGCCGCTCTTCACGCACGATCTGCTCGGCCAGCTCGTCAAGGCCGTGCGCGTCAACGGCGCCATCCACACGCTCGACCTGAGCGACAACGCTCTCGACGACGCGCTCGCGGCCGGCCACCTCGCCGCGCTGCTCGCGCACAACGCCCACATGACGACGCTCCGCGTGCGCTCCAACGCCTTCAAGGAGAAGGCCGGCCGTCAGCTCCTCGAGGCGCTCGCGTCCAACCGCCACCTGCACGCGCTCGACATTGCGTGCAACCACGGCCTGCTCTCGTGGAAGGAGCAGGCGGCCGAGGTGACGCGGATGCTGCGCGAGAACACGCAGCTCGTCTCGCTGTGCGTCTCGCTGCCCGAGGCGGGCGTGCCGCAGGTGCTGCAGCACCTGCAGCAGCAGCCGAAGCGGCTGCCGTCGCTGCGCCTCGTCCACCACAAGCTGGGCGAGCCGATCATGCTCAAGCTCAAGCACCTGCTCGGCTCGGCCAACGCGGGAATCACCGAGCTCGACCTGACGCACGCCTACTGCGAGGAGCACGGCGCGATTGCGCTCGCGCAGGCGCTGCTCTCCAACGTGAGCATGACGCGGCTCAACCTCAGCCACAACGGCATCGCCGCCGCCGGCGCCGTCGCGCTCGCCGACGCGCTCAAGGTCAACTGCTGCCTGACCGACATCTCGGTCGCCGCCAACCACGTCAACGACGCCGCCGCCGTCGCCTTCGCCGAGATGCTCACGACCAACGAGGTGCTGACGTCGCTCGACCTCGGCCGCAACTGCTTCGGCGCGACCGGCGCGCAGGCGCTGCGGCAGGCGCTCCTCAACAACAAGACGCTCATGCACCTCGGCGCGCTCGAGACGCTGTCGATCGGCGTCGGGCTGCGCTCGTCGCTGCAGTGGTACTGCCGCAACAACCGGCAGTGGTTCGAGCGCATGGCGGCCGAGATGCAGCCGAAGAGCCGCCACCACGAGGGCCTGCTGCGGCTGCTGCCCGCCACCGAGCGCGCGCTGCGCGAGAAGGTCTACGACCTCGAGGACAGCGTGGCGATCGCCAACGAGCAGAGCGAGCAGCTCGACCACGAGAACTACCAGGTCAACCGGCTGCTCGACGTGACGGTCAAGCGCAACGCCGAGCTGGTCGACTCGCTCTCGACGCTGCAGGCGCGCGTCGAGCAGCTCTCGCGCAACAAGGGGGACAAGAAGAAGAAGACCGTCCCCAAGAAGAAGAAGAAGACCGACGCGCCGGAGGCCTGAGGCTGAGCGAGGTCGGCCGCGCGCGGCAGACAGAGCGCCGGGGAGACGGGACGTGGGATGGTCGGCACGGCAGCATGTGCTGCGGACGGTCCTGAAGTGAGTGTAGGCCCTGTGTGGTTTCAAATCGTCTGGCATGTCAATTGAGACGCCCACCGCCGGAGAGCGGAGACAGAGCTCATCACGACTGCCGAATTTGCCCGCCCGAATTGGTCGCTCTCGCGTGTCACGATGCTGATGGCCCTCGCAGCAGCGCCCGCTGCCGCCAGAAGGCAGCTGGCGCGGCGTCAAATCATTCCCAGCCGAATGCGACCGTTTCTTCCTGTGTCGGCGCTGCTGACCAACTACTCGCCCGGCGGCATCAATGGGTTTCTTGGGCTTGGGGCGCTGCGGCTGCTGTGGGCAGAGCGCCAACGAGTTGGCAGCCAAGGGCATCATCGGCAAGCTACAGTGCTGCTGCTTGGTCTTATGGTGTTGCCACAAGGACTGCATCTGTCCGATTCCCGAGAGTACGTGCATGACATGTCTGTGGGGCTGCAGTGCAGCAGGTGGGTGCCTGCCACTGTGCCCGTGTCTGTGGAAGCACTAAAGGCAGGTTTGTACGTGCGTGAAACGTAGAATTCCGAAGACGGAAAGTGTGTGCTTGCGACACTCATCACAATGCAGTCTTCCGTCCTTCTCGCGGCTCTTGTCTCAGCGGCGGCCACGTCCGACGTCGTTTGCTGGGCGGCCGACGACGGTAGCTGCCGCACGTCGCACTGCCCCAGCCGTGCAGAGATGTCCTCGGCACCTCTGCGATCGGCTGACCGTGCTTGGCCTTGCACTCGCAGACGTGGTGAACCTCGACTTCTTCTCTGCGGTCGTCACCGACAACAACCTCGGCGGCACGGGTCCTGATGTAGAGAGCGCAAGAGCCATCCGCTACCAAGCGGCACGTGTGTCCTGGTCCTCACACGTGGCAGATGAACGGCGCCCCGGCCCCGTGACTCATCTCCGGCTCCATGCAGTGAGCATATCTCGATGTGCACGCCCACCTCCCACCCCCCCCTCCCTCCCCTTCGCAGGTCGGCACAATCGGCTCCACAATCATCGACATGATCGTCACCAACACCACCGCGTACGACGGCTTCCGGCCTGACGGCAACGGCAAGGACGGCAACTCCTCGTTTGGCACCATCAATATCAACGCTCCAGATTCGCCTGAGATGGACGTCGTCAGCGTGAACCTCAGCTTCAGCTTCGTGACTCACACCGGCGAGGCAGCTGTGCTTCCCAAATTTTCGCTCAGCTTCCTGGACTTGGACACAGGTGAGGCGGGTGCGCTCGTCGAATGCGTGAGCATCGGCTCCAACGAGTACACTTCGTACTCACTCTCCGACCGACGTGTGAGCTCGGCTGGAGTGGTGCCGCACGAGGACATCCATACGAATCTCTCTCCTTCTGAAGTCAGAGTCACGAGCAGCCAAGCCGAGACCACGTTCTGCGGCACCACCATGGGCGGGGCGGAGGACAACCCGATGTCTCCAGAGGTGCTGTCCCATCAGCAGCAGAGGCGGGTAGTAGAGCTGGAATTTCAGCAGAAGAGCGAGGTGCATGTCAGCCTGTCCGTGGGCTGCTGCAGCGAGACGGGCAGGATGTTTGCGTTTGCTGGAGAGTCGATTGTGGTTGATCCGTGCCCTCAACCGCCAGCATCGCCGCCGTTTCCGTCGCCGGCTCCTCAAGGACCTGTGGTGACGAACGCTCCAGTGATGCTGCCACCATCTCAATCATCTTCGCCACCACCATCGACCCCGCCCCCTTCCCCCAGACCATCATGCCCTCCGCCATGGCTGCCACCGCATTCTCCGCCCAGCCCCGGTCCGCCTTCCACGCTTCCACCGTCACCGTTGCCTTCTCCTCCATCGCCGTTGTGGTCATCACCGTCGCCGTCACCGCTCCCACCGTCGCCGACGCCACCATCGCCATCACCGCCCCCACCGTCGCCGACGCCACCATCGCCATCACCGCCCCCACCGTCGCCGACGCCACCATCGCCATCACCGCCTACACCGTCGCCCACGCCGCCATTATCGACGCTGCCGCCGTCTCCAGCGCCGCCAGCACCCCCACCAGCGGCACCACCGTCGCCACCGCTGCCGCCACCACCGAAGCCACCGCACCCATCTCTTCCGTTGCCATCGCTGCCACCTCCATCGGCGTCGCCGTCCCCACCACCTCCACCGCCATCGCCGTGCACCCCGACGTCCGAAAAGAGACTCAGCCCGCCGTCCACCCCGCTGCCCAACCCGCCACCAAGGCCGGTCGTGTTCACGTGTGGTGAGAGACCCGCGGATACGTGCGGCAACCCTGGTGAGCTGTGCTTCTTGGATCCAACGTGCAGCGATGTCTCGAGCGCCAGCTACCAGCAGGGGCTTGGGTGCAATGCTGGCGGGGAGACCTGGAACTGCCGCTTTTGTGGCTTCATCAGTGGCGCGAACGTTCTGTACATCGCGTGCCCAGAACCGCCGAGCCAACCACAATCGTTGGCACCGCCACCTCCGTCCCTGCCGTCATCGGCACCTCCATCATCACCACCGCCGCCGCCGCCGTCACCACCGCCGCCGCCGCCGCCGTCACCACCGCCGCCGCCGCCGCCGCCGCCATTCTTGTCACCTCCATCGCCACCACCACGGGGAGCACCACCCCCTACGAGCCCTCCTCCAGCTTCAGAGCAGCCCAAGCCATCGCTCCCGCACTGGCCAGACGCGCCTGCACCACCTCCACTGCCGCCGCCACCACCAGCACCTTTGCCGCCAGCTCCCCCACACCCCCCGCCTCCACCTCCACTGCCCCCGAGTCCATCAGAGCCGCCACGCGAGCCACCGCCAGCACAGCCACCGCCTCTGCCGCCAAAGGAGGCTCACATGACCTCGCCTCCGCTGCCTCCGATGGCGACAAGGCCGACGCTCAAGCCACCGCCAGCTGCGGCACCCGCGACACCGTTCTCGCCTGTCTCGCCGGCAACCATGCTCTCAAGCCTGTTCACGACGCCCCCAACATCGCCACCAACACTTCCGTCTTCCACTCGAGAATCCATGCAGGCTTGCACGGCGACGGAGGATACTGCCGTCGTCTTCACCTTAGGCTTCGATGACACGTGGAAGTACCACTGGGCAGCGAACGATGCGCACGAGCTCAGCTTTGATGAGTTACGCACGTCCATCGGAGGGATTCTTCATGACAACGGCCAGACTCTGACAAGGAGCAACCAAGTCCTCTTCTGGGTGCAGTCAAGCATCTCGGCTACAGCTGTCAGGAACGTCGTGGTCGGCATCCACACGGAGAAGAACGACTCTGCGTGCCCCGATTCAATCGCATCGGTTGTCCAAGAGTCGACCTTTGTCACCGAGCTGGCGCAACGCCTCCTCCACCCCGAAGCAGCGGGGCTGACGCTGCTCGACAATCCGTCGGTGGTTCAGCTGCGGCCTCCGTCTCTACCACCTCCAAGCCCGCCTCCAGTGCCAGGAGCCCCGCTGCTGCCAGCGCCACCGGTGCCGTCACTTCCTACCCTTTACGAGGTCGAGTCCAGTGCCACGACGGTCTTTGTCAGCTCCAATCTCGATGTCCGCAGCGTGGCAATCTACACTCTCGACGTGTTGCTCTTCATCATGCTCGTCGCCTTTTGTATGAAGCTCAGGAAGAAGTGGGGCAAGAACTGCTGGTGCTTCAATCTGCCCGTCATCCCTAAGATCATCCCTGTGCGACGCTCACGCCCCGAGACCAGAAGCGGACAGAGGAACACAGGCGTGGAGCTCGATGTCTCCGTCTCCATCTCTTCATCAGACTTCTTGGACAACGACAACAACGAGCCCAGCGTCTTTTGGCATCGGGTGCCCGACGCATCTCCACCGGCCACTCCCACAGCACGGGCTTCTTGGTCAGAGCTGTCAGAGATCGGGCTCGATATGGGCGGGTCGTCGGCATCGACGCCAACCCGGTCGTCCCCTCAACCGCTCCTGATCGGTCGAGCGTCTGCGACCCCACCGCCTCTCAAGGGCAGCGGGCTGCAGTGCAGGCGCGACAGTGACTCGACGGGAAGCACGAATGACACCGACTCGAGCCGGAAGGGCTCCCTATTCTCGATTGAGATTTGAAATTGCGCCAAGCGCACCTATTCGCCGGACGGCCGGCGCCTTGAGCGCCCGTTCGGCCTCCATGACCCTATGAAAAACGGGACGCGGAACGGAATTATTTTGCTTGGCGATTGGGATCCGGGTGGGCCGACACGGCGTGAGGGGCTTATGTAAAGACGTGAGTGCTGTGGCTGTTGTGCGACATGTTTTTTGAAACGACAACTATATGATTGAGAAAGCAGCACATGAAGGATCGCGTGGCGTCACGCGAGAAGCCGACGGCTCAACGCCTCCAGGTCGTCGAGCAGGTGCGGTGTGATCTTGGTCGCCCGCCGTCTCGCAGCGTCATCGAGCGTGCCATCGTCGCTCTCCACGGCTTGCAGCCGGTCGGCGGGAGTCCGAGGCGCCGGAGCATGCGGCTGCCGCCGAGGCGGCGACGGCGGAGTCGGCTCGGGCACGGGCTGTGGCTCAGGCTCGAGCGGCGGCTGCTGCTCCGGCTCCACTGCCTCTGGAGGCGGCAGCTCGTCCGCATCCTGAACGTGGCGCGGCTGCGGCTGCTGCGACGGCTGCTCGAGCGGCTGCTGCTGCAGCTGGCGGAGCGACCCGAGCAGCGCGTTGCGCTCCTTGCGCACGGCGAGCAGCTGCTGCTCCTTGGCGCGCAGCTTCTCCTCGAGGTACTCGAACTTGGTGCGGTCGAGCGACTCGGCGTGCGAGCGCACGCGCGCTACCTCGCGCTCGAGCGCGCGCTGCGCCACCGCGCCCTTGGCGAGCTCGCGCTTGAGGGCGCCCACCTCGCGCTCGAGCTCGTGGCTGCGCGCCTCCTCCGCCAGCTCGGCGCCGCGCCACGCGTCCTCGGCGGCGCAGCGCGCGCGCGCCGCCTCCGCCTCGAGGCGCCCCAGCAGCTCCGACGCCTCGCGCGTCGCCGCCGCCACCGCCGCCGCCCGCTGCTCCTCCGCGAGCTCCTCGGCACGCCGCAGCGCGCGCTGCGCCTCGTCGCGCGCCGCGCCCAGCGCCGCCTCCGCCCTGTCGCGCTGCTCGGCCGCCTCCGCCTGCATCGCCCCGACGACCATCCCCAGCTGCGCCGCCCGCTGCCGCTCCGCGCGCGCGGCGGAGCTCGCCGCCTCCGCCGTGCCGCGCTGCTGCTCGCGCTCCCTCTCGTGTGCGGCGCGCAGCACCGCCAGCTCCTGCTCGTACGCCGCGCGCGTCGCCGCGGCCGCGGCTGCGGCCGCCGCGTGCTGCGCGTCGAGCTCGTGCTGATGCTCGGCCCGCAGCTCGTCGAGATTGGCTCGCTCCTGCCGCTGCTCGCTTGCGGCGTGCGCCGCCTGCGCCTGCGCCTCGGCCTGCGCCTCGAGCAGCAGCCGCTGCCAGTGCGCCGCGCCCGCCTCCGCCTCGTCGACGCGCGCCGACAGCAGCTGCACGCCCGCCGCGTGGCGCCGCGTCGCGTCGGCGTGCGTTGAGGCGGCGCGCAGCTGGACGCCGTGCTGCCTGCGCCGGAGGGCCTCGCACTGCGCAGCGCCGCGCGCGAGACGCTCCTGCAGCGCGGGCAGCGCCGCCGCCGCCGCCTCGAGCCGCCGCTCGTTCTGTTGGTGCGCGGCCGCCAGCTGCGCCAGCGCCGCGCGCAGCGTGCCGCGCTCCTGCTGCGCCGCGGCGTTGTCGCGGCGCGCCAGCTGCAGCTCGCGCCGCGCCGCGCCCACCGCCGCCTGCAGCTCGCGCACCTCGGCCGCGCGCGCGTCGTGCTGCCACCGCTCCGCGCTCATCTCGGCGCGCGAGATCGTCAGCTCCGCCTCCGCCGCCTGCGCGCGCCGCGCGTGGAGCGCCGCCTCCGCCTGCGCGGCGTCGCGCGCCGCCTCGGCCGCACTCACCTCCCTGCGCGCGTCGCGCTTCCCCAGCCTCCCCTGCACGATCAGCTCGAAGGCCTTGTCGCGCCACCGCCGCGCCACCACCGCCGCGGCGCCGCCGTCGTCGTCGGCGGCCTCCTCGGCTGCCGCTGCCGCGTGGTCGGGCGGCGTGCCACCCTGCAATCTCGCCTGCATCTCTAGCAGCTGGCGCATCGAGTCGAGTCGCAGCTGCAGCAGCGCTTTCTCGGTGCGCAGCGCCCGCACCTCCTCCACCGACGCCTCGCGTGCGTCGTCGGCGGAGTCGTCGGCGTCTTCGGCGTCTTCGGCGGTGTCGTCGTCGGCGTCGGCGTCGCGCCACGCCTCCTCCTCCTCCTCGAGCTCGGCTGGAGCCAGATCGGACGCTGCGCGGCGCCAGCTCTCGAGGGCATCACCGCGCGACGCCGCGCCCTGCGCAGCCGCCGACTCCGCCCATCGCAACCTTTGCGCGTCGGCCTCCGCCACCGCCTGCCGCTGCGCCTGCAGCTGCGCGGCGGCCTCCGACTCCGCCTTCGCCATGGCTGCCGCCTTCCAGCGTGCTACCTCCTCCTCCGCCGTCGCCATCGCACCGGCCTTCCATCTTGACGCCTGCGCTTGCGCCTGGGCATGCGCCTGCGCCTGCGCCTGGGCCACGGCCTGGTCGAAGGCGGGCGCGTGCGTCGACTGCGTAAGCGGACCGTCGCTCGATGGACCCGGCAGAGCAGGTGCTTTCCCGGAGGCGCCGAGGGACGGCCATACGCTGGCCGCCGGCGTGTCGGACGTCGCCGCCGGTCGCTCGGGCAGCGGCACGCCATCGAGAAGCACGAGGCCTGGCAGCCAGCGGGCGACCTCCTCGCGATAGCCGGCCCGCCGGGTGAGTGGGTTGCCGGTAAGCGAGAGCGTCTGCAGCTGCGGCAGCCACGCCAACCCGCGCAGCGTGTCGGCGGTCGCGATGAGGTTGCCGTCGAGGTGGAGCGCCTCGAGGGCTGGGAGGTGGGCCAGCCGGTCGAGGTCGCGGAGCAGGTTGCGACGCAGGTCGAGGTGCGTCAGCTGGACGAGCGCCTCGAGTCCGTCCACCGAGTCGATGCGGTTGTCGCTCAGGTCGAGTTTCGTGAGGCTGTCGAGCCGGTCGAGGTGCTCGATGGCCGGGATCTCGTTGTGCGAGAGGTTGAGCACATGAAGGTTGCGGAACGAGCCGCAGATCTCGTCGATCAGCTCGGCTGAGAGGCGGCGGATAGGCATCAGTCTTGTCTTCGTGGTCTTGAGGAAGAGCACAAAGGGTGACAAATAGTTCGGCCCTAGGCCGGTGCGCAAAAAGAGGCGCGAAGCATGTTTGATAAGTGGTGCTTCCCCACAAAATGCTCATTCTAGCCCTCATTCTAGCATTTGCCGCCTCATTCTAGCAGCTGCCCATGCTTTCGGCGCCGGCGGATGCGATCGGCACGTCCGCGAGCTGCACGATCTCTGTGGGCGGCGAGGCACGGCCGCTGCTGGCAGGCAGGGGGGGTGACGGGTGGCTTGCTTGGCATGCTTGGCGCATGACCTCGGTCCCGCGTCCCGGGCATCACGTGGCAGTGCTAAGCTGCGACTTACCGCCCGTCTCCGGCTGGGTGAGTGAGACTTTCCTCTAGCTGCTAAATACCATGTTTTTAGAGGACGTGTTTGTGCTGACACCGCAGTGCGCCTCGTAGAGCGCAAAGTCGGCGCCCCACAGCCGCCTCACAAGCTCGCGCGCACGCGGATCGACCTGAGCCTCCGTCGGCCGACTGTGTGGCGCGCTCACGCGTCTGTGCGGTAGCGCGATCGGCTGCGGCGTCCGCGTCGCCCCTCGGCGCAGGAAGGGCAGGCGTGGCTCCCGCTGCTGCAGCCTCGCGAGGCCCTGCAACAGCGTCTGCTCACCGTCGCTGTCGCTGTCGACGCACAGCAGCTCGCGCACGTGCAGCGCTCCGCTGCGGTCGGTGACCATTCGCGCTTGCGAGACAAAGAGGCCGCTGTCGAGGCGCTGCGGCTGCACGTTGCGTCGGACGAGCTCCTCCATGAAGTCGCTGAAGCCGCGCACGCCGCGCAGCCACCCCCATCTGCGCTGCTCGCCCGCCACGTCCTCCGTGTCGCGGAGCGGTTGACGCCTGGCGTTGCCCGCTTTGCACGTGTGGCTGAACAGCGAGAGCGCACGCGTGAGCGGGTGGCGGAGCGTCGCAAACGAGGCCGGTGCCGCGTCGTACGCGCTCGAGTTGCACCTCCGGAGCTCGGTCGCCGTGGCGTGGCACGAGCCGCGCACGCCAAACGCGTGCTCGATCGACGAGCCTGCCGTCTTGGGTATGTGCACGAAGACGGCCGTGCCGCCGCTGCGCGTCAGGTACTCGCAGAGCCGCCGGCACGCGCACGCCGAGGTGTCGACCAAGCCAGGCCAGCCAAGCCTAGCCAATTTGGCTTGGTCGACGCGCCGCCGGTGTTCAGGGATCGCTTGGCACGCGTGGCGTCGACCGACGCCGCGACGAATACGAAATGTCATTTCCTGAGTCATCAACTTGTGTTAAAATCCATCTATCTTTCTAGCTCCTCCTGATCTAGCTCCTAGGCAGTCTTCCAGTCTCACGGATCTTTAATCATTGCTATTGAGGCTATTGAGGCGACGCGTTTGCGAGCTACAAACCTCCAGAAAAACTTTTTCTTATGCTGTTACACCACTTATCAAACTCGGCATCATCCTGGTCCGTATATCATGCTCGCCGCTCTGTCTTCGGCCTGCCTCGGCTACGGCGACGCAGGCAGCCACCCTGCCGAGGACCGCGTCGCCGCCGCGAGCTCGCGCTGCGCTGAGAAGCTCGGCACCGCCACCGGCGCGCCGTGGTACGAGTGCGTGGTCGACGAGCTGCTCGAGGAGCAGACCGCCGCCAAGGAGAGCAACAGTCAGCACTTCTTCCCGATCGTGCCGCACGATCCGATGCCACTGAAGCCACGCAAGCAGTACATGCAGGCCGACCTGCTCAAAAACCTGCTGCGCAACTTCACGTGCGACCACGACGACGGCGGCAGCCAGCCGCACCGCAGCATCACGTGGGAGTACGAGCCGCCCGACCCGTGCCCCACGACGCTGCCACCGCCGTTTGCGTACAACCGCGGCTTCCTGCCCGCGGGCGCCGATCTGCCAGAGCTCGGCGCCTCCGGGCCGATGACCGAGGCGAGGGCGATGAAGGCGTGCGAGGCGGAGCCGCAGTGCGCTGGCTTCACCTACTCGTCGCCAAAGGCGATGCGGTACAAGGGATCGAAGCACGTGATGCACTTCAAGAGCGCGTCGAAGCAGATCACCGACTCCGATGACTGGCACACGTGGGTGCGCTCGCGCTCCGCGCAGCTGTGCAACGACGCCGAGCTGGTCGCGGAGATGCGAAAGCCGCAGCGGCTGCGCGTCGACGTGCTGCGCGAGGAGCCGCCCGTCTACCTGGTGCACGACTTCGCCTCCGACGCGGAGTGCGACTACATGCTCAATCTGACGATCCCCGACATGACACCGTCGGTCGTCTCGGGCGGCGGCACCTCGCGCGCGCGCCAGTCGTGGTCGGTCAACATGTACCCCGACTGGTACGACGAGTTCAACGTGGTCACGCGCATGTCGCGGCGCAAGTTTGCGTTCGCGCGCGACGTCGCGGGGTACGAGGAGCTGGCGGAGGGGCCCGGGCAGGAGCCCATCAACGCCGTCTACTACAAGGACTGGGACGACCAGTACCGGCCGCACTGCGACGGCGAGTGCAACGGCGGCCCCTACCGGCGCGGCCAGCGCATCGCCTCGTCGCTCACCTACTGTTCGGTGGCCGACGTGGGCGGGTACACGGCCTTCACCAAGTCGGGACTCAAGGTGCAGCCCAAGGTGCGGCAGATGCTCTTCTTTGGCTACAAGCTCAAGGAGGGCGACAAGATGGACAACGGCCTGACCGAGCACACCGGCTGCCCGCTGCGCGAGGGCCGCAAGTGGATCGCAACGATGTGGTATCGGGAGGGGATGACGGCGGAGAACGGTTGGGAGAAGAATCGAATGTGAGCCATGTCGCCAAGCGCAGTCCAGTAGGTCTAGGTTAGCTAGCAGACAACGGCGCGACTCTAAAGGCTTTGCATCTTCAGAGGTGAACCACCGCACGGCTGGCCAGCACAGCGCGTGCGCAACGCAATCATCGGCTTGGTTCGGGCCGCACCTGACATGTTGGACCTCAAGAAGCGCGGGCTGTTCTTCGCTGCGCTCATCCTGTTCACCGACGCGCTGGCTGGCTCGTTGGGAATCTCGGTCCTCCCGTACTTTGTCCAGACGCTCGGTGGCGAGCCGTCTCAGTTCGGCATGCTCATCTCCACCTTCGCGACGGCCAACATCCTGGCGTCGCTGTGGATCGGCACGGCGAGCGACAAGTTCGGGCGGATGCCGCTGCTCATCGCCTCGCTCGTCGGCATGTCCATCGGCTTCGTCGCGACCGGCCTCACGACCAGCATCGGGCTGCTCTTCGTCGCGCGCTTCACGATCGGCTTCTTTGCGGGCGTCGGTGCGACGGCACGTGCGTACGTGGCGGAGATCTGCGACTCGTCCGAGGAGAAGGCCAAGCAGTTTGCGCAGCTCGGTGGCCTGATGATGCTCGGCTACGCCGCCGGCCCGCCCGTGGGGTCGGCGCTCCAGGCCGTCATAGGAGCGCTCGGCTTTGGGAACGGGCTCCGCACGCCCTTCCTCGCCGGAGGCACCATCTCGATCTGCATGTCGGTCGTCGTCGCGCTGCGCATGCCGCGGGTCAAGGACATCAAGGCCGCGGCCGACGCCGACGCCGCGGCAGCCGACCCCACCACCAAGGACGCGACGCCGCGGGCGACGGCCGAGACGCCATCGGACCCGCTCACGCCGTCGCAGGTCATCGCGCTGGGGCTGCTGCTGCTCAACAACATCTTCGCGCAGGTGGGCATGGCGATCTTCATCGTGGTGATGCCGCTCTTCATCAAGGACATGTTCGGCTGGGGCTCGGCGCAGTTTGGCATCCTCATGTCGACGTTCATCCTCGGCATGGCCATCGGCCAGATCGCGCTCTTCCCCAAGCTCGCCAAGGCCTTTGGCATGATGCGCGTCGGCGTCGCCGCCTCGCTCGTCACCGCCGCGACCTACTTTGCCGTCTCGTTCGTGCGCGGGCCGGAGGACCTGCTCATCTGGCTTGCCGCGACCGCCGTGCAGATCCTCGGCGGCGCGCTCGCCGGGCCGATCGTCTCCGTCAAGATCGCCGAGCTCGCGCCCAAGGACAAGCTCGGCATGACGATGGGCCTCGCGTCGACGGCCGAGCAGATCGGCCGCGTCTTCGCGCCGATCATGGCGGCGTACGCGTACGAAAACCTGGGGCCGCGCCTCACCTTCCGATTCGCCGTCTTCCCCGTGCTGGGCTCCGCCGCCTGCTTCGCCGTCGTCGCGTACGTGCAGGCGGCGCAGAAGGCCGCCAGGGCCAAGCTGCAGGACGCGATCCACAAGGTGTCGATGCAAGCGACGGCCGTGTCCGCCTTCAGGGTTGTCGGCGCGGAGGACGGCGGCGCGGGCGCGGCGTCGATTACTAGGAGGAAGTCGCTGTCGGCCCTCAACGTCGAGACGTCGACTGGCTCCATCGAGGGCGGCCTGATGGGCTTCAGCCCGCACCGGTCGACGCGCAGGCGCAGCGTCGAGTGCGCGGTCGAAGTGCAAAAGCTCAGCATGGAGATCGAGTCGGAGGACAACAAGGGAGGTGCCAAGACCGACCTCCTCTGATCGGAATCTGAACGCGCTTAGAACGCGCTCGGTACTGCCCTGCGGCGGCGACGCATTTATATGTTGGAACATTGAGTCTGTGTTGGAACATTGAGTATGTTGCTGGACATACGGGTTGGGATCATAAACACACTACAACGCCGCCATGGAACTATCCCCGGATACCGTAGGAGACACGATTTTTGGGTGAGAGAAGACGCACCCTGACCCAAAAGGGCGGCAAAATGTGCGCCTTGCAGGCCGAGCGTTCTGCGAGGCTACTCGTGCAGGGCTGAAACGGCCGCTGCGGGCATCCGCGTGGGGCGACTTAACGTCCACGTTGAACAAGGGCGAGGAGGAGGGGCGAGGAGCCAGGGCGAGGAGCCAGGGGCCGAACAGGCACGGGAAAACATTGGAGCTGTGCCGATCGGCGCGTTCAGAAACCAGCGCCGTCGATCAGCTTGGCCTTCTCCACGATTATTCTGCCCTCCTTGTACTTTTGGCTGCCGAGGGAGTCACACCGTGCGAAAAAGGGGATGAGTGTGTGTCGCGCCACGAGGGGCCCCTCCCCCAGCCCTCCATTCGCGTCGTGACCACGCGGTTGGGACGCGTTGGCCCGAGAGCATCCATTCCTGTCTCTCCCCACCCAGGCCGCCGGACGCCCCCTCCCACCTCGCCCCGGGGCCGGTGGAGGCGCACCTTGGCTCGAAGGCCTCAACATACTTCCACCCGAGCCTTGTTGAGCAGTGGCTGCAGAAGATGTCGGCCACAGTGTGTAGCCCCGTCATGAGGACGCGGTCCTCCTTCTCGCCCACGTCCAGGTTGACGGCCGATGTCAGCAGGAACGCCCTGCCGTGCCTCCCCTGGAAGGCTTTCGAGATGATATTGTCATGTGTTGTGACGTGAGTTCGGCAGGCGGCGCAGGTGTAGACCCGCGGGTGCTCGAGCCGCACGGGGCCGGCAGGCACTGGTGCCGGCGTGCTAGCTACGCGCGGCATCGCTCCAGTTAGCCGGGAAAAGAGCGGTGCCAGCCACGGTTGGCTGGGTCTCGTCCAACCCGTGCTCCGCGCAAACTCGCTCTCAGCTCCGCGCTTCGTGGTGTTCCCCCTGTTCAACCTGCGCGCCGAAGCTGGAAGCTACGGGTTTGGCACGCGATTGCTGGCTTTTCCTTTAGTCCTCCGACAACAATATTCAACAACAACAACAACAACAATATTTGGCCTCACTATCTACGCTTGTTGTTGTTGTTGTTGTTGTAGTCCTCCGGTGACACTA
>Ga0115006_10000719_pt1 | contig 18772 bp, 8 predicted proteins | sample ArcOceMetagenome_3_FD_88943 | JGI IMG/M metagenome (GOLD analysis project Ga0115006, IMG submission 88943) | Marine eukaryotic phytoplankton communities from Arctic Ocean - Arctic Ocean- Svalbard ARC20M Metagenome | ecosystem: Environmental > Aquatic > Marine > Oceanic | place: Arctic Ocean...
ATAGCTTGACGTGATAACAGCACATTATTGTGTTGGTAATAAGCTAGTGCCAAACCAAAATAAAATTGATGCTGTTTTTTATCTAGTTTGATAGCCTGTCGATAGCGATTAATCGCCGTTTGGTATTGTTTATTAAACATCGCTTCATTTGCCAACAAGGCGAGGTAAAAAGGATTCTTCTTACGAATGCTATCAACGTATTGTTTCAAAGGCAAAGCCTCTTCAGTTCGACCTTGTTTATTTAATAATCGCGCTAAGTTATTTATAACCGTTAGATTATCAGAATCGATACCAATCGCTCTAACATAAACAGCTTCTGCCATGTATTCAAATCCTGTCACCTTGTATAAAATACCCAGATTACCCCAAGCAACTACAAACTTTGGATCAGCTAATATAGCCCCTTTAAAGTACTGATACGCAAGGTTATAATCTTGATTAATAAGAGCTTTTGCTCCCTTATTATTATAAAACATTGCTAATAGTGTTTTTTTGGTAATAACCTTAGCAGGGAAGTTTTTTTTGGCAATGAAGGGATCAAAATCAATTACCGTATTTCTATTTCCCCAAACAATAGCTTTATTTACACTGGGTTGGCTTTTAATCAGTAAGTTAACGTGGCCTGTTAGTACACTAAAATTATTATTACGCGTCCAGTATTCTGGTACTTCAACGGCTTGTACCTTCACGATTAGATTGGTCGCAGCAGCAAGAGAGTAAGCCAGTATGGTTAAAGACATACAGTTAGCAGACTGACTTTGATAGGTTTGTGTTGCGGTAAAATTAGCATGGCTATCGTAACTTATTGCGATACTTTCTTCGTCAAAAAGGTGTGCCAGAATAATTTGTGATTTTTGGTAAGTCGTTTGCCTACTATTTGTTTTACGACGTATTGTGGTAAGTATGTCATCATCAAGCTGAAATACGTCGTGTTCTGTTTCAATAGCAGCACTGACATTATTGCTAAAGACATTGTCAAGATACAAGCCTTGTGCGGGCATTGATATATTTGAAAAGTTTGGGGGCGTATGTTGGCAGCTAAATAAAAAAAGTAAGGTAAATATCGAGCTACATTTGATGTTAATCATAATTACACTCAGCCATACAAAAGTTAACGTAAGTATAGTGTATAGCTGAGTATTTTTTTAAATCAAAAAAGGCTTAAAGTTTTATTATAAACCCATACTACCCTTTATTAGTTTAGCGTTCGCCCTCACCTAAGCGATAAATGAAACGTAAGCTGGTGTTCTGATCTTGGGTATTGGCATTAGCACTATGGTAGTAGCGCCAGTCTAATTGTACCGCAAAATTATTAGTCAGTTTATAATGAGCCCCTAACCCTGCATTGATCTGAAATCTTTTAGTCTCTATGTCTTTACGCCATAATGTTTCACCAAAGCCAGCGGTTAAATAAGGTCTAAAATTATGTTTACTGTTAAAATAATATTGGCTATCTATGCTGTAGTTTTCATAGTTTTCTTCATTGTTACTCGTGTTATTGAAAAGCTTTGCTTTTGAATAGGTGAGTCGACTTGAAAAGGTACGACTAAAATAAAGCCCCAAACTAACTTCTGAGGTTGTATCACTATTAGTACCCCATGCGTCATCTAATTCAACATGACCCATACCATAAGTTACACCAATGATACCTCTATCAACGGGATCTCGTTGGCTAGCAATATTCATATTACTTGGTGCTGAATAAGTTCTACCATCCCCAATTTCTAAGGAGATATTAAAATTCACTTGGCTGTCTGTCTTACCTGTATTGCCATAGGGAACCTCGTTTAAACTTAAGTAACCACTACCTGCTCTTATAAGTTCTCTGCCAAAAATATTGTTAAGGCCTGCACTCATGTAATCAACGGGATCAAGAAAGAACAAAGCAGTACTTCCTAACATACTAGAACCAAAAACAGTGTTACCACCTTTTCTAATAGCCATTTCAGTATTAAAAGCCCATTCTCCGTATGCCCAACCTAAAACGGGGGTAACAACTAAATCTTGAATTGAAGGGGTTTCAGCAAAAGCCTCAACACCATACTCCCAATATAAAGTCGACATCACTGCGGAGTAAACAAACGCATCCCACTGTCGATAACCTGACTTACGAGCAATTTGATAATAAACGCCACCAAAATAGGGGTGCCCAATAAAATTTAATCCCATGGTGTCACGATCCCACACGGGGCCAGCTTTAACGTTATCAGTCCACTTGTTAAAAAAACCCTCTTCTGAATCCCAGTTAGAAACATCTTCAGGTAACAATGCAATTAATCCGATAATACCAAAACCATAACCAAAAATAGATTTAGTTTGAGACCACAAACGTTCTTTATCTTCGCCATTTTTATTTGAGAAGATAGAGAGTTGGTATGGATCTTTATTAAAATCATTTACCGGCCTAATGTTTTCCCATCGGCTATTAGTTGGCATTTCACGATATATATCATCAAGGTTATTGGTACTAATTTCAGCACTAAGCTCTGTATCCTTGGCAGTATTAGTTGAGTTATTTATTGTGGTATTAACTGTACTACTGTCTACTGAGCTACGAGTTGAAATATCAGTTAACTTATCATCGATTTGAGTGATGTCATTAACTACTGCGCTCTCTTTAGCTACGACACTATTGAGACTAAGTAATAATAAAAATAATACGATAAAAGTAGATGTTAACTTATTAATAATATTAGTATAAATATAAAATGCAGTTAACTTAGATAAGTATTGAAATGTCACGAAAACTCCTAAATCGAATAAGTCCTGATCGATTGAAACAAAAAAAGCTGCTAACGTTTCAATTAGCAGCTTTTTTGTATGTGGCGGTGAGATAGGGATTCGAACCCTAGAAGGGCTACAAACCCTTGCTGGTTTTCAAGACCAGTGCTTTCGACCACTCAGCCATCTCACCATTGTTCTTAAAAAGAATTTATGCTTCTTTAAAAGTAGGCGCATTTTAATAACTGGTAAGGTTTTTGTAAAGCAATAATTAACAATTATCCTAAATAAAATCATAACTTACCAATTCTTTTTGATAAACAGCTATTAATAAATTATGCGTTTGATGAACCATGGAACTAGTTTATCGTTATTGTATAACAACTAAGTAAAAGCAAAGTAAAAACTTAATGAAGTCAAGCTGCTGTAGTCGCTTTTTAATCAGCATTGATTCATAATATTAACTATGTGTTATTCACCTAAACAAGGATATAAATAACAGGTGTCTATAAAATTAATAAGCCATTTATGGCGAATAACTTAATGTCAATATTGAGGTTTATACTTAATTTATTGCTACTGTTATTAATTACAAGTCATGTTGCTCATGCAAGTAATTTAGTAGTAAAAATTGATGGCCAATTGAGCAAAGTCGCTCATCAAAATATTATGGCTCATTTGGGCCCTTTGCCACAAAATTTACTAGAACGTTCGGCTTTTATTCACAACGTAAATAATAAAACTAATAATGCATTAAAAGCACTGGGGTTTTATCAGGCTAAGGTCGGTGTACAAATTGACAAAAATAGTGGCAAGGCTTGGCAATTAAATTTACAAGTTGAAAGTAATGAACCCGTCGTAATTAAGCAAGTTGATATACTTTTAATAGGAGAAGCGTCGAATGACAAGGTATTTCAACAGTTCTTAAAACAACATCAAATAAATTCAGGTGAGCCGCTCAATCATGGTAAGTATGAAGCAATCAAAACAGGTATTCTATCCTTAGCATTACAACGTGGTTTTTTTAGCAGTAAGTTACGAAAAAGTGTTATTAAAATTGATAATATTTATCAAACAGCTGACATTCATATTCATTTTAATAGTGGCCCTCGTTATAACTTTGGTGACATAAGCTTTAACGACTTCCCAATTAATCGACAACTGTTAGAACGGTTAATTCCTTTTAAAGCAAATACAGCCTATAGCACTAACGACTTTCAGAAATTACAACAACAACTTAACTCCAGTGAATATTTTAATAGTGTTACTGCGGTTAGAGGAGAGTTAATAACTGATGATGCTCACCAAATATATAAACAGCCTATTGATGTGACCTTAACGCCAGCTAAACGACATAAATTTAACCTTGGATTTGGGTATGCAACTGATACAAAGTTTCGTGTATCTGCTAGCTGGCGAACACCATTAATTAATCAATATGGGCATTTTCAAGAAACAAAGTTAGAATATTCTAAAATTAATCCAACAGGTAAATTTGTTTACAGTATACCATTAAGTCACCCACGTAATGATTTACTGCAATGGCAATTTCAAGTTGAAAATGATCAGTATTCTGATTTAGAAACAAAATTTTATTCCGCACAAGTAGCTCGAGTTATTAATAAAAACAATTGGCAACGACAAGTTTATGTTCGTTTTCATAAAGAAGCCTGGCGATACAATTTAGAAACATCATTACCAAACAGAGAATGGTCTGATGATACAGCTGATTACTTAATTCCAGGGGTTTCATGGTCTAGAACGACTCGTCGAGGTAATCCCATTGATCCTAGCCAAGGCTTTCGCCAAACTTATAACGTTGAAGGTGCTCACCTTGAAGCTGGCTCAGATAACAGTTTTTTTAGATTGCACGCTCAATGGAAATATATTCACACTTTAACAACCAAACAGCGGCTGGTAACCCGTGCAGAATTTGGTGCAATTTATATTGATAGAGACGCCGAATTAGCGCCTTCTCTTCGGTTTTATGCTGGCGGTGACGACAGTATTCGAGGTTTTCCTTATCAGTCTATAGGTAAAACGGTGACATTGTTACCTGATCAACAAAGTGGTGAGAAATATGATGAATTAGTCGTAGGTGGTACTAGATTAGTTGTTGCCAGTATTGAATACCAATATTATTTTTCGGATAAATGGCGTATGTCGCTTTTTTCTGATGGCGGCAGTGTTGCAAATAAAGGTGAGTTTGAGCCAGTATATTCTTTAGGCTCTGGTATTCACTACCTTTCCCCCATAGGAGCTATTAAATTTGAATTAGCACACGGTGTTGATGCCGATGAGAGTCAATGGCGCTTACATTTTAATTTAGGCGCTGAATTATGATAGTCAAACGTCTTCGTTTAGCAAAAATATGTACCACATTATTATTGGTTATGTGTAGCTTGACATTGATTACTTCGCCTTGGGGTAACAAGGTAATAATTAAGTTAATCAATCAAATGGAGGGGGTAAGCTTACGTTATAAAGAGGGTTCTTTGTTAACGGCGCTAGCGTTTCATGAGATTAAGGTAACATTGGATACAGGCGAATTAACATTAAACAAGGTTGATGCTAGTCTCGATTTTTGGTGCAGTATGCAAGGCAAACTCTGTTTCAATAAGCTTACTATAAATGCACTTGAACTAGCATTAGCCCCTAATAATGACAAGAAAACCAGTTTAAATAGCGTCAGTGATCCAATCTTATCGACGCTTGATAATTTCAGTACTTTTAGTAGCCCTATTGGTATTGAAGTAAAAAACTCCTTAATAAATAGTAGTATTTTAAATATTTATGACATGTCATTAGTAATAAATACTATCAATGCTCACATAACTCTAGAAAAAGATCAGTTAACGATTATTAGTGGCACCATTAACAACACAATAATTAACGCCAATGCTAACCAAACAAATGACCACACGCTAAATACTAGTAGAGGGGGACATAAAGAAAGTTATCAACAAGTAATCAAACGATTTCAACAAGCCATTTTAGCTAAGTCACCACAAATTAACTTACCAATAGCCCTAGCTATAAAGAAATTATCAATTTCACACTTGTCCTACCAACACGGGATTATCAAGAATAAGATCAACAAAGGCCCTAGTTGGAATTTTTCTAATACTGATCTTAGTGCTAGCTGGAATCGGAATAAGCTTCATATTAAGCAATTCTCTACGGCAATGCCAGAACTGACTATTCCATCGTTAACACTGAAGACAAATTTGAAGAGCCCCTACGAGCTTAGTACCTCGATTGATATCGCATCAATTAACTCAAATCATTGGCCAGCGATTAAAGACACAGTATTGCAATTATCAATGCAAGGAGACATCAATACGTTAACCGCTAAATTAACCAGTAAAGGGGAAATAGATTTTCGGGGCAATGCTAATATTGCTTTAACGAATAAAAAATTACCGTTTAATTTACAATTTAGTGCTAACAATATATCACTACCATCACTAGTAAATACTGCTAAAACTTCTTATAAGGCGAAGATATCGTCATTGTTATTTACGGGTAATATCGACCAACAGTCACTTAATTTACAGGGTAAAATTTATGACTATGATACTGAGGAAGCTAGCGTTAATTTAACAGCAAAACAAGCAGATGGATTAATTAAGATCACTAAGTTACAGATAGAAAATCAAAATACCAAAAGTAAATTATTGATGTACGGTCAAATTAATGAGGTTGATGAGACCTTGCAGTGGCAATTATTTGCTGAGTCACCTGGCTTTGAACTACCCACTTTCGATTTAAAAGTATTAATTGCTCAACTCAATAAACAATTAACTAATTCCATAGTAAACAACTCGCCAAATAGTTCAAACACAAAGATATACACTGTTTCAAAAGTTCATTCACCAAGCCACGCCAAAAAAATAGTTTTACCACCCTACTTCCCAGATATTATTGAAGGTCGTTTGGTTGGAAATATAGTTAGTAAAGGTAACTGGCAAGCGAGTAAATGGTCTGTAGCAGTTAATGATATTAATCTAACCGGCACCATTAACGACAAAGCATTAATTATTAAAGGGAATATAGAAACTAATCAGTTTGGTTTTTTATCTGCAATGCCGGGTAATTCTGGCGAGTTATCGGTCAAACTCGCACAGGATTACATAAAATTACAGGCAACGGAAACTAGCCATGAACAAATAGATATTTCTTTTGGTATTGATCAAATCAGTTATTGGTATCCACCCGTTAAAGGGAGTCTTGATGGTAGCCTGATAATCAAGGGGGATAATAAACACCAAAAATTTACATTTGATACAAAAGCTTACAACGTTAACTGGCAAAAACTTTATAGCCCTACAATTGAAATTTCAGGGCTATATAAACCACTTGATAACCATCAAATGAATTTAACTCTGAAGGCTGTTGACCTCATTGTTACCAAAAAAACCGAACAACAAAAACAAAATAATATCACTGTAAATTCGGTTAATGCTGTTTTATCTGGAAATATGACTGAACAACAACTTGATATTCATTGGCAAGGCGATATTGGTGGTGCTTTACTTATCTCCGGTCAAAACAAACCTGAAGATAGCAAACCTGAAAGTTCCTCCACTAAGAATAAGCTACCTAAAAATAACTTACCTAAAAATAATCTAGCTAAACGAAATGAAAGTAACTTAGCTGAACAAAAATGGTTGGGCACTATTAAACGTGCTCATTTACATTACAAAGACGCCCAATGGAAAATCGATAAAGCTATTAACTTTCAGGTAAACATAAACAAACAACAACTGCAGCTAGATTCACACTGTTGGCTTGGTAGTGGTTTATCTCTGTGTTTACCAACTAAATCAATTTTAAATAATTGGGGGAAATCAGGGCAGTTAGCGCTTAAGTTACGTCAAGACTTATCAACATTAAATCAGTTTGCACTGCCACAAAAGTTGACTATTAATAGTATTTTATCTGGTGAAATATCAACAAAATGGTCTCCACAACAAAACCTCACTGCTCAAGCTAATTTTATTTTGTCATCTGGCGACTTAAGCTATAACAGCCAATACCAGCAAGAACTCATTAGTCAATGGCAGCGAGGACAACTAACATTGGATCTCAACAACAAAAAATTAATAACCGCATTACGTATAGATAAAGCCAATAATTACCCTTTGATTAACGCTAGTGCTTCGGTTCATTTTGCCGAGCAATTAGCACTCAATGGTAGCATTGAGCTAAATCAATTTAGTTTACAACCTTTGCAAGTATTTATTGATAATGTTGCTGATTTAAAAGGACATGTTAGTAGTAAACTCAACATTTCAGGGACTTTAAATAAACCAATAATTAATGGATCGCTATCCTTGGTTAAAGGGGCATTATTACTTAATCAGTCACCAAACCAACTAGCCAGTATAAACTCAGCTATTGAAATTAAACAAAACCAAGCAACTGTTCAGGGTGATTTCAAAATTGAAGGAAAGCAGGGGAATTTTACGGGTGAGCTAAGTTGGCAAAATAAGCTATTAGCTAATATTGATTTATATGCAGTGTCATTACCATTAATTTTTCCTCCACAACTGGTTGCCGAAGTGTCACCTGCTATAAATATATCATTAACAAATAATCATATGATGATCAGCGGTAATATTGACGTGTTGGCAGGTAGTTATAATATTGAAAAACTCCCGCAGGGAAGTATAAATCTTAGTAAAGATGTAGTGTTTGTTGATAATCAAGGTAAAAAGATAATATCCCCTACCCCGCACTTGAAGCTAACTACCGATATAAAAATAAATACTAAAAATTCATTTAAAGTGTATGGTCAAGGTTTACAAGCCGAGTTGAGAGGCCAATTAGCGTTAAAGCAAAAAGTCCATCAGCCTTTGCAAGTGTTTGGTAAGATTCAATCCCAACAAGGCTCTTACCAAGCGTATGGGCAAAAGTTAACGATTGAACAAGGCGACTTGAGTTTTAATGGCGCAGTCACCAACCCCTACATCAACTTAAGGGCTAGTCGCTATATTAATGCCGATAATTTAACGGTTGGTATTGATATTACTGGCTTAGCTAATGTATTAAGCATGCAATTATTTTCAAAACCGACTCTTGAAAACGCTGAAATACTATCGTTCTTAACAAGAGGAAGAGGCTTAGATGGCGAAAATAACAATGCAAATGCTGCAGCTAGTATGCTCATTGGCATTGGCTTAAGCAATAGTACTCAGATTTTTGAGCAACTTGAAAAGATACCACTTATAAATAATATCACTCTTGATACTGAGGGTAGTGATGATAATACCCAAGCAGTTATCAGTGGTTATGTTGGTGATCGTATTTATTTAAAATATGGTATAGGTGTATTTGAGCCTATTAATGAACTCACCGTCAGGCTATATTTATTAAATAGGCTTTGGGTAGAGGTAGTTAGTGGTTTGGAACAATCTGGTGATATTTATTATTCTTTCGATATTGACTAAACAAACACTAAAAATATTCTACAAGAGTATTTCAATGAGTACTTTATCAAGGTTAAACAGCCTCCTTTAAATAAGTTAGTCAACTGTAACGATTTATATAGTAATATAACCAATAAAATATTTTTCTATATTATTATCAACACTTTCTGTTTGGACACTACTTTATATGCGCGTTGCCGTTACTCAGTTTGCTACTAGCCCCAGCACCAAAGAAAACATATCATCCTGTTTAAAAATTATTAAAAAAACGGTCACGTGTAAGCCTGATATTATCGTGCTACCTACATTTTTTTATCATAAGAGTGAGCCTAGTTATCAAAAAAATAGTGTAAAATTTAATGTTAAACGGTGTGAATTTGTAGAACAACTTGGCCAATTAGCACTAAAAAATCAATGTTATATCTATATTAGTTTACATGAGTTTAATGAATTAGCTGATAGTAAGTTATGCAATGAAGCTAGTGATATTAAGGATGTAGCTCTTCACCACCAGAAAGCTGATACCGCTAAAACAGACACTTCATTATGCATTATTACGCCACAGGGAAAGTTGCTTAGTAAAAAGCATGGTAATCAAGATGACAAAATAGATATTGATCAACCACTGAATACAGTATTTGGTCAACTGGGTTTTTTATCCGATAACGATACTCAAACGTTTAGCGCCTCTCGACAATTAGCGAAAGCTGGTGCACAGTTGATTTGTAATTCAATTGCAACACCATATTACGATCAATCAGCCTATCATGATCCCACACGGGCACTTGAGAATAATCTATTTATAGCAACCGCCAATATCGTAGCTTCTCAATCGACGCCAATGAATGACTTAACAGTAAATGAATTAGTTAATGATATTTCTAAAAATGACAGCTCTTCCTATGACGGCTATGGCAATGACAGCTATAACAATGTAATCAATGGCTGCGGGCAAAGTAAAATAATATCACCCCAAGGTGAGATATTGGCTAGTTTAAACAACAATGAAGCAGGGTTTGTTTATGCTGATATTGATTTAACGGCGCAAACACATAACCTTGACGCTATACAAAACGCCCCTACTCAGCAAAAAATTGGCGTTAGTGAGCTTGTTGGGCTTATTCATAAATGTCGTCCTGATGGAACCGCTTATAACGACCAAGTTCGACCTGAACTCTACTCAAGTCAACAATTCGTTAACCACCAAGTTATGAAACATGAAAACAGCAAACCGGCAAAACAGTCACCTGCCACGGTAAATGTAGCAATTTTCGCTACCTACAAAATCAATGAGGAAGCCATTGATGATGTGTGTCATTATATCGACAATAACCTTACAGATATTATTCAACTCCCTGAGCTCTTTTTTGTAGACGATAAATCAACAATGGCTGATGCATCACTTCGATCTGACATGTCATTGCTCAGTCAGTTGTGTATTAAAAAAATAAGTCAGGTTCTCAGGCCTTGCCAATATGTCTGCACGAGTTTACTTGTTGAAGGTAAACATCAAGCGGTACTGATAGGCAATAAGGGCTTAATAGCCTCACAAAGCCAATTACACCCTTGCAACCGATATGCATGGACAGAATGTGGTACTCATTTAAACACGATTAGCCTTCAGTTAGAGCAAGGTAGCATTAAGCTTGCCATAGTCACGGGTGATGATGCTATGCTTCCTGAAGTGATTAACACCTTAGCTGTTCAAGGTATTCAGCTATTATTACTCGCTATTGATATTCAAGAAGCAGGCGATGTTGCCTATAGTTTGATGTCTCGTGCTGCCGAATTTAATGTCTGTATTGTTGCTGCCAGTAAAGAAAAAAACTTCACGCTCGAGCAACCAAAACAACAAACGATTTACAGTAAAAACAAAGATAAAAAACAAAAATCAACAGGTTTAATTGCCAATGTTAAATTACACGCTGGGGTTTTACCGAATTGGCAAACAAATAAAACGTTAGGTTTTTCTGAACAACCTTCCATTAAGTGGCAATTTGGTAAAATTACCAAAGCCGTTATTCATCCCATTTTTGCTGGTTAATGAAAGTAGCTTAATCAAGCAGTTAACATGCACTTTAATGAAAGATATAGCCTGATGACAAATAGTATAACAACACATTTTATTGATAGCTTTTCAAAAATATCCTGCAATGATTGGCAACGTCTTAACCAAGACGCGTCTCCCCTTTTAGATTACACATTTTATAATGCCTTAGAAAAAAGTGAATCTGTTAGCCCTGAACAAGGTTGGCAACCCCACCACCTCATAGTTGATAATGAACATGAGGTTATTGGTATTTTACCTATGTACTTAAAAAGTCATTCTTGGGGAGAATATGTCTTTGATTGGGATTGGGCTGATGCTTATGAGCGACATGGTCTAGAATATTACCCTAAACTCGTCGCAACCATTCCTTTTACGCCTGTAACAAGCAACAAACTGTATGCTAACTCATTAACAATGTGTGATATTTTCCCCACACTTACAGCGTATTGCCAAGAACACAATATCAATAGTTGGCATATCCTGTATTGCGATAAAATAGCAACACCACTACCAGAAGGTGTATATGAGCGAAATACGGTTCAGTTTCATTGGCAAAATCAAAATTACCAAAACTTTGATGATTTCTTAAACACCTTTAACGCCCGCAAAAGAAAAAACACCCGTAAAGAAAGGCGTTCTATCATTGACCAAGGATTAAGCATAAGGCAGTTGCGCGGTGCTCAAATTAGCCAAGAAGATATCGATTTTTTTTATTTAACCTACCAACTAACCTATTTTAAACGCGGTCATCAACCTCATTTATCTGCCACTTTTTTTAAGCAAATCATGACCGACATGGCAGATAAGGTATTGTTACTCATTGCCAGTGATGAACAAGAAGATGTAGCCTGTGCACTCTTTTTTCATGATGAAAACACCTTATATGGAAGATATTGGGGCTGTACTAAATCATACAATAATTTGCATTTTGAGTTGTGCTATTACCAAGGTATTGACTTTTGTATTAGCCAAAAATTACAGTCTTTTAATCCTGGAACACAAGGTGAACACAAAATTCAACGGGGTTTTGAGCCGGTATTAACCTATTCTTACCATTGGATAAAACACCCTAGTTTTAAACCTGCTATTAAAGACTTTTGCCAACAAGAGCAAAAGCATATGCTAGCATACCAAGTAAAATGTCAGCAATTATTACCTTTTAGAAAAGACGATTAACTACATAAGATATCCTAATGAACAAACCTTATTCACAAGCGTGTGAAAATAATAAACACGCTATTTTAACAAAATTAATTGAGCATTTTTCTGATCTCACCAACGTCATTGAAATAGGTACAGGTACAGCACAACACGCGACATTCTTTGCTGAACATTTACCGCAATTAAACTGGCAAACAACCGATTTAGCCATCAACCATCAAGGTATAAACGCTTGGTTAAATGAAGCTAATCTAACTAACCTTAAAGCGCCTATTACCCTTGACTTAAATGCGACTTGGCCAACCTTTGAGTACACATTTGACGGTTTATTCACTGCCAATACCTTACACATTATTGCTTGGCCGCTCGTGTTAAAGTTTTTTTCTGGTATAGCCGACACTATTGTTAAAAACGGAGTTGTGTGTCTTTACGGCCCTTTCAATTATAATGGAAAATACACCAGTGCCAGTAACGCCGAATTTGATCTTTGGTTAAAAGAGCGTGATCCATTAAGTGGGATAAGGGATATTGAAGCTATTGTAGAGTTAGCAACTAATGCGGATTTAACGTTACAAACCGATTACGCTATGCCTGCAAATAATCGGTTATTAGTATTTAGGAAGTGACTTGCCAATGAAAGTGGCAAGTCACTGCTTCTATTTGTAATAAAGATTAATAAAAAATATTACTCAAATATACCAATTAACATTATAAATTAACGTGTTAAACGATGAATAGTAGCCAAAAAACTTTAACGGCTAAAATCAAATAAACCTGAAGAACTTATAACCTTATTGCTAACTCTAACCCTTGTTTAATGGCACGTTTTGCATCAAGCTCTGCAGCGACATCTGCGCCACCAATTAAGTGGTAAGGCTTTTTTAAACCTTGAACAAGCGTTCGTGCGGGATCTTGGCCAGCACACACAATAATATTATCAACCACTAATAGTTGTTTTTCACCGGCAATGCTTACATGCAGCCCTGCATCATCTATCTTATGATAAACACAAGAGGCTAGCATTTTCACTTGCTTATTTTTCAAACCTGTCCTGTGGATCCAGCCAGTTGTTTTACCTAACCCTGCTCCAACCTTACTGGCTTTTCGTTGCAATAAATATACTTGTCGAGCGGGTGCTGTAATTTGTGGTTTAACACCTTCTATACCAGATCGCGCTTGTAACGACATATCAACTCCCCACTCTTTCATGTAGGCTGAAATATTTTGACTTGTTGCCGTACCTGAGTGCACTAAATATTCAGAGACATCAAAACCAATCCCACCAGCGCCAATAACAGCAACTCGCTCTCCTACGGGTTTCTTATGTTTTAGAACATCAATATAATTTAGTACCTTGGCATGTTCTATACCGTCTATAGGCGGCATTCTAGGGGTAATACCTGTAGCAAGCACTACCTCGTCAAAGGTACTGCTGTTGAGTTCATTTACTGAAACACGAGTATTTAACTTTACTGTTACTCCCGTTAACCTCAGTTGGCGAGAGAAATACCGAATCGTCTCATCAAACTCCTCTTTACCAGGTACTTGTTTAGCAATATTGAATTGGCCGCCTATTTCGTTAGCACTGTCAAACAAGGTTACCTCATGCCCAGCTTTAGCAAGCGAAGTAGATGCCGATAACCCCGCAGGGCCAGCACCCACCACAGCAATTTTTTTAATGGTTTTAGTGGGTACAATATTAAGCTCAGTTTCAAAACAAGCACGAGGATTAACAAGGCAACTGGCCATTTCATTATTAAATACATGATCAAGGCAAGCCTGATTACAGCCTATGCAGGTATTAATTTCATCGCTTCGCCCTTGCGCGGCTTTATTAACAAACTCAGGATCGGCAAGGAAAGGTCTTGCCATTGATACCATATCGGCATCACCACGTTGCAATACTTGCTCTGCAACTTCAGGGGTATTAATTCTATTGGAGGTGATCACCGGAATTGAAAAATGTTGACGGTATTTAGCGGTTACCCAAGTAAATGCTGCGCGTGGTACTTTAGTTTGTATGGTAGGAATGCGCGCTTCATGCCAACCGATACCGGTATTAATAATGCTTGCTCCGGCTTTTTCAATGGCCTTACCAAAATGTACAACTTCGTCAAAACTACTACCACCTTCAACCAGATCCATCATTGAAAGTCGAAATATAATAATAAACTGTTCGCCTACTGCCTGCCTTATTCGACGGACCACATCAACACCAAAACGAATTCTATTATCATAATTACCACCCCACTCATCTTGGCGGTGATTGGTTCTTAGGGCAGTAAACTGATTAATAAAATAGCCTTCTGAGCCCATAATCTCAACACCATCGTAATTAGCTGCTTGCGCATTTAGTGCTAAATCAATGAATGATTGAATTTCTTCTTCAATCATTTCAGCCGTAACCGCTTGCGGTGTAAATGGATTGATAGGGGCTTGAATAGCAGAGGGTGCAATGAGTTCATGATTAAATGCATAACGCCCAGTATGTAATATTTGCAAGCAGATTTTACTGTCATATTGGTGCACAGCATCTGTAATAACCCGATGTTTATCAATGTCTTCAGCACTTGATAATATTTGTGTATGAGGATGGGTAGCGCCACGTTGACTTGGACCATATCCACCCGTAACCATTAAGGCGCAACCACCTTTTGCTCGCTCAGCAAAATAAGCAGCCATGCGCCTTGTGCCATCAGGGTGTTCTTCTAATCCCGTGTGCATCGACCCCATTAAAATACGATTTTTTAAGGTAGTAAACCCTAGGTCAAGGGGGGCTAATAATTTAGCGTACTGACTGTTGTTTGGTTGCTGATTATCAGTTTGGTTTAGCTCAATAACATCGGACATAACTTGCTCTCTTTTAAATCAGGTGGCTCGCCGTATTTGTATGAATTTTAAATTTTTGTTGCTTTTATAATAAAGTTAAGACTGTTTAAATAACAATATAGACACCGTCAAGTTTTATATAGTCACAAAATACCCGTTAATTAAGACAGTGTCAAGATTGATTTTTGACCACTCACTTGGTAAATTAACTTTATGAGAAATGAATCTGAAAAATTAAGTTATCACCACGGTGATTTGCGTACGACATTATTGAATGTGGCCGGTGAAATGCTTCATGAAAGTGGTATTGAAACGCTCTCACTTCGTAAGTTAGCAGCTCGCGTTGGTGTATCAAGAACAGCCCCTTATCATCATTTTAAGGATAAGAATGCCTTACTTTGCGGTATTGCTGAATCTGGCTTTGAGAAATTACACACCATGAATAGCGCGAGCTTTAATGCCAGTGAACTTAGCACTAAGCAAAAATTTTCAACATTTATTCATGATTATGTCAATTTTGCTAAAACTAACCCTGAACTCTATGAATTGATGTTTGGTCGTACTATTTGGAAACAAGAAAATAGTACTCAAGAATTACGAGACGCTGCCTATCCTTGTTTTCAATATCAGGTCAATATGACCAGAGTATGGCAACAGCAAAAACTACTTAACAATAGTGGTAAAGACAATGCCCTGCGTGCCTCTCAAGTGTTGTGGGGAACAGTACACGGCATAGCAAAATTGTTCATTGACGGTATTTATACTGAAGTATCACATGTAGAAGAAATATGTGATCACGCTGTTGATATGTTTCTTAATCATCAGTAGTTAGACGATTAAGCTAGAGTGATTAGTCATTAATCAAAAAAATTTCCTGTTCAATAAATTCAATCAATTTCGTTAATCAAATAAGCCAATCAATTGATTGGCTTATTCAGCGATAAAAGAATATTATTTAGTAGCAAGGTGATTAATTTTTTGCCAGTTACCATTACTGTATTTCATTTCAAAAAATGGCCAATAATGATTATCTGTACGCAAAGTTATTACCTTAGCGTTATTTTGGAAATCTAAGGTCTTAACAAGTACCGTTGCTTGGTGTTTTTTACCTTTAACTGCATTAATAAAATCTACCGTGGTATCAATAGGCTTACCGTCAATAGCAACAATTCGTTGCATAGCAAACACACCATAACGTGTCGCTGGTGAACCATAACTGTAACTGGCAACATAAACTCCCTCATTACCCACATTCCCTTGCTGCTGCGCCGCTCGATGTGGGCTGTGAAGAAATAAACCCGACCAGTAAAAGACCTGATCAATATCTTGGCCAAGCAGCTCAGCCGTATTAACTTCTGCAGTGTGCAATCCACCTTCACTGAAATACGTCACTTCTACGGTAGGCGATTGCGATAATAGTTCTACCTGCCTAAAATCAGACACGGGCACATCATTAATCGCTAAAATCAAATCACCACGTTTGAATACCTTAGCACTTTCGGCACTTTTAGCGACGTTGTATACCGACAGCAACTTACCTGAACTAGAAGGTTGGTTGGCTAAGGTAGTTAACCACTCAACCGGAAGCCCCATTTGTAAAGCTTCAACTGGGGCAATTTTAGTGAGGTTAAGCTCTAATGAGTATAAGGATGTTTTATCTCGATAAAGTGCGAGTAACTCAGTAACATACTCGGCAGATAACCCAATAAGAGTTGTATTAACGCTATTACCCTTACTTTCTTCAAAGAGTGTCCACAAGGCAACGACTTCGTTGGCCATATTTACCAAAATACCATCGATAGCCATATTAGGATTAACCAAACTGATCGCATCGATATTTTTGTCGATAAACTGAGGCACTTTAAATTGTCTAAGCCATAACTCATCAATAGTATCTATTTCAGTTTCTCGGTACTCAACTTCACCATCGTAATTTAAACCAATCTGTTTTATTACTTGGCCTTGTTTAACAGAATCTTTACTAAAATTTACTTGAGAGACCATTATATTGGCTACTAATTGCGGATCATAAGATACTAACGCTAAGTTGTGCAAAGGGTGTATATATTCAACATTACCGCTAATCTCTTCAAGGTTATTAAAAATTAACTTAACATCACCTAACGAACTGAATACAACGGTACGAGGAACAACCACTAGACCTTTTACACTATCAACCACAACCCCCGTTCCCGAAGCAAAGTTTTTTCCTGTTCGGCCTTGAATTGAGTATGGGCTTGTAAAGTTAACATTGACGAGTGAATCTTCTGGTTTTGTACTTACTGAAGGTAGTCTTTTAACGTTTTCTGTATTAATAGCTTTATCGCTAATAGATGGTACCTTGGAAGGTTTACAGGGCCAATAACCAAGCGCTATCGATTTGCGACAATAACTGTGTTCAAACCAAGTTCGATCAATTTCAACTAAACCATAATCACTATTATTAGGAGTATTTAATGTGTAATAGCGAAGGTTTACTTTAGTACCGTCACTAATCAGGCTTAACTGTTGCTCAAATGCATCAACGTTATCAACACTTACACCATTGAACTCGGTAATAACACTTCGATTAGGAATACCAGCCTGAGCAAATCTGCCAGCAGAATTAGCAAGGTAAATACCTTTAATCGGTTTATTAAAATGTCTGGCTTGCTGGTAAGACAAATTATGAAAAACTCCACCGTCAAATTTAACATAAGCAGAGGGTGTAATCGTATCTAGGTCATCAACTACTAATGACACCGAAATAGGTTCACCTCGACGTAATACTGACAAATTTATCTGCTTAAGGATATTGGCATTTAACGCTGTCTCTAACGTTGAAAAATCAGCTATATTTTGATCATTCAACGATAATAAAATATCGCCTACCTCAAGTACTTGCGAAGCTGAGCTATCAGGGATCATTGCATTAACGACAAGTAAACCAAAAGTATCAGGAAATTGTTGACGATAATGAGTTTCTATTTGCTCATTTAGTCCAAGTCGTTTTAATTCTGCATAATGTTTTACTAGAAAAGTTGTTTGTATAGTACCTCGCACTATACTTTTTTCTGCCTGCAGATTATTTAACGCCAATATTATTTTTTCTAAAGGTAAATAAAAGGCGTTCGCTGATTTAGCGGTGCTACCTGCATTTAAAGCCACTACCTCACCGTTAATGTTAATAACAGGTGAACCAGATGAGCCACCAGTCGAGGCTGTTGCAGCTTGAATATAGGCAATATTGAAATCATTATATCGACCAAGCCCATACAGTGGTGCTGCTCGGTCTAAACGGGCAATAGTACCATCTAAAATAGATATTTTTTGACCATCGTCATTACCAATAATACGAATTTCTTGACCTACAATAGGATTTTTAGGGCTTAACGAAAATTGGTGCGGTTGCAGGTGCTTTATTTGGCTAGGATCATACTGATAAAAACCAAAATCGTGCACAGGATCAATATAAAGGGGGGTTAAATCAACTTCTTCATTATTAATAAAAATAGCTTTAGCAGTAACAGGACCAGGGGTTACTACATGACGATTAGTTAAAATAATACCGCGATCGGCGTCAACAACGAAACCTGTACCA
>Ga0115006_10000721_pt1 | contig 18755 bp, 14 predicted proteins | sample ArcOceMetagenome_3_FD_88943 | JGI IMG/M metagenome (GOLD analysis project Ga0115006, IMG submission 88943) | Marine eukaryotic phytoplankton communities from Arctic Ocean - Arctic Ocean- Svalbard ARC20M Metagenome | ecosystem: Environmental > Aquatic > Marine > Oceanic | place: Arctic Ocean...
ATGCGACTTAGACGGCGACCAGAAAATTTCATTCGACGAGTTCCAAAAAGCCTTCCGCCGCAGCAACGAGGGCCTTGTCAATGAGATTGGACATTTTTCTACTGCGACGGAGCATACTGAAACCGGTTTGTTGACATTATCAACAGAAATTCCTGGGGACGCTAGCTAATGAATCAGATGAAATTTGCGTCATGTTTTATGAGACTAAATAACTGTGATAGATGGGATGAACGTAGATTTAAAGATTGATTGTCCTTTGACACCTCTACTCATCGGCCATAATTATTTGAACTTTCATGGTGCTTCTCTCGGCCGCGCATTTAATGGCGTCCGCGGCCTCCGACAGAGGAAAGGTCTTGGTGATGTACTTGCTCACTCCCAAAGGTTTGAGCGGGCCAGAGCTGCTGTCGTCCAGAGCCAATAGTTCCAAAGCTTTATCAATAGGACCACATCGTGATCCAATCACTTTGAGCTCGTCAATGACGAACGGTGCGGCATTGAACTGGTCACCGGCCGCACAGGTAGATTTCAGTACCAACGTGCCCATTGGTCGGCACAATCCGGCGGCCAGCGACAGACCCGCCGGCGAGCCGGTGGCATCCACAACAACGTCAAATTTACCGGCATATTCCGCAGCCACGCCATTGAATGCCTTCTCATCCTTGCAGTCGGCCACGGGCCGGCAATTCACGCCGGCGCTCTCCCGCACCAATTCCATCTTGTGCTGGTGTTTTCCAAACAATGTCGGGGGCGGTGCTGACGAGGCCCCAAGGCGCGACGCATGCTCCCGGCCCAGCACCTCGGCAATCATCAAGCCCAGCTTGCCATCTCCCAGGATCGCCGCACGGTCGGGATGTGGGCCGTCGTATCGGACTAATCCCTGCTCGACGATGCGACATGCCGCGGCCAACGGTTCCGAGAAGACCGCCACCTCGTCGGACATGTCGTCTGGAACCTTGTGGAGATTAGACAAGGGCAGGGTGAGATATTCTGCCATGGTACCGTTGCGGTTGAGAATTCCCAGCACCGTCCGGTTGGGGCAGTGATTGCGCGACATTTGGCAGCAGCCGGACCGGTCGTCCAACGCCTTGGCATTGCGACAGACATCGCAATCGGCACATCCGACGTTGATGTCGCCGCAGACGCGCTGGTGCATCCACTTGGATTTGACCTCGGCGTCGTCGTCATTGGCGGCATTCACCTCCACCACGCGGCCGACGAATTCATGTCCCAAAACGCCATGGAAGCCCATGTAGCCCTGGAGAATCTCGAGGTCGGTATTGCACACACCCGCTCGTAGGACACGGATCAGGGCGAAATTTGGCGGCGGCTGCGGTATGGGGATGCGGCGAACCTCTCCGTGCGTGTCGCCGGCGTTGGGAATCATGTAGGCCAGCATGGTGCTGCCATTATTGGTGGGCGCAGAGGCCGACGAGGAGGCGGCCATGTCTCAAGCAAGATCGAGAATGAGGCATTTTGCACGCGACGCACGGACAGACCGACACCATACCACGCCAGCCGATAGCCACGCGTACGCACGTGCGCGCGCGCGCGCGCGCACACAGCAAGTCAGCAGACAGCACGTATACGTACTACGTAGCACAGAGCACAGAATAGAGCCGAAGCAACGGCGGCGCGGGTGCGTGCTCGTACCAACGCACTTCATTCAATGCAAGAGATGGTGGCGGTTGGTGCTGCTCGGCGCTGCTCTGGACGGCTGATCATTCTGATGGCCGCCCTCCGTCAAGTGCTGGCCTTCTCGGCCTCGTCACCACCGCCACCGCCCCCGCCCTCACCCTCGCCCAAGCATGTGGTGGTGGTCGGCGGAGGTGTCGGGGGCATGTCCATCGCAGCGCGAATCGCCTCGTCGTCAACCGCAGCTTCGCCGTGCAAGGTCACGCTGCTGGAAAAGAATTCGCGCGCCATGCTCGGGGGGCGGTGCGGGTCGTTCGACGTGAGCGTGCCTGGCCATGATGGCGCCTTCCGCCATGAGCGGGGCCCCAGTCTGCTCCTGCTCAGGTCGGTGTACGAAGATTTGTTCACGGACTGCACCAACGGTGCCAAGACGGCCGCCGATTTTGGGCTGGATATTGTGCAGTGCGCTCCGGCGTATCAGGTTGTTTTTGACGATGGCGATCGCATCGAATTGGGCTTTCCGGAGAAGGACAGTGAGGAGTGCATTGCCAAGATGAATTCGTACGAGGAGGACGGCTACGCCAAGTGGAATGAATACATGGCGGCGTGCAGCGCCTTCCTCGATTGTGGGTTGCCCAATTTCATCGAGGAACGGTTGGACCTGCCGTCCTTCCCGGCTTTCATTTACGAAGCCCTCCGTGGTGGAGGCGTGGCATGGCCGCTCAAGCCACACTCGGATGTGTTGGACGCCATCTTTGCCTCTGAAAAGATGAAGGCCCTGGCCAGTTTCCAAGATTTGTATGTTGGGCTGGAACCTTACCGAAATGACGACCAACTCTTTGGGGGTATTCTCAAGAAGACCGCCCCGGCAGTCTTTGGATTACTGGCAGCATTGGAACTGCACCCGACAAACAAGAAAGCTGGTGTGTTCGCGCCTATCGGCGGCTTTCGGGCGGTTGCGACTGCGTTCGAACGTCTTTGCGAAGACTGTGGCGTCGAGATACGGTGTGATACTACCGTGGTTAAAGTGGAAGATGATGGGGTCCACATAAAAGCGGGGGGTACTAGCGACTTTATCAAGGTGGCGGCCGATGCTGTTGTTATCAATGCCGATCTGCCCTATGCTACTGAGTCACTTGTCGGGAGCACCGCCACAAGCTCCGCTGAAGACAATGCGGCGACTGGCCTGAAAGACACCTTTGACTGGGACGATCGCTTTGATTTTTCTTCTGGAGTAGTAGCATTTCATTGGAGCTTGGATGTGCTTTGCAAGGATCTCAATACGCACAATGTCTTCCTATCGGCCTCTAGCCAAAATGATACTATCCAAAGTTGGACAGCGGTGAGAGAAAACATAAGAACAAACATGGATGCGGCCGATGACGTTTCGTTCAATTTTTATGTCCATCGGGCATCAAAGACGGACACCACGGCGGCGCCAGCAGGTTCTGATTCAATCATGGTATTAGTGCCTTGCGAAACGTTAGAGCGAAAGAAAGAGTTATCAAGTCTGGAGAGAGACGAGGCAATTTCCAAGTACAGAGAGCAGTTCAGTGACGATTATGTTGACCAAATTCGAAGCGCCGTTCTCAAGAGACTCGGGACAATACCTAGCCTGCAAGGGTTAGCATCCAACATTATTGATGAGGTTGTTGACACTCCAGCAACGTATTCAGATTACTATAACGTAGGAGGAGGCGTTCCCTTTGGATTATCTCATGGGTTCGCTCAACTGAGCCTGACGCGGCCGGCGCCGAGATATCGAAGAAGTAAAAACACATTCTTCGTCGGTGCCAGTACAAGGCCTGGAAATGGGGTGCCGCTTGTTTTGCTTGGAGCAAAAGCAATAGCGGGCCAAGTTGTGAGTGCTGTGTCACAAGAAGATGGTGAAATTCAGAAAATATGAGAAGTCGCCCAGGGGCTCTGAAGTCGTCGCTACAAAGTTCAATACTAGAGGACCTACACGTAGGTAGGGATCAATCCCTAATAATTGTACGTGTAGTAAAAAATATCAGCCAAGCCTTGAGACTTTTATCTGAAGAAGTGATTCCATTCAATTCCATCTTCAGCTTTTTCTACGTAGCTACGTAGACAGGGGGTATATGTTTTACCTACGTAGCCAGGTACAGTAAAGCCTGACTTGAGACTTGACGGATGCACCTCTACAGTCTGGCTACTCTCGGTCGAATTCAGCTTCTAAGTAGCGCATCTATTCAACTTTCTGGCGCGGCAGGTGCAGCGGGTGCTTCAGTGCACGGCTCGGAGAAATAGTTACTCTATAACTCCGAAATATCCATCTGTCGAAACGTATAAGGGAAACAACAGGAATCAATCCTACTACATGTAGCATTATTCACGTTTTGGCTCGTCAAATATTCGTTAAAATATTCGACCCTAGCGTGTTGGACCACGCTTGAATCAAATTGAAGCTTCTAGAAGGCAGAGAATGTTTCAACTCTACAATCCTGTACAGCGAAACGTACCACGCTAATATCAATTATTGGGAAGTGATGGATTTTGATTCCACGCCACACTGAAATACCACGAGTAGGCCTTGGCCGCTGCTTTGTTCGGTATCTCATTTTTCATTAATTAAGGTAACGATAAAAGCTCATCCATCTTGTGAATTGAATCTATACACTGCCAACGACGTAGCTAGCGAAGCTTTTGCTGATGTCCTCTCTCACTCCACCGTTATCTGGTATTTTATTCCCTTTTCCTTTTACTTCTAGCTAGTACAGTTTCCCACTAGATTCTACGCCAAAATGTTCCTCAAGACTCTTGCCCTTTTCGCCACCATCCTCGGTGCTGTCGGCGCAACTACGGACGAGCCGACTAGCGCACCCACATACGAATCCTCGTTTTATGACACCGATTTGGATTGTCCCACTCCTCTCAGTCTCAAGTGCGACACTAATCCTTTCAATCTCATTCCCCTGAAGACGACCTTGAAATTGGAGGATTACGGTGTGACCGTCATCGCCAGCCTGTCGTGTGAAAAAGAGCTTTCGCGAGCTCAGGCTTGTGTCTTTCCGGCCCATGACGGTGGCATCGGTTTTATCATTTCCGATTCTTACGGGGGACCTATGTGTTGGTCCGAATTTTACATCGAGGAAGGCATCAAGCGCTACAAGTCTAGTTGCAGAGGACCAGACTTCAAGATCAAGGTATGTGCATGTACTACTAGATGGAGTTTCTATTTGTGGAATTACGACGTACCTTGGGATGAAATGATTTGTAATTTTCGTCGTTAGATCCATCGTTTCTCACATTTCTTTTCCAAATTTTAATTCACACAGTATGATCTCAAGATCAAGTACGATTAACCTTTCTGAGGCGAAGTAAAATGTAGGGCTATGAGTGCCGCAACCCTTGGATCAGGATTTTATTATAGTTCATGCCGATTCTGATTATTTGCCCTTGTGTGCGAGCGTGGTCGTTTCGGCGTCCCACGCTTATTTCGCGCATGAGAGAGGTTGACTACCAACACAACACGAAAAGAAATTATTAATAGTAAAGAAAATCAGGCATGATTCTGCTGTTACGTACTAGAGTACAACTACACATACATGTAGTATTAGCTCGGCCTCCTTAAGTCTGCAAAAAGACATCCTCGACTCTTTTTTGAAGATTCTTGCGCTCGGCGCGATATTCCTTTTCGGTCTCGCCCATCCTTTCCCCGAGATTCACTTCTCGAGCTCTCCCTAGGCGGATTTGGTTTTCGTAGTCACTGACCTCCTCTTTGTGACCTTTTCTCTGCATGTCCAATTCTTCCTTGAGAAGAGATATTGCATCCTCTAAAAGCGTCTTCTGTTGCTCCCAGGCTCTTTCATTTTCTTGCCCTTGTCTCGTGACGACATCCAACCTTGTTTGGGCCTTTCCAAGGTCGATATTCAGCTCCGACGACGACTCCCTTTCGGAATCAACATTTTGACGGGCTTGGTTAAGATCGCAGGACATTTCGTCGATCTTTGTAGCGTGACTCTCAAGTTCGGCCTTGCAGCTGGCTTCTTGATTGGCAAGCACCCGACGCAAATCGTCCATTTGTAACGCATCCGCCTTTCTGACTTTATTGATAACAACTATCTCGGCGTCTTTGCTCTGTAGAAGTTTCTCGTAGTCTTCTTTGACATGCTCCTTGGCCCGCCAAACCTTCTCTTCGACTTGGTTACGGAGGTCGGCGGCTTCCATTTCGGATTTTCGGCGGGCTGCGTTTGCATGTTCCTCCCTTTCCTCGGCAACTCTGGTGCGTTCTTCTGTAATTCGCAATCTCGCCTCCAAATCTGAGGTAGCTGCAGCTATCGCTTCGGTTTCGCGCTGAATAATGGAAGCAATCTTACCAGCACATTCTTTCTCAGTATTGACGAGGCGTTCCTTGGCTAGCGCTTCATTTTCTTTTGCCAGCCGCATCTCCTCCTTGCTTTGGGACAATGACAATGAAGAGCTCTTCGTTTCAGCTCGCGATACTTCGAGCTGTATCCGCAGATGTGCAAGGTTTTCGTCCAGAGATGTCACCTTGGAGACGAGACCTTGATCTCGGAGGGCAAACTCCTTGCGCAAGGTAGCAAGCTCTGCACTCAGATTAGATATTTCGTTCTCCTTGATGCTGAGGTCGGTGCGGAGGCCGTCATTGGTGTCGCCGAGAGTGCGAAGTTGAGTATGACAGGCATCGCTGGCTGTTCGCAGCTGCGCCATCTCCTCGGTAAGGTCCCTGCATCGGTCGCGTTCGCGGGCAAGATCAATGTCCTTCTGGCAGGATGCAGCGGTGAGCTTGTCCAGTTGGCTCTCGAGGGATGTAATGCTGGGGAAAGGGTGAGAGGCGGGGCGGAAGAAGTGAGGATGAAGAGAAGATTATATGCAGAGACGTTGCATCGTTGCCATCGTCCTGTACATAGTTGGCGCACCGCACCATAAGATTGTCTTACCTCGCTTGTAAGTCGGTCGTTGCAGAGAAATGGGCACCTTGTAGGAGATTCAGCCTCTTTTCCAGCTCTTCACTTCTGGATCTGTGCACATAGGCTTCAAGGAGAAGACCGCTGTCATCATCGCCTTGATGAGTGTCCTTGTTGTTGAGCTGGGAGGCGGCATGATTAGTATCGATTGCAGAAGGTCGAGAAGTAATGCTTTCGTTGGTGTTGGTGCTGAAATCAGATTTTGCACGGGTGTGACCAGGGTAGAGCAAATCGAATTCTGGCCTCGTCATCCTCTCACCGCGCAAAAGAAAGGAGACTCAACTACTTGCTATCATACAGCAGGGGCTCAATGCATACAGCCGTACTGTCTTGGCAGGGGGGGCAATTAAATTTCGGAGTCGGGGTGACGTGTTGTGTGAGGGTGAAGAGGTGCCAAATGCAAGACCAACCTTTTGGACCAACAAAACCTCGAGATCGATCACACTTTTGATCACACTTTTTTTCTTCCATGGGCGAGGAGCAGCTCCACTTGACTGCAGTTCTCGGATTCTCGGGCAGGGTGCCCTCTGGATTGCAGTATTTGCCGGGTGGCACACACATTGCATACCCATTGGGCGCCAGTATCGTTATCCGCTCCCTACATGCAAGCGCAGGAAGCCATCATCCAAAGCAAGCCTTCCTCGACCCCCAAGCAGAGGGAGAGAGCTCCGTTACCTGTCTCGCTGTCTCTCCGGACGGCAAATACCTCGCATCCGGCCATGCAGCCTTTGGCCAAGCCAAGGCCTTTTCGTATCTGTGGGACTTGTCCAAGGCCATTTCCCACTGCAACAACGGCACGCCCTCGGCTGGCGGATGCCTCCTGCATTCTCTCCAACAGCACAAGGGGCGGGTCCAATCGCTTGCTTTCAATTGCGTTGGCAGTCTTCTCCTAACGCTTGGGGGGCAGGACGACAACGACATTGTCGTTTGGGATGTGACCACGGGCAAGGGAATTTGCGGAAGTCCGGCCGCCAATGACAATTCTCACTGCGTCAGGTGGCTTAATTCTCGCAGCGATCGTTTCGTTGCGTGCGGAGACAACCATCTACGGGTCTGGCAGGTATGTACGTCGACCCCAAAGCTCCACCCGGTAGATGCCAACATGGGTTCCATTCGTCGCGTGATGCAGTGTCTGTCCATATCCGCCGACGACGAGCATGCATTTGTTGGAAGTACGACGGGCGAAGTGCTCAAGTTTTGCATCGATCGAGATAACATCAAGCCGTACAACGAGCCCGATAGCAAGCAGCCCAGCCTCAAGGGCTACAGCCGCAAACGCCTTGGTAAGGGCGTCCAAAGTGTCACGTGTGTGATCAATCCGCTCACGGGCAACACCAACATCATTGCTGGTGCTGGTGACGGAGCCGTGCAGATTCTCAATCCGAAGCTGGAGCCAATACCATCTCATCGCGCTGAGCTTACCGGGGCCATTACCAGCTTGAGCTTGGCGCCCGATTCCAAGTCCTTTTATGTCGGAACAGAGCTATCGCAGCGCTACAGCATTGACATCTCGACCTTTACGCCTGAGTTAAGGGCGACGTGTCACTTTGGCCCCATCACCGATGTTACGTTTCCATCCGATTGCTCTGATATCTTTGTGACGGCGTCCGTGCAGGACATTCGAGTGTGGAATGCCAAGCAACGGCAGGAGCTGCTGCGCATACAGGTTCCCAACGCAACGTGCAATGCCATCGACATCACACCATCGGGTGCCACCATCATTTCGGCGTGGTCCGATGGCAAGATCCGAGCCTTTTATCCCGAGAGTGGTAAGCTCAAGTTTATGATTCCCGATGCTCACACGGACGAGGTGACGGCGCTGACGGTCTGTGCCAGTGATGATGACCGTGGATCAGAGTGGCGAATGGTAAGCGGTGGCAAGGATGGGCAGGTTCGCGTGTGGAAGGTCCTGGCCGATACCCAGTTGATGGTCCACTCCGTCAAGGAACATCGAGGCCCAATCAATTCGGTCGTTTGCAACGCCGATGGGACGCAGGTCATTTCTTCCTCGGACGACGGAAGCTGCATCGTGTGGGACCTCAACAAGGGCCATCGAATCCATGCCCTGTTTGATCAGACAGTATTTCACAGCGCCCTTTACCATCCCGACGAGAGTCAATATCTAACTTGTGGCGCCAACTACAAGATCGGCTACTGGGATGCCTACGATGGTACCGCCATTCGGATGATTGAAGGCGGAGAGGATGAAATTACCTGCCTGGACATTGTGCAGCAGCAGACGGCATCGTCACCGAGGGCGGTCGGTGGGCCATCACCAGAAAATGGCGTAGGTTTGGGCGTTGGTGATGACAGTGGAGAGTGGTACGCGAGTGGTAGCGCCGATAAGAGCGTCAAGGTGTGGCATTATGATGATGGAATTCCCTTGCAAATCGGGTGGGGCCACAGCGGTAGGATCAATTGTGTTACTATCAGTCCGGACGAAAAGTGCATTGTTTCGGCAGGGCAGGACGGGGGTTTGTTCATCTGGCGTCGCGCACGCGTCGACTAACCGATACGTAGCAACGGTTTAGCATTTACTAGTTGTCTCTCTAGAAGACCAAAGCGCCTTCTTCTCCGTCATGAGGGTCGTCGATTGGATTTACTGGATACGAAGAATCGCCTTCTCCGTTTCCATCATGCATTGCAGGGAGGCTCAGTACAGAATTCCGGATCCTCCGTTGAGTAACCACTTTCAAGGCATCGATTCGGCGCTCTTCCTGTTGAGTATCAAACAAGTTGAGAAATTCCTCGTATGAGATTCGCCCATCTCCCAAGATGTCCGCCTCGTCGATAATGTTATCAATATCTTTCAGAGGAAATTCTTTGCCCAAAATTTCAATGAGATTCTTTGAAGAAATGTATCCCGAATCGTCGCAATCGAGCCGATCGAATGCCTCCGCGATCTTTTCTTCGTTGATGGCACCATGTGCCTCGATGGTTGCTGCGAGGAATTCCGAGTACCTGATTGTTCCCATCCCATCGATGTCACAGCCAAGGAACATGCGTTCCAGTTCGTCGTCGTTGTAGCCATATGATTCAAGAGATTTTTTGAATTCCTGCAGGGTGACGACACCATTTTTCTCCACGTCGTACTTCTCAAAGGCGTGACGGAGGAAACCAAGTTCCTCCGAGGTGGATTTATGGGCAATGATCATTAGGGCTAGCTTCTTGAGCTGACTGTAATCACAAAAGTTCTGGATGGTTCCCTGGATGTTGTCCATCATATCTACATCCAACACTTCCTCATTCTTCTCAGATCGCTGCGTCAGCCAATCGCATCGCAGCGCCCCGTCCGCCGTCGGCCGTTTGTGAGGGTCAACTTGAAGCAGTGCATCAACCAGCTCTCTGGCTCTGGGAGATATCGTCTTCCACCTCTGGCCGTGATAGTTATACTTGCCGAGGGTGATTTTTTCAACAACCTGTTTGCGTTTCTTGCCATAAAATGGCATGTGTGAACTCAAAAGCATATATAAGAGAACTCCAATACTCCAGCAATCAGCCTTGCTCGTGTAGCTCCCCCTCACCACTTCAGGCGACATAGTATAAATTGTACCAACGCCATCTGAAAGATGATCTTTGCCATATCGTTTGCTCAGGCCAAAATCAATGAGCTTCACTACCGCACGAGGGCCCCTATTGACAAACATGACCTGCAAGGTGTCGAGGTAGAGGAATGATGAATGATAGGCAAGTACAATGAGATATGTGATGAGAAAAAAGTTCGAGAGAGGCCCAAACTACAGCAGTTTTACTCACATTCTCGTACTTGAGATCGCGATGGATGATATTTTTGGAATGCAGATAGGATATGGCCGAGAGGATGGCACTGATAATTCTGGCCGCATCATCTTCCGTGTACGGATCTCGAGTATATAGATCCCCGCCCGATAAGGCCTCCATAGTAAAGTAGATTTGATTTCGGTAGAAGTACACCTCGATGGGACGAACGATGTGTGGATGGTCCAATGTACGCAACAGGTCAATTTCGTTCTTGAGTTCATTGACAAAGGTTGGGTCAGACACTCTCGACAAATGAATCGATTTCAATGCTAGAACAATATCGTACTTTTCATCCCGTTTCACATGCAGCGATCCACTCAGCTGCTCACTATGTCGGCTGGGCGTAAGAAGGTTCTCTTTCCGTCGGAAGCTCGAAAATATGGTAGACCGTTCGCTGCTGGTGTGATTGCTGCTGAAGGGCGACGACGGTTGATGTTGCTCGGCATGCTCCACTGATCGGAGGCTGCCCATTCCATCGGATCCATCACCATGCCGAACCTTGCCACGCTTGCCAAAGCAGAAACGAAACATCCCGCCAACGATGGGGACCCGCGAACACGTCCCCGTAACTGGATTGCAATCGCACACGACGGTATCGAACCGAGTCGATACATTGTGCGGCCTCGCTGAACCTCCGATAACATTCCGCCGTTTCCGCACCCTGGACACGCTGCCCATGCTACCGACGCCGAGTACCTCCATGACCTCGTATACAGTAAAGGGATCGCGATCCTTGATGTGCCGCATCATATTCTTGTGAAGGGCCGGGGAGGAGGCGATCCGAGCCATGCCGCCGGCAGCAGTAGTAGCGCTCGTGGTATCGCTGCTGCTCATTCGTTTGGGCGGTGGAGATGCAAAGCGGGACTCTGCTGGGGCATCACCAGCGGCACCATTCTGTGTACTATTCTGTGTACCATTGATATGCGCCGCCTGAGAACTTTGATTGTTGCCCATGTTTTAGAGATTGGTGTCGAGTCCCTTCCACCGGCGACTGCCGATACGACCGAGAGGTGCGACTTGAGTCTCGGCCGAGAGTCAGTCGACGATGCAATTCAGCCCTTGGACGATGTTCCTACATGACATGTATGTTCCTCCAGAATGAAGCCATAATGACGATGAAGGACGACGGATGGACGACATGACATGCATTTATTTCATTTTGCTCCCTTTGGCGGGCCCGCCACAGGCATTTTTTCGACAATGGCCCGAAGCGGCCAGATTCAGCTGGTCCTCGGGGAGGACTTTTCCGTTCACCACATCCACCCAAATGGCGATTGCTTCTACGAGGCCGTCGCCTACGCCTTGTCGACCGACGAGCCTGATGCTGGTGCCGGCGCGAACGAAGACGAAGAGAGCTCACCGACACCAACAACATGTACTACTACTCTCCGATCCATCGTAGCAAACTCTCTGACCGAGGAGACCATGGAGCTGTTCCGGATGACACACGAGGCTGGCATCGGTGGATTTGAGTTCATGCGAAAGATGACCGATTTGGATGCGCTGAAGGAAAAACATTTGGTCTCGGGAAAGGATACTAGCCCTGGTGCCTGCATTTGGGCCAACGATTTTTGCATCCAGACCATTGCCACGCATCTGCGGGTTTGTTTGCACATTATGGACGAGGAGAGTGGGCGGGCGCGAGGCAGAGGTGGCAGAGGCGGACGAGGAAGCGGCGACGGCGCAACTGGCGGCGGTGGCAAGCGCCGCAAGACCGGCACGTTCGTCACCATCCGGCCCGAGACTACCAGTAGTGCTGATGCCGACTGCCAGGGCGAAGGTGAAGAAGGTTGGCGGCACATTGTCCTGCAGCGAACGAGGAGGCAGCATTACAACCTCATTGTTCAGCGTTTCGAAGACGAAGACGATGACGATGAAAAAAAGTCTTATTTATCAAGGCCAAAGCATCGATTGAAGGAGAGGGGCATCTTCCGTACCCTGCCCCCAATGATCCAAGAGCTTTGGGGATTCGACTGAATGGTCTCGCTATTGTTATTACGACGTATTTGTTTATCATTTACCACATATATGATTTGAATCGCTCCTGATGATTATGCGATAAAGGGGCCAATCCATTCCGTCCGCTCTACTCAACTAGTATTAGTAGCCGACAACCACATAATCACACAGCCGCCTTTTGGTCAACTTCCATGTCCATGTCGCTGCTACCTTGGGCCATGGGGCTGGCGTGATTGGGAGGGGAAGGGTGGTAGTACTGACCATAGGGACTAGACTGATTTGGAGTGGACGTCCACGATGCATGTTGATGCTGATGATGCCCGTGAGGAGTGTGATGCTGGCGATTCTGATAGCCGGTATAGTGATAAGGGCCCGAGCAATGGTACATGTAGGTACTGGCGTCGGCGTTGCCGTTGGCATTGCCACTCGCACCCCCACTGGCAGAGGAAATAGCCCCGCTGACAGCAAGAGTGCCCATCGGCGTCTTGACAACCTTCTTGGCCCACCTACAGAGGGTGTCGGTCATCACGACTCTATTCGACTCGTCTGCCTTGTTGATTGTTTCCTTGATGGACTCATGGATGCTGTCTAGTTTCATTGAGAAGGCTTGAATGTGGTCCTGCTGAGTAACACGTGAACGAAAGAAAAGAAACAATGTTAGAATACCAAGGGACGAAGCCAATCGCTCATCTTCAATCGAAACAACAAACAGGACACTCACGTTAGACGTATTTTTGGCATCTCTAGCTTCAGGAATTGGATATCCCTGGGCCGGAGTGGTCTGATGCTTCCCGGCTGGTGACGTAAACGGCCACGACGATGAATCCATGTCGAAGAGACTCGTATCGCCTTCCAAGGGAAACGGATCATACGCTGATTGAGGCGACATCTGATACTGATGCGGAGTGCGAGAGGGAGTTCGAAGCTCCTGCGTAGGGTAGGATCTATTGCTCGCTGGCAAGGGAGGCCGCCCTCCCTTGGGAATGCCTGGCGAATACCCGACAGCATACTGGTAGTGAGGCTGCGTAGAATGTTTTGGGTGGATTTGCACATGACGAGGATAGATAGCATTGCCGGTACCTGTATGCCTACGCGCGTCGGCCATACCGGTGAGGTGGACTGGCTGAAATGCGTCGCTGTATCCACCGTCCTTTTCCGGAGTGATGAACTTACTGCCAGACCCATATGGCACGGTGGAATGTGCCGGGTCCTTGGGAGGCGAAGGTGGCGGAACCTGGAACGAAAGAGGAGACGACCCGTCGGAAGACTCTGCCGAATCAGCCGCTGTTCCGGGAGAGCCAAGAGCGGGCATTTCATCGGGGTCTCGGTGACGACCGGTCTTCTTCTTGCCTCCATTCTTCGTCTTCTGCTTCTTTTTCTTTGGCGAGGAATGGCGTTTCGGCGATAACATTTCCTCGGACACCTCGATGCCTTTATTGACTGCCCTCTTGGCGGAAAAGTAGACGTGAAGAAGACGATATTCTAGATCTTCCTTTCCGTTGTCGAGGTACATTGTCCAAAGTGCACCTCCCTTCCTACTGCTGTAATCAGGCTCGCCCTATTGTAGTCAGGCCAGCCAAACAGGAGAACATATATCAAAGGCAAAATAATTAATGGTTAGAAACCTTAGCCATCTTTGGATCATCACGGCAAATGAAGTAAATATATGCAGGAATATCCTACAAATACGCACCTTGGGATAGCAATACCTCTGCTGAATCGCAGTTGGCTGAGGAAACTGAGGCCCGCTGAGGCTCCAGGGGCAAGTGCCGGCAGGGTACTCGGTCATGACCTGATCCATCAAGTTCGAAGGGATGCTGGGGTGGGACAGAGGATCCACCGGTTCCACAGGGGCATCCTTATCCTTCTTACCCCTCTTCTTGATAGGCCTGAGAAGAACATAGAGACCATCTAACCAAAAACATAAAAAAAGAATTGCATTTGTACACATGGGTAAATATTAGAGCTAGAAGAAGAGTAAAATAATACGCGACGAGAAAAGCTTCCCGACGACAGGAAGGACCACTCGGTCTCGTCGTACCTTCAAACTCAAAGGAGGGCGGAGATAGTTTGAGGCCATTTGGACCGACATTTACGAGATGGAAAGGAAGGTCAGCTGGAGGCGGTCTATTGTTGTGAACGCAGCCGAAGACTGCCTTTACATCCTCATCGGAAAGACGTCGGATAGTAGCCATAGTAGACAATAATTGGTTGTGAATGGTTAGATAGTACCGGCAGGGGCATTCAATCACCCACCGAAGACGTCGAAGGAGGCAGAACAGAAGAAATGAGCATTATGGACTGCACAGACTGGATCGTACGAAATAAAAGAAGCCGTAGAAGATTCCTCCAAACGGCAAAATTTTATATCTTTGCATGTGGGTACGTTTAGGGTTGATTAAAATGGACGGAGAAAGCTTGCAGTATGACGCGAACCTCCGCGTGCATCTCGAGCCGAAAGTTTCGACACGAACTGAAAATGACAACAGCTGATGGATCTCTGAAGTGAAAGCTAGCTAGCGTGGAATTCAACGTGGAATCTCCACGCCAATCCACCCCACGCTACGTGGAAAGATGAAAGTCAATGCCGGATGTTCTTATAAATAAATGTGCATCGGTGGCAAATCGCCAAGCATCTTCATGGCACTAAGCATTTTGCATTTTAAAACCCGATGTTTTATTGTGCCATCAACTGGACAATTGTAAACGAATCATCACCTCCCTTGTAGCCTGGGAAAGCACCCTTGGGGCAGCCAGTGACGGCCGAGACCAATGCAAGCGGCATTCCAGAGGAGGGATCAAGGAGCATCTGCGGCCGTTCCCGTCGTTCGCAAGCGAGCGTCTTTCCATCTGCGAGCTCAACATTTGCCTCAAATGCTCCCACTCTCGGCTCACTCCAATTAATACCGTCAATACTCCAGGAATGGCCACCTTGCCGCACTTTTGGCACGCAAAGGAACGGCATAGCATTCATTAGCATATGAAAGTTCCCCCGATGGTCCCGAAAGACCATGGGATCCTCGGCAGTATGGCCAAAGACCGGTTTGCCCTTCTTATTCTCACACGGGGTATCTTTGCTCGGGCAGTGTTGAGCGGCAACATACTCGTCAGAGCAAGTAGGGGGGGGCAAGTTCCCACCGTCGTCGCGGTAGAACATGGTCATGGACCCGTCCTCGTGCAAGAAGGGCGCGGGGTTCTGAAATTTGCTCACGATAGTCGGGTCGCTCCATGTGTATCCCTCATCTGTGCTCGTTACAACCTCTACAGGACCATCGAATTTCTTGATGCTGTACAAATTCCAGCTGCCGTCCACCGGACTCACCGCAACGGTTGGATTGTGATGCTCTTCGGGCAATACTGTTGACAAGCGGGTGTATGGACCGTCGACAGTTCCGCTGACACAGTGGGCGACACGTGAATTAGTCTGCCACTTTGCAAGTCCGCATCGCGTCTGGTCCAAATCGTTGGCATCGCAGACGATTTCCGATACAAACATGTGAAACATACCATCCTTGGTCCCCATCTGGACGGATCCTCCCCACGAGGTGTGTTCATTGTGCAAATATCCTATTTTTTTTGGGTCCACAGGCTGAAATTTCAGATAACTGCAGTCTTTCCCCGAGGCCCAGGGATCGCACACGCATTCTCCCGTTTCTGCATCGCACACGCCGGCGAGAGAGCAGTCCCAATCGGATTGGCATTTGAATTCATTTCGTTGGGTAATTGACGAAGAACCAAAAAGATTACCGAACAGTCCTCCTCCCGGCCCCGACGCATCGCCGCCACTCCCCGGCAAGGATTCGTACTGGCACTGGTTATCACATGTCGCGTCCTTGTACTTTCCAACACCACCCTTCTGTCCCTTGCTCTCTCCCACCTTGACACAAACTCCCCTTTCCCCACCTTGGGGATCGCACCGATAGATCAACGCACCTTCCCCGCTGCGCTTGACCCTGCAGGGCTTGGTTGTCCCCCTCTTTTGACACCACGGGGGTTTGCCAGCGCTGACCGAGCACCCCTCGGGACAGCCAAAGGCTCCCGTCGACACTGATCGGCAGACGTCGCCGTGAGATTGCTCGTCGTCGTGGCGTTCGAGGGTCAGCTGCTGACCCTCCGCGCCCTCAATCTCCACCTCAGCACATGCCGCGATGGCTTCGGCATCAACCGCATTCCTCGACGATGCACCGCCGCCACTGCCGCCCTCCTCCTCAAACAGGGCGAATAAGGCGGCAAACACCACCAGCGCCGACAGGGAGTACAGGAGAAACTTCTTGGAGCTTCCCGTCTGAGTGGCGGCGCGGGCATAAAAGTCATCGCTGCCACTGCCGCCGATGGATCGGTAGGCAAAGGCGTTGGACCCACCATGATGACGATAGTCCCTGTTGCCATATCTGCCAAACCGCTCGTCCTGGTGGCTGTTGCGATGGCCCAGCATCTTATCGATGATACACTACCTAGCTACTAGCTAGACTCTAGAGGTACATGCAAGCAAGGATGAAGCAAGAGCTACTCTCTACAGAAGCAAGGAGTGAGTCAAATCCAGCATGACTGGCGAATGACTGAATGAGCATCGTCGCCGCCGGCGAGATCGAAGATCGAGTGGAGACGGTCATTCTTCGATGATCCCGGCGGTCGGATAAATTAGCCCGCCAAGCCCCGCCAACCCGCCACGTGCTGACGCAGAGACAACGTGCCGACGAAGGATGGTGGATGGTGGCCGATTAGGCAAAGCATTGTGGCTTGTACGTGCATGTACTCCTTCTCTCCCTCGTACACAATGAACCTAGTAGCCCGTCGTGCTCTGGCCCTTGCCCTCGTTGCCACTCCGTCACTTTCGTTCCCACCGCGTGCATCCCGTCCGCTCTCGATCGTTTCTGCCAACATGTCGTCCGAAACCAAAGAGTACTACCGTGCCGATGGCGTCCGCATTACTCATGATCCCTACGCCCCTGGAATGGCGGAGCGGTATGGGTTGCCAGGAAGTACCGATTCAGAAGGGTTTGATCCCTACGCCGATTCCGTCGGACCGGGCATCTACGGTGGCAGCGTGAAGCGCGATCCCAAGACGGGAGAAATCGAGATCGGGCGACAATACCAGGATCACAACAGTCGACCTGGGCCCGTCTACGATGGAAAGGGATACTCCCTCATGAGCCGCGCAATCCAGGCAGGCCCCGAGAAGGTGAAGGAGATTATCAAGGACTTTCCCGAGTTGGTCAATGAGATTAGCACTGGCGGCGCCATGCCTTTACACACGTGCGGAATGTCCAAGCGAGGGCAGCTTTCGGCGCAGGTGCTGATTGATCATGGTGCCGATATCAACGCCATCGACACCTACGGATATAATGCGCTCCACAGAATGGCCAGTAACAATTTGGATATCGGCGGAGAAGCTTTGGTCAAGGCTGGCCTGGACCCATACAAAAAGACTGGCGAACCTTATGCTGGAGACAGCCCCGTTGGCATTGCCAAGTCTTCTCGAGCCATCCAATTCCTCATGATGTTGCAAAGAAATGGACTGTATGACTAATAACTTATGTAATCAACCTTCCAGTAGTCTTTTCTCATTTGTAAGATGTCTCCCACACATTATAGATTTAGATTTGGTGAAAGATAGTAGATAGATGTCATGGGGCATCGTCATTCTTCTTCTTGGCCTTTGCGGTAGCCGCTTCTTTCTCCTTACGCCGCTTTCGTGCCTGAACACTGGAGAAGGGCTTGTGAAATGCTTCGTACAGCCGCCTTACCTTCTTCTCGCCGATGCCAGGGCACAAACTCAGCTCATCCATTGGCGCCGCCATCAACCCTCGCAACGTACCAAACTGACTCATGAGCTGTGCACTATCCGTCTTGTTCACCGACCTGACCGCCGTTAGAACGTCCGCCACTTGATCGGAAAAGTTGGTCTGCTCCCTCCTCTGAATCGACGAGGCATCCTTGCTCTCGTACGCCTTGAATGTTTCCAAATACCTCGCAGCCTCCTCGTCGCTCCACGCCAATATGAGTGTCATATTATTCACCACGCACAGCTTGTTCAGGGCCAGCAAGGTCGAGGCGTTATCTTCGATATCGACGAGGCAGAGCAGCACCCGCAGGTCAAAGTCCGTCCGCAGCTCACTGATGCGACGGTGGATGTACTTGGGATGGAGATTATGATACTTGCACGAAAGGAACAGCGCACAGCGATTCGGGCTGAAGATATAATCGGGGACCATGGTCGAGTAGCTGAACGGAACGTTCCGGATGTGGTTGAGGACGGCATTTCCACGTTGCTTCGTCGATACGTGCAGCACGTGCGGCTGCAGAGCAACGTGATGATCACGAGCACTGATATTTCCCGGAACAGATGGTGCAGCATCAGCAGCGGCAGCTGCGGAGGCATCAAAGGCCCGCTGTTCGGCCCTGGCCTTGTCCTGCCCCGAAGCGCCG
>Ga0115006_10000722_pt1 | contig 18740 bp, 12 predicted proteins | sample ArcOceMetagenome_3_FD_88943 | JGI IMG/M metagenome (GOLD analysis project Ga0115006, IMG submission 88943) | Marine eukaryotic phytoplankton communities from Arctic Ocean - Arctic Ocean- Svalbard ARC20M Metagenome | ecosystem: Environmental > Aquatic > Marine > Oceanic | place: Arctic Ocean...
ATCTAAAAGCAGAAATGGATTATCTACAAAAGCTGCTACCCCAGTCTACTCTACTCTAGCTATTGATCTATTGATCTACAAAAATCGGAGCTCGCCGCCCTCCTCGCCGTACGCTCCCTTGTACTTGTCGTACAGCTTTCGCAGGCTTTCCAAATACAATTTATGATTCTTATCTACTGCGTCCTGATCTGAGCCATTGGTATCCTCGAAACGGACATGTAGATGACAATTTAAAATGTCCACCAGCTAGCTAGATATAGCTACGTAGATCTATGAAGCTAGTATTGTTTCGACAAGCCAGGAGCGACATTGGACACTACGTCATCCTTTCTTTGCAGCAATTTATCCAGTAGTCTTTTCAATATCCCCGTCTTCTTCTCCCCACTATTGCTCGATATTCCCATCGGCAAGCACTCATCGGCGGTAATCATCGAGACAAAGAAACCGAGCGGTACCATCCACACAAAAAGAAAGAAGAACCCCAGCATCCCGGTTGCCGAGATTGCCCCGCCTGCCGTCCCCGCGGCGGCGAGAAAATGTCGGAACCATGAGATGTGATTGGCGATGGTCGCCGCCAACGCAATTATGGGCACCGGTGACAACGGGTTCTGCAGCACTGGGAATGTTCTCATCAGCGGCAAGTAGGCAACATGACACGCCACTCCTATCGCACACTTAAGCAGCGGAACGTCCGGATCCGTCACTCCCATTAGGAGGTACATTGCGCATATTATTTGAATGGAATGTTTGAGAAATGGTCGCGTAAAGCCCACGTTCTCCTCGGCAAGGTCACAGAGCAGATACAGCAGAGATGCGATGCTGAGAGCGAGGACGAGGATGGCGAACCATCCCGCCACCCACTGTATTGAGGTAAGAACGAAGCCCATTTATAACTAGCTAGCTGGTTGAGGACAACAGGTTGGTATCGGTAGCAAGTGCTTACGGCTACGACCTGCCGCTTGCATGCGATGGCATGGAGGAGGATATGAGGCAGCAGCAAGCGGGTGAGCGGCAGCGAAGTACCACTATTTTCTATCTATTTTAGTGCCTACTGCGGTCCTTCCGTCGATCGGCCGATGCGATGATGCGATGCTTGCTTTGCTTTGCAGCTTTGCTTTGCCTCTCATTTTCTGCTAATTTTCTCTTTTTTTTCAAGCAGCATTGCGCTTTGCTCTCATTCTTTGCCGCCGCCGCTACCGCTACTAGTACCGAGCTACACGTACGGTAGGTAGGAAAAAGCGCCAGGCAGCAGCCGCCCTCTTCTCCAGACCAGGCATTGCCTGATAGCGTACTGCAGCCATCATGTCCACCGCAAACGATGAGATTGCGTCTCAGGCGCCCGAGGCCGACGACGCGGAATCGTATGACGACGACGACGAGGGAAGCAGCGGTGATGAAGAAGAATCGGGCTCGGAAGAAGAAAGCAGTGGTGATGAAGACGACGACGAGGGCGATGACGAGGACAGCAGTGACGACGAAGAAGAGAGCAACGACGACGGTGACGGTGACGACGGTGATGGAGACCGTCAGTCCGACGCCTCCTCCCAGCTGTCCGACGACGAGGGGTACGACTACCTCGACCCGTACGACGAGGCCAGCCTTCCCCCGTACTCGTGCCGGTACTGCGGCATCCACGATCCCGCCTCCGTCGCCAAGTGCGTCGAGAGCGGCAAGTGGCTGTGCAACGCCCCCTGCTCCTTCGGCGGCGGCTCCCACCTCGTCAACCACCTCGTCCGGTCCCGGTCCAACCAGGTCCAGCTCCATCCCGAGAGTCCCCTCGGCGACACCGTCCTGGAGTGCTACAACTGCGCCAGCAAGAACGCCTTCGTCCTGGGCTTCGTCCCCGCCAGCAGCTCCAGCGTGGTCGTCCTGCTCTGCCGGGTGTGCGTCGAGACGGTCCCGGCCCTCAAGGATATGGATTGGGAGCTGTCCCAGTGGCATCCCCTCGTGCAGGATCGCAAGTTCCTCCCGTGGTTGGTCAAGGTGAGTTTTACGTTGCTAGAGTAGTAGATAGAGTGAGCATGTTGGAGAATGGAGACCAGCATTGCTCTCTGTGCATGCCCCAACTCAACTTAAATCGTCATTGCAAAACTTCCTCTCTGATTCCTGTAGGTTCCCGAGGACCGACACCTGATCCGTGCCCGCGAGATATCGCAGGCCCAAATCAACAAGCTCGAGGAGCTGTGGAAGACGGAGCCCGATGCCCGTTACGCCGACCTGGACCGGCCCGAGATTTCCGACGAAACGGAGCTCAATCCCACCCTCCTCCACTATGAGGACGGGTATCACTACCAGAACATCCTGGCACCGTTGGTCAAGCTCGAGGCCGACTACGACAAGCAGATGAAGGAAAGTCTGACGGAGGAGGGCATCTCGGTCCGGTGGGACAAGTCCCTTTCGGGCAAGAACGTGGCGACCTTCTCCTTCCACGGACGCCACGCCGCCGAAAGCTCCCGCATCATGGTCGGTGATGAGCTCCGCCTCAAGCTCGGCCAGGGTGCCGAATATTTGCACGGCAAGCCCTGGGAGGGCATCGGCTACGTCAAGGACCTCGTCGACGGGGAGATCGAGCTCGAGATGCGCAGCGACGGGCCCGGCCACAACATCCCCGCCGAGATCGAGTCGGACTACGCTGTCGAGTATGTCTGGAAGTCGACGTCGTTCGATCGGATGCAGAACGCGCTCAAGAACTTTGCCATCGACGATACCAGTGTCACGGGCTACATCTACCACCGCCTTCTGGGCCATCCCGTCGAGGAGCAGAGGATTGCCAATGCCAAGATCCCCACGGCCAACGACAACGGCGAATTTGCCGCCCCCGGACTCCCCCTGCTGAACGAGAGTCAGCAGGAGGCCGTGAAGCAGGTCCTGCAGCGCCCGCTGAGTCTCATCCAGGGACCGCCAGGAACGGGCAAGACCGTGACGTCCGCTACTCTCGTCTATCATCTCACCAAGCAGGGGATGGGCCAGGTCCTCGTGACTGCACCCAGTAACGTCGCCGTAGATCAGCTGACGGAGAAGATTGCCGCGACCGGTCTGCGTGTAGTCCGTCTTGCAAGCAAGACGAGGGAGCAGACCACCAGTTCGGTGGACCACCTTTGCCTCCACATTATGACCCCGCTGGCGGCCGGAGATGAATTCAAGAAGCTGCAGCGCCTCAAGGATGAGGTCGGTGATCTGAGTGATCGGGATCAGAGGAAGTGGCGATCCCTTCGCAGCCGTACGGAGAGGGAGATCTTGCAAGCGGCCGATGTAATTTGTTGCACGTGCGTCGGAGCCGGTGATCCCCGTCTGAAGAACTTTCGTTTTCGCCAGGTTCTGATCGATGAGGCGACGCAAGCAATCGAGGCGGAGGCTTTGATTCCTGTATCCCTGGGTGCCAAGCAGGTGGTCTTTGTTGGTGACCATTGTCAGTTGGGACCCGTCGTTATGTGTAAGGCCGCGGCAAAGGCTGGCCTGACCCAGAGTATGTTCGAGAGGCTCGTGCTCATTGGCAATCGTCCGATCCGTCTTCAGGTCCAGTACCGCATGCACCCCTCTCTGTCGGAATTTCCCAGCAACATGTTTTACGAGGGAAGTTTGCAGAATGGTGTGACGGAGGCCGATCGGCTGCTCCTGAATGAACCGAGCTACAAGGGCAAGGAAGATTTCCCCTGGCCCGTTCCCTCCAAGCCCATGTTCTTCTATTCGATTCAGGGTATGGAGGAGATCTCGGCGTCAGGTACGTCGTATCTGAACCGAACGGAGGCCTCATACGTCGAGAAGGTGGTGACGCATCTTCTTCGTATGGGTATCACTCCGCAGCAGATTGGCGTCGTTACTCCTTACGACGGACAGAAGAAGTACATCACGGAGTCCATGCGTCGTTCTGGAGCCCTGGCGTCCAGTTTGTACGAAGCCATCGAGGTGGCCTCCGTTGATGCCTTTCAGGGCCGCGAGAAGGACTTCATTCTCGTTTCCTGCGTCCGTTCCAGCGAATCGCAGGGGATTGGTTTCTTGTCCGATCCTCGCCGGCTGAATGTTGCTTTGACGCGCGCTCGTCTTGGTTTGATTTTGTTTGGCAACCCCCGGGTCCTAAGCAAGAACGCTCTGTGGGCTGCCCTGCTCCTTCACTTCAAGGAGAGCGATACGTTGGTTGAAGGCCCTTTGAACAATCTGCAGTCCAGCTATATGACCTTTGCCCGCCCTCGTCGCAATGTTGCTGGAGATTCGCGCTATGCCTTTACGGCTCTGGCTCGCGGTGCTTGGGACGGTAGGTGGGAAGAGAGACCCGGACGTCACAATAACTCGACTGCCTTCCGCAATGGAGGCCGTCGCGGAGGTCACCGGGAGAAGCAGACCGACAGTCGCTATGATTCTCGGTATGCTGTCCCTATGTATGATGATGGTGGAGGTAGTTTGCCCATCCCCAACTTTGCTCCACTCCCGAACTACGCCGGCGGAGACGATGCGAGCAGTGTCGGTGGTGATAGCAGCATGTACGGAGGTGCATACGACTATGGCAACGACATGCGCAGTCAGGCCGATACTTTGTCCGTGGCCGGTACCATTGACTCGAGGCGGTACTAACTAGCTAGAGTATTCTGATGCTGTGCATGCGAACGGTAAGACCTCTAGCTAGTAGGCGGTCGTCGTCGAGCCAACGGGGCGGGCCGCCCCGAAACGGTCCCTTACGAAAACGAAGGTTCCGAGCCTTTCAGGAGAAGCAAAATGTGCCATGATTGAGCAGAGCAAGAGATCGGTGCAAGCACTACAGTAGCACTGCAACCTTGCTACTTGAGCCCGTTCGGATCGCGAGAGCAACATTTGCAGTTGCACATAGCTCGGCCTCATGCTTACGAGTATCAGGCATTGGCGCTGAATTGTATTATTTGAAGACACACGATATCATTGGCAGTTACAGTGAGAATAAATTCATTTATTACTGTACTAGATCTAGCTAGCTAGGGACCCCCTAAGCATCCATTACGCTTGCAGATAGATCGCTCCAAGCAGAAGTTGAAACGGAACTCTGGGCAGCACCGGACTCGACAGCCTGCTTTATGTCCTTGCCGGTCAGAGCATGGACTTCGCCTCCCGACTTCATCACTTCCAATTGGAGCTTACAACATGCTTCAAAGCGTTGTGCCAAGAGCCAAGCCTCGTCAATTGATTTCGTGAAGCAGGCGAAGCCATTATTACGCAATACCAGCACATTGCAGTCGTCAACAGCGCCAATTGCAGATGCAATATTCTTCTCCATCGTTTTAGCAGTACCGCGGCACTCGCAAGTGACGAGCTTGTTGTAAAATAGAGCACCATCAAAGGAGAAAATTTTGAAGCCATCCTGAAGGCAAGACACAGCAGTTGCGGCTGGCGATCTGAGATGAATGATTGCCCCAATGTCATCACGATTCTTGTAGATGATGTGATGGATACGATCAAATTCTGTCGAATTGACAGACACATCGCTGGGTGCAGTGTTCGACCACACCGATGGATTGTCATATGATAAATAGTCTGATCCATGCCGCACAGAAATATGGGTCTGGCATAGACCCCCGAGTTGAAACTTGGCACATAGGCGATGGGTAACAGCAAGGTCGTACTTCAGGGCCTCTTCTTCTGACTGACTTTTGGAAGGTTTTGTGGAATGGTACGAGTGCCCTCTCTTGTGTCTCTTATGTCCATTGCCATTCTCTGCACTTTTCTTACTCTGCTTGCGTTTGTTACCTGACACTCGACCTGGCGATTCACTATCTTCCGACCCGGTTTCGCCTTTAGTCGGGCGTTTACTTCTTGGGGATGTTCGTGGGCGAGATTCAGTCTCGTCGCCACTATCGTTAATGTAATCGTCGTCGAATTCAATGACTCCCCGCCCATGCCAAAGCGGCATTCTCGAGAACACCTGCTTCGGAAAGTCCCAATCATTGGGGTAGATTAAATCTGCCAAGGTAACATACTGTCCCTTTTTCTCCACAACCTTTGCATCTCGTGCCTTGACAGCATCACTTAACAGTCCGAACACTTGGTCGCCGGTGTAGGAAGTTTTGTACCATCCAACAGTCTCGGCGTACTTATCCCCCTTACCAGATATCTTGCTAATGCCACTGGTGCTGCTGCCGGCGACGAAACCTTTCTCTGTAAGATAGTAATCTTTCTCAGACATGACGTAAAGATCCTTCAGATTCGTATCAACGTCGCCATCATCAAACTCAACGTGATAGACCCGGCCTTCTCCATAATGACCGCGCTTCTCGGTCACGGAGTATCCCTTGATCGTTCCTGCGAACCAGGCAAGGTCACCGTCCTCCAACAGATTATCAATCCAGGCGGCAAAGACCTTCTCACCTTTCTTATGCTTCGGCTTTATGTCGATGGGTTTTTCGGGGAAAACCCCGGTCTCATCAAATTCATCATCCTCATTGTCCTGGGAGAAGGATACGGAGAGTCCTCGTGAAGTGCCGGGGGCACCCACAGAGGATGCCGCATCTCTCTCTTCGAACGGATCCTTCATTCTATCCCTGACGTATCCGCTTCGCAACTTTTGTCGAACTGCCTCGCGGAATCGATGGAATTCCTCCAATCGGCTCTTCTTGACGAAGATGTTGACCTTGCCCGCTTTTTTCCACTGCACCTCCGACATTGAATCTTGCCGGACTTTGATTTCCTCACCAAATTCATCGCTTGCGTGTAGCTCTACAAACCAGAAGGCCAACTTCTTTTTCGCGGTCGGGTGCAAGAAGAAGTATTCTTCCACTAGCCACGCGAACTCTTGCTCGGTGGCGGAAAGCTCCTTCGAGGTGGGCATGCCGGCGTCCTCCGATGGCTTGCCCCGCACCTTGCTTGCACTGGCACCCCGCGCCGCCGAGTCCAGGTGTCTGGCTCTCATCTCCACCTCCTCGGTTGGCACACCGAGCTCTTCGGCAATGGAGGCAGCTCGCCGGCGGAACGCGGCACCGCTCAATGTGTTGTACGCCTCGAGAATCTCCTCGTCGACTACATGTACATGTATAACGAAAACGACACAAAATGAGCACATTACATGTAGAACATGTACACTGTCAAGCAACAAGCATAATTTAGAAACCATGGAAATATTCAAATAACACGAAATAAGTACTAGTACCACTTCGTTTCTCACCCTTCTTTCCGTAAGCGTCGGCCATTTTGATTGGCGGGGGGGGGTTACTACTAGCCTAAGTAGCTACTGCGATGGAGAACGAGCGAGGTACGAAGTCGTAAGCAGGAGGATACAGGGGGACTCCTTGCCTGCGATGCTGCGCAAGACAGGAGAGGGCGCGGTTTGTGACGTGGTTGCGTCGTGTCGATCGTCGATCAGAGCCAAACGACTTGAAGACTTGAACTACATGTACGACGTAGTACGAGTCAATAGCAGCAATGTTGCAATGTTGGCCGTCTTGCTTGTTGCCGGCGTTGCCGGTGACTGCTGTGACAAAAATTTACGCATTAGAAACAGCGTTGACATCCGATCTTTTCGATTTTTGATTCCGGCAGCCGAAAGATTCTTCACGTGTCACTCCCATGGCATCTCGACGGCGCAGAATTGTGCGCAGATTGTACTCCGGCCCTAGCTAGAGAGCGAGCGAGCAGGTAGTAATATCAACATACAGACGACGTCTATTTGTCTACAGTCTCTCTTGACCGTAAATTGTGTCCGCCAAGATAAGAAATCATTCCGAATTCTTGGCTTCCCTCAATTCATTCTCGCTACACTGACACTGACAATTGGAATTCTTCAATTCTCACAAGATGATTCTTCCGTCAGCAAGAAGCGCGTTGCTTCGCCAAGTGCCAAGATCCGCTAGCGTTGTCGATGCGTCTGCTTCTGCCAATAGTCGATCCTTCTTTTCTCTTTCTGAGGCTGAGTGCGGCTGGAAGCCATCTCTTCTAACTCCCAGCGATGTGTTTGAGAGAGCTTCGTCACTTCCGTGGGGCTTCATCGACCAGAGGCACATCTTTGACCGTGTGATGCCATCTCTTGCCAGTCAGCTTTCGCCTACTGACACTGACGCTACAGCAACAGCCAGTGCAACGACGGTGGATACAGAGCCGGGGTCATCCGCAGGTGCAAGTACAGGCACCATCAGCGATCGGATCCAATGTCTGAAAGGATGGATGCAACACAAAACATGTCATGCTCGCGCCGGTGGACAATACTTCCAGCAGGCTGGGACTTGTCACGCGGATTTCACCGAGGGAGCTCAACTTGCATACCAACACATTGCCGATCTTTGGAGCAGTGGAAATCCGCTAAATCGAGAGGAGATGGAGTCGCTGGCAGCTCCCGGGCTGTCGAAGCTACTTTGCCAGGTTCATTCTACATGCCGCGAGAAGCACGGTGTGCAGCCCCGGCTGATCCTGTCATCCCAGCAGCCAATACTAGCATCCGTCATCAAAGTCGAGGAAGAAGAGGGCAGGGCCCATAAGCCCGGCCAGTTATTCGATAGGTGGGACCAGGATGATTTTTGGGCGCAACTACTGCTTGGTGCGGCAGGTCCGGAAGCACAGCTCATGCAGTCCATCGAGAGCAGAAACCAGAGTATTTTGACAGGGTCTGATCCTCACGCCCATCTTCCTCACCGTCTAGTGGCGCATACCTTATTTTTGGTGGAAGAGAAGTATGAATGCCAGAATCTCCAAGGGGAAATGGCTTTGAGCGATGGCAGTCATCACAATGGTCCTTCAGCACAATCGCCATCTCTTGAACCCCTAGTACCGGTAGTAGGGAAGGTTTCCAGTGCCACGAAAAGCTCCCCCGACGAGCATTCTATCGCCAATGGTAGCTTTCGAATGCAGGCTCATGTTTGGGAGTTTGAGACCGACGTTGGCGTTTCCTTCAACTCTGGAGAGAATATCAAACTGCAGTGGCGAGTCCGTAATATTAACAACGTTCTCAAGCCGCGGAGGGGGCACGTCCTCAAATCCGACGGTCTTGTGACGAAGAAGTGCGGACGGTGGATTTATTGAAATTTGTATCTGAGTAATATGTACAAATAACTGCGCAGCAAATGCTAATAATACGAAAGCAAGGCCCAATTGAATGGATGTCCGTCCAATAACACATATTCTTTTGACTACCGCAGACTCTACGTGTACTAGTAGATCTATTGATAAATATTTTTAACATTGAAGAACGCACACGCACGAGAGCATAAGTTCTCTCTTTGACGGATTTGGGCCTTTCCCTTCTATATTGCCATTGTAAATTTTGCCTTTTATTGCTTGAAGTATTCGGGTTGATTAATGCTCGAGCTGTCAAATACATATATCTTATACCGATGTCTTGTTTTTATGAACAAGCCTTGCAGTATTTTGTTCTGCTGGTAGGGTTACATGTAACAGTGAGCGCCTGGTAGATGGGCTTGATTGATACATGTATGCCCTTGTCTCGTAACGTAGCTAGGAATTCCTACATACAACTAGATAAGTGTACTGCTTGGAGGTACATAGAGGCTCATAAGGTATAGCTGCGTAGCTAGCTAGCTACGTAGCTAGTATCTTGCATATTGCGACGACCATCGGACCTCTCCCTGGTGGCTTCCGCCCTCAGCTTGGAAGGCACGAACGTACGGCTGGAGATGCGGTTGAGGAAGGAGTCCGTATCGGCGGCCGAGGCCCTGGTCGTGCTTCAGGTAGCGTTGGTGATGGGATTGTCCTGGGCGAGGGTAGAAGATGCGGACCTCGGCCTTGCGACGTTGTGTGCTCGGTGGTCGTCTTGGTCCTGATCCTCTTCGGACTCCGAGAGGACGAGTGCCTCTTCCAGGATCTGGAGCTGGTCGACGGAATCCTCCTGGTTTTGTTGCTGCTGCTGGTCTCTTTCCATCTGTGCCTCTTCCTCGTACTCCGGCCTAACGTGCAGCCTCACGTAGGCCTCGTCTTGGGCTGCCAGCTGGAGGGCCCGCTCCCTAGCCCACAGCGATGCCGACGCCCGTACCTCGGCGAGGGCATCCTCATCGAACACGTCCGCTTCGAAGTGCTCGTCCTGCAGGTTGAGGACGCCGTGCGTGACGGCCTCCTTGTTTGCCCTGCGCTGATCCATGTGGACCTGGCTGCGCATGTGCTCGAGGCCGCGGCCGCAGTGCTCCTCGTCGTGATGGTCCAAGGGACCGCCCCGCCAGAGCCGCATAATGTTCTTCACGACGTCGGCCTGGGAAGCCTTCTCGTCGGCCTGAGTCACCCACATCGCCTCGACTTCCTCCTGTCGAAGCTCATCGATGGTGGGGATGAGGTATATCTTCGTCCTGTTGGCAAAACGAAGCCTATTATTGTTCAGCCTTCGCCTTCGGCGTGAGCCATCAGATTGTGTTATGGCCGGTGGTGCCATCAGCACGCTCTGAAGTGTCCTGCTGCCGATGGTATCTCCACCGAGCGACCCACCTGAGTCGGTTTTATTGGCTTGCGGTGTCATTTGCTGCTATTGATGCTCAGTGATTGAAGTGTTCTATTTGTGTCTTTTGCGCAAGCAAGTAGCTGCAAGCATCCGATGAATTATAATCAATTGATGTCTGATGTCCCGCCCGAATCGGAAAGAGGCTAGGCCACACAAACGTTGGCGTTTTTGTCATGCGCGGGCTGCAATGTTCGCAAATGCCGCCGAAAAATCAATTACAAATTGTGTGGAAGACGCAGATGGCAGAAACATCGTGACGCCATCTGCTTACACATCTGCACTCATAGGCCGAACCCACCATCTGCTTTTTGTCACTCTCTGAACCCGAACCGACCGTCTGCTTTTTTGACACTCCCGTAGTACCGGATCCACTACGTTAGAATCAACATACATGTAGATCTATTCTAATATTATTAACGTGCTACCAGTAGGAATTCCTACATGTGTATTATATAGATCCCTATATAGATCTACATGCTAAATGCTATCGCGATTGCGCTGCAGGTGGCGGCAAACGGCCTCCAATTGACGGGCATTGGTCTTTTGAGAAATCTGCAAAAAGTATTCCACAGTTTCCGGTGTGATGGCGGGCTTGAGCATCCTCTCACAGAGCTGCTTCAGATGTTCCAGGAAGTACAAATCTGCAAGTTCGAGGAGGTTGACAACTCGCTCGATGGCTTGGCCGTCCGCAACGCCCGTTGATGCCACTACGACATCCACCTTCGGTGTTTCTCCGGTGTAGATGTATTCAATCATGGTGAGGAAGGCATCGTAGGTGCAGTTGGGGATTTCAATTTCGGTACAATCCGATGATGACTCACGGAATCCACCAGTGCCTCCGCCGTGCTTGGTCGTGAACATGGCCTGGAAGCAGTCGGAAACCAGCGAGAGTATTAGCTTGTGGCCGTATATCTCACGTCCCTCAACAATGAAGGTAACGTCCGAGAATTCTTCGTCGTTGTAAAATTTGCGAAGACGTCGTTCACAGAGCTGGATGCTCGTAGGCTCGGCTATGTCTATGTAGGGGATTGGGTCCGTATCCAGCACGAAGAAATCATTCAAATAGTCCGAGCCGCAGGAACCTCCGAAGACAAATATTTGCCGATCAACGGCCGTCGCTGTATGGCCGGCCCGTCGGCCGGGACCGCAGCCTTCGACAAATATAGTTGCCACTCCATCTTCATCGTTTGGGTTGCCGCTCTGGGATGCAGCTGATACCAGGTTCGCGGCTCTGTGTGCACCAGGGTCTTGAGCCCTCCAATCGGAAGAGGCCTGACCGTTGGAGTCGCCGTCGGTCTGTCCTGACTGCGAAGAGTCTCTATGCTGGGCGTGCTGCGATGGACCACCTGATTCCACTGAAGAATCCTTAATCTGTGTCACATTGAGCCAAGCCATTTCTTTCCTGTCCAAGATTTGTAGGTCGTTGAAGCACTTGGAACTTGTCCCTGAGCCGCCGAATAGGTAGAGACGACCACGAAGAGCCGTGAGGGTCATGCCAGCTCTGGGATAGGGTAGGTCGCCTCCGACATGGGGCCGCGTCCAAACGCCTGTCTCAGTGTTCAGAATGTGGATGTCGTTCAGCCGCTCCCTTCCATTCCAGCCCCCAAAGATGAAGAGTTCCTTGGTCTCCTCAAGGAATGCCGATGAGTGATTTGCTCGCTGCTGTGGAGCCGCACCTCTCGTCTGGACCTGCCTCCAGGTGTACGTGTCACAATCCAGCGCGTGGAGGTCGTTCAAGTATTCCCTCCCGTTCCCACCACGGAACAGATAGATCTCGTTCTTATTCGAGATGTAATCGGCAGAGTGCATGTTGCAGGGGCCGGGCGGCGTGCCTCTCACCGCCGGCTGATACCAACGGAGAGCTTCGACCCCGCCACTAATATCGAGAACATGCATGTCGCTCGCAGCCAAGGGTCCAGTACCCAGCCAACCTCCGATGATCACAATGCGAGCATTCTCCCCGGACGGTCCAGACCTTGCCAACGTGGCCGTGTGACCGTTCCGGCCCGGAGGAGGGGTTCCCGAAACGAACAGCCGGCCGGGAGGAAGGATTCCGCCGCCGCCGCCGCTTACCCCGTTCCTCCGCTCAGGCTCAATCTCTATTATCGGACGACTCCCACCGTCGGTGCCACCCCCACCAAGAGCTGCCTCTAGCTCTGCCGCCCTCTCCATCTCCGCATCGGACCTGATCCCTCCCCGGTTTCCACCGGCACCGCCGCCGCCCCGCGTCCCTGCGGCACCCCCTCCTCCCCTTCCCATGGCCGCCGCAGCTGCCGCCGCCGCCGCGGAGGACGGAGATGCCGACGACGGAGTCTGCTGATCGACGCGGTGCCACCGCTTCTCGAGGAGGCTGTAGATGAGGAGCGTCTGGTGGTTTCTCCTCCCGTCGTACCCGCCGAAGCAGTACAGCAGGCCGTCATGGAAGGTGACGGAGTGGTTCTTGATGGAGAAAACCTTGGCGTCTTCGGGGAGGGGGGGCTCGGCCCAGCGCATGATCATGGCGTTGTTCGACATGATGATTTTTTTCGGAATTCCTAGTTAAAAACTTTTTGTGGGCGATGCACGAGGTACTAACAAGCTAATCGTAGCTACTACTTAAGGCATTGGGGGAAGCGGTCATAACACTTGCAGCTCTGGAGGCCACTGATGACTTCTTGACTTCTTGCTTTTGTGGTTTGTGGACTTTGCAACTTTTGCTTTCTTGTTGGACCAAAGACTCGCTCGACTCATACTTAGCTGAAATCGCAACGGCATGAAAATCAATTTATTTGAACACCCCGCCCGCCCGTCGGTCTCTCTACAGAGACTGCTACTGCGCCGTTCGCTCTTCGCTCTCATAAGTACTCGAAGAAGTTTCCTTTGGCGATACGGCGGCGATAAGCCTTCCTCTCTTTTCGGTTCCTCAAGAAAGCTTGACTGCACCACTTTCGCGTACAATATCTCTCTCATGTAACCACAAGCGAGGAGCGTATCCGAACATAACTTGCCGAAGTTGTTACAATTTCGTCGACTTGATCTCTCCATTGCCTTCCACGACAATCGAATAATGGCAGCAGAAGTTCCCAAGCTGCCAGAGCTGACTCGGATCAGCTCCTGGCCCAGATTCTCTCCAAAGGTATCGGACAATGGCACAAACCTGAGTCTTCACATCCCGGCCAGCTCATCGTCGTCATCGGAAGGAATCATCTTTGATCGTGAATGTCCCAAGGGATCTGATTGCACTGACCCTACTACTGAAGTTACCCAGCAGTCTGATCTCACAAGTGATGAGCCAATGGTACCAAGTGATATAAATGCATCTTTGGTGTCAGGCGGTCCTTTCGATGCCTCCCTTTCGGCCATTTTCTCGCCGACGGCAGAAGATGCATGTGCATGTGACGATAACAAGGATCACCCCGTCGAAACCATTGACCTACCGATTACTGCTGACATTTTAACCGAGTTTCTTCGGGGAGCTTCCAGTGATGCAATCGACGAAGCAATCAAGATGAGTGGATCCGACGAAAGCGGGCCTGCCATCAGCAGCAATGCAATTTCTAGTTTGCTGCCGAAAGATTTTACTCTGGACGATGGCAATGCCGCCGGCGAGGAGCTACGCGGTGCCCCTCGATTGCAAGAGTCCGACGATCTGTCATCGCTTGGTGCATCGTATGAAAGCTTTGACATGGCAATGTCTGACGATTCCGATGATTCAATCACATACATGATGAGATACTGTCGCTGCATCGAATCGAGAAGTGAGGCAGCCGTAGAGGAGGGCGACATTGCGACCGCAGAAGAAACAGAGGGGAATGACGATTCTGAAGCCGAACACAAATCTTTTATTCCAGATCTGTCGCTATATCGTGGCAGGGTGAAGACGACTGGCAGGGGTGCATCAAAGCAGCCTCCTCCGTTTACTAGCGTGGATGTTTTGGATATTGTGACATCTCCCCAAGAACAGGCGAAGAAAGAGAATCGCGATGAGAAAATGAAAGGGGGAAAGTTTACTAGTTTTGACGTGATCGGTGTCCTCTTCGGTGGCTGCATTGGCTGCGGATGTGTGGGTGGAAGTTGAGTTCAGATTACGGATGATGAATGAATAGATAGATAGATGACGGCATGGTTAAATGGTATGGTTGGTTGAGTGAAATGACTGGTTCGTTGCAATGAGATGACAAGATCTAGATCTAGCTAGATGAGCTCAACCACCACCACTCCTTGAAGACGGCCATAATTTTGCTGTATTGGATATAGATCTACCGGTGTATTTGTAATTATATTAGATATTAGATTATTACATGTAAAACATCAGACTCACTTCTTTTTTTTACCGGTTAGATCTACTGTTTTCGGTCCCCTGAGCATGGATTGATTTGAACATCAAAGATAGAAATAAAACGAAACGGAAGGCTTGCTCGAGCAAGGATAGTAGACATACATAAAGTAGTAAAATATATCCCTAATGTTTGTATTTGAGGTCACGTCACATAAGTTAGTTAGTGATTGTAATTCAACAATGAGGTATTATCTAATCAAATATACCTATTTTGTGGTGCCCAAAAACTGCGCGAAAGGTCCGCCATGTCGCCGTGCAGGCGCGCATTTCAGCATTGGCAACACGATCTCTCTTGCCACGTGCTTTCATGCAACTTTCATTCTTCGATCGTACGAGAGATACGTTAGCACAACCCATTGGCATTGGTACCTTGTAAACACTGCGAACCTGTTCAAGATGGATAACGAAGAGATTGTGACCGCCGCCGACGCGTCGGACATGAACGACGTCGACTTGGAGGGCGACGCACCCGACGCTTCGCAGCTGCCGTCGGTCGAGGAGGTCCGGATGAACCAATCCCTTGCCCCCGACGCCAACGAGACCAAGCGCCGCCGGAAGAAGTGCTACCTGTGGAGCTCCGCCGTCCTCCTAATGGCCCTGCTTGGCCTCATCATTGGCGTTTCGGTGTCCAAGTCCAAGTCGCGGTCGGCCGGCAGCGCCCAGTCGGCCGCACCTCCGGCGCCCCGCCCGACGTATTCGCCCCCTTCCCCTACGAGTACGCGGCCGGCCCCAACGCCCGTCCCAGAGATGACGGGCGCCGAGCGGGTGAAGGCCGCCGAGGCCTTCCTCATGACGACCGGCGTCTCCTCCGAGGACGACCTTAAGCGCTCCGGCAGTCCCCAGCACCTGGCCCTCAAGTGGATCAGCAAGGAGGACTCCCTCCGCGTTCCGATCCCGTCCAACCCCGAGGACCTCGGCACCTACAAGGCGCAGAAGTTCGTCCAGCGCTACGCCCTGGCCACCTTCTACTACTCCACCGAGGGAGACTCGTGGTTCTACCCCTTCTCCTTCCTCTCCGGCAAGGACGAGTGCGAGTGGTACGAGATCCACACCGAGGGAGAGGAGGTGTACTTCTGGGGCGCGCACTGCGAGGGCGGGACCGACGAGGGCACCGTCAGCCAGATCTGGCTCCCCAACAACGACATGGCCGGCACCATCCCCCAGGAGCTCGAGCAGTTCACCAACCTCCGCGTCTTCGCCCTGGAGTACAACCTCAACATCACCGGGACGCTGCCGGACGCCTTCCACTCCATGCCCGACCTCAGCGTCATCGTCCTTTCCAACAACATGATCGAGGGCAAGATCCCGTCCAGCTTCAAGAAGCTGTCCAACCTGGAGTTCCTCGCCCTCGACGATAACCAGATGGAGGGCAACCTCGACCACATCAAGAACACCGATACCATCAAGTATGTGTATCTGGAGGACAACTTCTTCGCCGAACCTCTGTCGGACTCGACCTTCGCCGGTTGGAAGAAGCTGCACCAGCTGGACCTGTCCGACAATGAGTTCCGCGGCACCGTCCCCGCCTCCCTTTTCAACCACGAGCACCTCACCGTCCTGGACCTGCACGACAATGATCTGACTGGCCCTATCCCCGACATCCCCACCGCGCAGGAGAAGCTTAACTACCTTGCCCTTCACAAGAACTCGCTCAGCGGGCCCATCCCCAGCACCATCAAGCATCTGACGGCCCTGACCGACCTCGATCTGTCGCACAACCAGCTCACCGGTGACCTTCAGGAGAACCTCAAGCATCTCGACCTGGTCTACCTTTTCCTCGGCGAGAACCAGTTCGATGCCAATCCCGTCCCCGCCTTCATCAGCGAAATGACCAGCCTCACCGAGCTCTCCCTCAAGAAGTGCAACCTGCACGGTTCCATCCCCGACAGCTTCGGAGCTCTCTCCGACCTGTTCCTTCTCGATTTGGACAAGAACAAGCTGACCGGTACCATCCCCGATTCCCTGGGCGACCTCGACAACCTCATCGTCCTCATGCTCAATCGCAACCGCCTCACCGGCACCGTTCCCGAGGCCCTCGGCAACCTCCCCGCCCTCGGCGTCCTCCTCGTCGACGGCAACGACGGCCTCACCGGTTCCCTCGACTTCATGTGCTCCGATACCGGCGGCCAGGGCACCTTCTTCGCCCTGTCGGCCGACTGCGGCGGCACCTCCCCGACCATCGACTGCAACTCGGAGTGCTGCAACATCTGCTGCGGCGACCCCGACGAGAAGTGCGACGACATGGGCTGGACGGCCAACTATGATCCCATCTGGGAGCTCAGCTACCAGCGGTACCGCTTCGAGTTTGACATGGAGAGGAGGATGAGGGAGTAAAGCGGAGTCTCCGTCCATGAGCTGGAATAATACTCGCATGGAAGTGAAACTGAAAGGAGGGTATTGTTACTGTGCACGAAGAAGCCTGCTGTTTAACGAAGCAGGTACGCAGAATGCATCAACGTTGCCTTCGGGTCCATTTATTTGCGGTTGGATCTGCACATTTTTCTGCCCCGACCCAACTGCCCCGAGATCAATACGCACAATGCCAATTCAATTCGATGAAAAACTTATATAATAAATATAACTTTAATAATAATGTTGTTTAGCGTTCCTATCCACTGGCTAGCTAGGGTCTGTATACGATTAGCTTATTGCGCCATTGATGCTTGCTACGTAGTAGGTTAGATAGCACAGTATTGGCTGACACGTACCTCGGTACGGTACTCTAGCTAGTAGCTAAATCCTCGGTGATGGTGCGGAGTCGGCCACTCTTTTCAGTGCTTCGAAAGGGATAAGGCCCATGTCCTTGGGTACAGCCAGTCCATAGCCATCTTCACTCGCCAAAAAGGAGGCCACTTCACGGACATCGCCAGATAAATTAGCAGCGACCTCAGCCACTGCATCGGTGTCAAATGCATCAATAGTACATAGCATAACGCAAAGTTCGCGCAGGGCAGCATCAGCGTCTCCAACTGATGGGCAAGCGTCCGCAGCAGCAATGACCCATCCTTCATACTTGCGAACAATCCGAGCAGCAGCTTCCTTTGTGGGTGTTTCCGCGCGATATGGTCGATCCTTGGCATATCTTGACCACACTTTGTTTGCATCGAAGCTCCTCTTGGTAGGAAGATTGGGAACAATTTCCTCTCGCAACTCGAGCTCGGGATGTTCCTTTCTCAGCAATTGCTGCCAAGTCTCTGCCCTTCCCTTGACCGCGCAGGAATAGCAGGGAATCTGTTGATCCATATCATCGTACCAATCCTTCAGTGCCTCAAATTCACGTGATCTCGGGGCTAACCCCTCGTATAACATTGGAAGCTGCGCCGCGAATCGTTCCAAATATGGTGCCCAGTATATATCGGCCGCAGTGATGTCTTCCCCAGCAATGAAATTTCCATCCTCATACTCCTCCAATACTTCATCGGTCTCCTCGAGAGATACCTTGAACTTGAACCTTTGTACGACGTCATCGTCTCGACAAACCTCTGCCGTCCCAAGCTTGGAGAGCGGATCCTTCTCCAGCGCACACTCTTCGAGGAAGATGAATGGTGTCAGAGATGAAGGCAAGGTGTATCTCGGCATAATGCCCTCAAATCGTCGCTCAATGCTGGCGCGAACGATGTCAACCGAGATGCTGATACTGGGATACAAATCAGGCTTGGTATCGGAATACTGTTCCTGAATCTTTTCTAGAATCTGGTACATATCCTCCCCCTTTTGGACCGTCCCATCGGGCCACTTCAACCTTGGCAATCTATCAGGTTCAGAGTAGTCATCGTCGACCAACACTTTGACATACTCGGCATTCTTCACTTCCAACGCAAGAAGCGCGCGCTCGCAGTTGGGACACCAGTGATTCCGATCGATATGAATGACAAGCTTATCGGCTAGTTCAGTAGCTGTTGTGTCCAGTTCTTTCTCCTCAATCACCAAAGGTCCAGCATGTTTGGTGCTTGGAAGTTTGTCTTGCAGATCAGCCCAGGATGGTGCACTGGCGTGGGTGGCAAACGCATGTGACAATGGTATGTTTGC
>Ga0115006_10000723_pt1 | contig 18739 bp, 33 predicted proteins | sample ArcOceMetagenome_3_FD_88943 | JGI IMG/M metagenome (GOLD analysis project Ga0115006, IMG submission 88943) | Marine eukaryotic phytoplankton communities from Arctic Ocean - Arctic Ocean- Svalbard ARC20M Metagenome | ecosystem: Environmental > Aquatic > Marine > Oceanic | place: Arctic Ocean...
AAGATATGTATAATTCAAGAGAATTACAAAAACTTATGAAAAACGGTTATGAGAGTCGTATATTTGAAGAAAACTACCTGATAGGGTTAAACAAATATCGTAGAAACAAGATATCTGTTAATAATCTAATCTAAAAAATAAAAACTAATATGTACAACAACGCAACATTCGTAGATAAGGAACAGTTAAAGAATCTAAAGAAGATGGATACATTCGTAAAAGATAATATGGATAGATTCAACGGAACAGGTGAACAGATTAGAGAACTAATTACTAAGATTGAAAAAAAAGGACACTACTATGAAGGTGAAGCTGATGTTCTCAATATGATAGGTGAGGAATATAACCAATGGAGAAAAGAAAAAAGATGAACACATTTAGAGTTAACGCTATAATGGAGAATAATGATGAAGCATCTCCAATTGTATTCACATTTGATTTACCAGGTACAGATGAAGAATCTATTTATAAGGTATTAGAAAATATGAAAACAGTAAAAAGAATAATATCAGTAGAGAATATTAATAACATAAAACAATAACAACATGACAGAAGGTGATTTAAAAGAAATGGGATTTGAAAAAGTAGAAGTATCTGCAGAAGAAGCAGGTGATGAACTTGGATTCTATTATTATGATTATAACATTGAACGTGACTGTATATCACTTATTACTAATTGTAATACTGATATTGTAGATAAGGAAGATTGGGTAGTTGAGATATTCGATTCTCTTAAACTAAGTACAACCAATAGAGAAGATGTAGAATCACTTATTAAAAGTATAAAACAATTTGGAAATGAATAAACTAATTTGGAGTATGTACAATGAGAATCGTATCTCATTAGAAGTAGCAGAAGAACTACTTGATTGTCATTATAACAGAAGTACATCACAGTACGCAAAATAATGGATTATAACTTTATAGTATTATCTATATTTTTAACGTATATTCTGTTCGTTACATATTTAAATAACAAGGATGACTGACCACGAAGAACTAAGTAAGCAACTACATGAAACTCAAATGGCTAATAAGTCATACAGAAATCTACCTCAACGTATAATGATGCAGAGGTGGTTGGATTGTGATAGAGATGTTTATAAGTTTTGGGATACAATAGAATGGGATTCTACTTGGTTAAAACATGATACTGATGAAGAGAAATATGCTAAAGATGTTACAAGAGAATATAACAGACATCCATTTAAAAAGTTTATACCTAAACCAACTGAATATATTGAATATGAGTAATGATAGATAATAAGGATACATTTTTAGAACATAGAAAAAACCAAGAGAAGATACACTTGAGTAATTCAGATATATCTAATCCCATGAGTTCATTACTTACAGTAGAAATAAGCACTACTGAACTATGTAACAGAACTTGTGTCTTTTGTCCAAGACATGATAGTAGGGTATATCCTAACAGAAACTTGAACATGTCATTAGAAATGGCAACATCAATAGCAAACAATTTAAGTAAAGATAATTACAAGGGTAAGATATCATATAGTGGATTTAGTGAAAATTTACTAAACAAAGATTTTAGTAAAATTATAAAAATATTAAAGGATAAACTACCAGATACTACGGCAGAGTGTAATACCAATGGAGATAGACTTACACCAAAACTTGTACGAGAATTATACGATGCAGGTTTAGACCTTCTTTATATAAACCTATATGATGGAATAGATCAAATTGAAAAGTTTGATAAGATTATGGAAGGTATTGATAAAGAGAAATATAAGTATAGAGCACATTACTCTCAAGCTGATTATGGGCTAAATATAAATAATAGAGGAGGTTCTATAACATGGTTAGGAATGGATGAATCTGATGTTGAAGAATTAAAAGGAAAACCATGTCATTATCCATTTTATAAAATGTTTGTAGATTGGGATGGAGAAATAATCTTCTGTTCCAATGATTGGCAAAAAGAACGTAAAGTAGGAAACCTAGTAAAACAAAGTTTAAAAGATATTTGGTTGGGTGAGGATTTAACTAAGATTAGAAAAAAATTAATTGTTGGAGATAGAACAGAAAGTCCATGTAATAAATGTACGGTTAACGGACAGTTATTTGGACAAGCAAGTTTCGATATATTAAAACAAAGTATACAATGAAAATCTCCATAACAAATAGTAGTAGAGGATTGGGTTTGGCATTATCTAAAAGATTCGAAAAAAGCTTATTGGTTAAAAATGTAGTAGATGGTTTCGATGAGAGTAGTGATGTATTTATTAACAACAGACATAATAGTTTTAAACAAACTGAACTACTTATGGAAGTATTTAATAAATGGAAAGATACTGAAAAAACAATTGTCAATATAGTAAGTAGAAGTAAGTATCCTAACATATCAAAAGGATATATGTACTCAGCATCAAAAGCATCTCTATCCCATTTATCTAATAACCTACGATTTGTGAGTGATAAGAAATGTAGAATAATAGATATTAATCCAGGTTTACTTGAATCAGAATTACCCTCTTTAAGTTATGAAGAGATTGTTGATACAATAGAGTATTGTATCAATCTACCAATTCATATCGAGGTAGGAGAAATATCAATATGGCATAAAACACCATATAATAAAATATCAAAATTAAAAGATGACAATAGAAAAAATTAAATTAGAAAAAGCAAATAGAATGATTCGTATAGGATTTGGATATCACATGTATGTTCCATTCATTCGAATAGACTTATGGTTTGTTGGTTATAGATTAATATTAATATAAAAATTATGAGTAAACTCACAATATACATTGGATATGATTCCAATCAAAACAACCCACCGTGTTATAATGGTGTAGTGAACTCACCATATGAGGTGTGTAAAAAATCAATCGAAAACTACAATAGTGATATTGAGATAGTACCGATACGATTAGATAAATTAATTGAGGATGGGGTATATACGAGAGAACATGATCCAAAAGCCACTACTGAATTTACATATAGTAGATTTCTAGTACCATACTTAAACAACTATAAAGGTAAGGCAGTCTTCATAGATTCAGATTTTCTATGGCAATGTGATATAGAAGAGTTATTGAAATTCTACAACCCTGAACTTTCCGTAATGTGTGTTCAACATGATTATACTCCAAGACTTAAAACAAAGATGGATGGTATAAAACAATTTAACTATCCAAGAAAAAACTGGTCAAGTTTAATGTTATTTAATTGTGAACACGAAAATTGTAAAAAACTTACTCCTGAAATAATAAACACAGAAACACCACAATACTTACATAGAATGACGTGGGCAGAAGAAATTGGTGCAATTCCAATGGAATATAATTTCCTTGAAGGTGATTATGATTCTATACATAATCCAAAAGCTATTCATTATACTAATGGAGGACCTTGGTATAAAACATGGGATGGTGAATATAGAAACAATTGGACTGATATATACGATACTCTGTGATAAAGTGGAAAAGCAAAACATATAGTGATTTAAAACCGTTTGATACATTGACATATGATAATCTCTTGTCTAGAACTAGACAGGCAATGATAGATATCAATGCTACGGAATTTTGGAAACAACACAAATCAGGTAGAGCTTTTTTAAGTATTAAAACAGATAAGTTACAAGATCAAGAATTAATTTATCTTTCTAAAAAATATAATTCTCCTTTAACACACTACCCTACAGATACCCAAATAGTACTACGTCAGTATGACCCGAAGTATTCTAAATCAATATACCACGAGGAAGAAAATAAACATTTATTTCAAGGATTAACATCTAATGTAAACAATAGAGATGGTTTTATAGTAGGGGGATTTTCTGAAATAGATGCATACGGTACGTATATAGAACCGAAAAGAAACAAACAACTTACAGGAGATTGGATTTATCTAGAAATTCCTTACGAATACGTGTATAATTATATGAATACATCTATTAATAGTTCTCCATTGGAAACTGCAAGAGAATTTGTAGAAGAAGTAGATGGAACGATAGGTTGGAACGATGGGGAGAAACTAAAAGAACTTGTTGCAACATACGATGAAAAGTTTCCTAATTGGAATCACGATTTTGCTATCAACAGTTTCGTTCAGGTTAAAAAAGAAGGTTTATTATTTCCATGTCAATGGTGGAATCCAACAACAATTGCATCAAATGCTACTCATAGAATGGTAATGATGGGATACAATAAGTACGATATACCTTTTATTACCCAAGTTCCTTACAATCACCCATATGCTTGGTATAGTCAATCTAGAAACCCTATGTTTTTTTATGATAATAAATGGCAATACCTCATTATGTATGTTGATAGAGTTAAAGAAGAGCTAACATTTACTTTTACAGAAGAACAATCTTTTGCAGCAATAGCAAATAAAAAACTATGAAAACAAAAAAACTAGCTATATGTTTCTATGGTCAAGTTAGGTATATCGAGGGTTTTAATTTGTTTTATAAAAACTTTCAAGATAGTAATCCAGATTTAGAGATAGATTTTTTTATTTCTACATGGAAAGATTTTGATATTAGTAAAATTAATCTTATCTTTAAAGAAGCAAACTTTGTTTTACCTAATGATTTAGGATATTCTCCTTTCTCCGGTAATACTCCTAAAATGGCATACCATTTAAAAAAAGTACTTGAATTAAAATTACAACAAGAGAAAAAAAGTGAAATACAGTATGATGTTGTACTAACTATTAGACCTGATATTATATTTGATACTACTGTAATGGTTAGTAATATATTAGAGTTTACATCCATACAACATTCCATTCCTACAGTAAGTCTACATGATGGTATCCTGATAGAGGATGGTACATATAAGATACATGAAGATTATATGTTTTTAATGAACTCGATTGGAGCTGATGTACATTCAGAAATGTACGACTTCTTTTTTACTAATGAAGAATATAAAAGTAAAAATTGGAATTATAGAGAAGGTGGTCATTGGATACACCCTCACTACTTTCTACATAAAAACTTTAATGTAGTTAAGTTACAAATTCCGGCTCTTATAATAAGACCGGTGAGAGATTTGGAAATACTTAAAGAACACTATAGTACATCAGACCTTATCTTTAAGTTAGTTAAAAATTTGCAGAATTATGAGGTTGATATGAAAACATTTAAAAACCGAGTTATAATATGAAAGAGTTAATAGTAGGAGGATGTAGTTTTTTAGAAGGCTCTAGTATGTTACATTCCCACGAGACACCCAAAATAACAGCCGTAAGTATTGAAACTTCAAAGGCAAATAGATTAAGTAAATTATTATCTATAGAATTAAATAGAAAAGAAATCAATTTAGCCAATTCTGGAGGTTCAAACGAAAGAGCTATTAGAAGACTATATGAATATGCAAATACAAACGGAGGTAAAGATAAAATATTTATACTCGGATTAACCGAATTACTTAGAAAAGAAAAGTATTCAAGTGAATCTAAATCTTATATTAAATGGAGAAATACTATTTTCTTTGATAATGTATCTAATCTCAAAATTTTAGATGATAATTTATTTAAACTAGTACCTTCTTCTTTTGAATTTCATGACATAATTGAAAGAGATAATCTTTTACCTCAACTAAAAGAGTACGCTAAACTAGATATAATGTATTTCACAGATATTGATAATGAATTAAGAATGTTATCACAACAACTTAATATGTTATATTCCTATATTAAGAGTAAAGGAGGAGAGTTACTTGTATTTTCTGCTATGATGGAACAATCAGATGAACTTAAACTTGATTTTAAATTATTTGATATGCCAGTTGGTAAATCTTGGAGAGAATTTATGGGTAGTTATGATAAATATTATGCAGATTCACATCATCCAGCGATTGCTGATGAACACATTCTATCAAAACATATACTTAAATCATTATGAGATTAACTGTACATTTAGATTCTAATGCAAATACCGAAGTAAAAGTTTTAGGTGAAAACGATACACTTATGATTATAGGTGGAGATAAAATAAGTACCACAGATGGAATGGGATCATATTACATTAAACCGTATTGGTTTTTTAAAGCATTGAATTATTCAACTATATTAAAATCTGAACTTGAACTACAAAGAGGAAGTGTATATGAAAAAGTAAAGTTAGTAAATTTAAACAAAGAAGAGGATAACCTTGAGATACCTACAGTAAAAATATATCCTGATTGTATCTTCAGTTCTCACATTAAGACTTTTTTACAACATTTGGAATATGAATCAAAGCGATGTAAGAAACATCCTATTAAATTAATTTCAATAAACAAATGGGTAAGTGATTCTCTTACTTATGATAAAGTTGCTACTATGTTATTTAAGAATTATGAAAAGTTCGCTAAGTCATATCCTATATATATCTTAATAGAAGATACCCAAGAATCAATTATATGGGATGATGGTTTTTCAAAAAGACCAAGACGTATGAATAAACATGAGTATTATCAGTTTAAAATGTTTAATAATCTAAATATTAAGTCTTATGAAATATAATATAGCAGTTCAAGTATTTGGACAGTTAAGGATGTGGGAAGACCATGTAATTGGAAAAGTAGATGGTAAACCCGTTATGGGTTCTCAGTACAGAGAATTTTTTAAATTTCTTAAGACACAAGCAGATTCAGTAGATGTATTTGGAACTTTTTGGGATGATGAATATAGTAGAGAGAATCATAGAGCTGGTAAATTTGATTACTTTAATGAGGTTGAACTAATTCCCATACCAGAAGTTATTTATCAAGGCCTTTGGAGGTGGGGTTACTGTCTTTTAAAATCTAGAAACTTAAGGAAGAGGTATCAACATAAAACAAATAAAACATACGACCTTGTTATAATGATGAGACCAGATTTACGGATAAGTTTTGGCAAAGGTAAACCATTACAAGAATTTTTAAATACTATAAGGAATAAACAAATGATTTACCGTAATTGGTTTCAAAAAGAAATATCCAATTCGAGTGTAAAACCATTTGATGTTGATGATAAAGTAATTTATGCAACTGAGGAATCTGCTGATTTATTTTGTTTAGGATTTAACCATTTACACAATAATTCGGAATCACATTTACATTCTGCATATCATACCGACCCTATATTTTATGTTAAAATGTTTAATTTATTAGTATCTCCGTTTAATATAGTTGCTGATTTTGCACAATACGATTTACAGAGGCACTGGTATCTTAAGGATATAGATTTAACTACAGAACCTCAGTATGATGAAGAATTAAAAAAAGTAAAAACCTTAGATGAGGTTAAAAACATAGTAAAAAAACATTTATGAGTACAGAAAATATAAAATTAGTAGTATATGGGGTTATATTAATAACAATTGCTCAAATAGCAGTGTGGTTTCAACACAATTGGCAATTTGTTAACAAAAAATTCGGACCAGAATGGTGGGGATGGTACTTAATGGCAATTCCAATCACTTGGTTGTTCTTAAAAGGAACACAATTGAACTATTTAGCGTTTGATAATACAGTTTGGCCCAATAGATTCATTGGATTTACAATTGGAGTTGTTACATATGTGTATTTAACAAGTCATTACTTAGATGAACCCGTTACTTGGAAGGTTGCGGCTCAATTATTTTTGTGTTTAGGGATAATAACGGTTCAAGTATTTTGGAAATAGTATATTATGAGTAAGATTCGTGAAATTATAGAAGGTTGGGCAAACGTAGTTAAAGATCAGTTTGATGCAGTAGACCCACAAACTAAGGAATTATCAAAGAAACGGTTACTTTCTTGTGATATCTGTAATATAAGACAAGGTAATAATTGTTCACCTTATATATTTGGGTATCATGAAGTTACTGGTCATAGAGTAAGTGGGTGTGGTTGTAACATTTCAGCTAAATCTTTATCAAGAAACTCGGAATGTCCACTAGGAAAGTGGTAATATAATCTTGATTACATTAGGATATATCAAATAATTGTTGTATCTTTATAACATGAAAGATAAGAACTATAAAACTGTCGATGGTAATTTTTATTTAAGAGAGTTACAATCCAACGGTACTATGGAATGGATTCAAATAAAAACCAATAGTGGTAACAAAAACAATATGAGCTCACATGGAGATAACAGAAGTAATAGGTTGGGTAGGTAACGTAGTGGTTATAATATCCTTCCTACAGAAGAACATAAAGAAATTAAGGGCATACGGATTGATAGGTGCATTGATATGGATAGTATATGCCATAAGGATAGAGAGTGAATCTTTAATAATCTTAAATCTAATCATCATGGGGATACAGAGCTATCACCTATGGAAGATAAGGAAAGAAGAAAAGAAAAAGGAATACCCTTGGATGTATCCTATAACACCAGAATCTTGGAAAGATACTCCTCCTATAGTATCCTCACTAGAATTAGAAGAAGACTTCCCTATACCTCCCGATGGATGGAGTAAAGTAGATTTCGATGATATCGAAGAAGACCCATTCGTAAGTTAAGATTAAAGATAAACACCTCGTACTAACCGTATGAGGTTATTTTTTTCTATTTATCTAAAAGAAGAGGAAAAAATTCCCTCGAAAAAAAAGAATTTCGGTACATATGATAATACAATAGGGTATAACAATGAAGAACGGAGACCATATAACACTTATATAACACATACAGAGATGCAAGATTATAACGATAATGATTACGATAACGAGGATGAAGAAGATTTATTCGGAACACATCGTCAAGAAGAGGTAGATAAACAAATGTTTCTTCAGGATTGTGCCAGAGGTTTCCCACTAGTACTAGACCCTATAGAGTATGAATCTATATTCGGTACTCTACAACAAGAAGATAAGGAAGAACTCACCCAAGTATTCTTTTCCCATTATCATCGTTTAGGAGTAACCGTAGATACCCTTGTGGATAATTGGGGGTTAGATTGGATATGGGTCATCCTAAAGGACTGTGAAAGAAGGGAAGAGTACGAGCTCTGTGGTATAATCGTATTCATAATCGAGGAATACTCCAATCCTCAACTAAATAAATTACTCGGTGGAATGACTGAGGAGAAGGAAGACAAGGTTAAATCTTTAATATAAGATGCTGAGATAAGGTTTGATGACAGGTAGAACAAAACTATCAATAAAAAGAAAGGGAAAAATTCTATCTTCGACTGAAGAGAATAAACTTAAAAACGACTTGGGAGAAAAATCTTTAGTTTCGACACAACAAAAAAATTTAAGAAAAACGACACTACCCTTAGTGATCATACTATTGAGTTATTGGTTTGTACTTTTTCTTTATTCTTTTTTCTTCTAAAGTTGTCTGGAGCGCTATAACTATAGGGGATTTTAAAAAAACATAAAAAAACTTTTCAACAAGTTATTAACAATTGGAAAAATAAGATTTAAACCTCGTACTCCCAATTCTCTTTTCGAACCCCCCATTAGCAAAATAGTTTAAATAAAATTAGGATATGTAAAATTTATTTCGTATATTTGTATATATATATAAACAAACTATGAGGAAGCTTACATTTAAGATAAACGAATCCGAACAAACTAAAGAACATTTTTTAGAAATAATAACTGATAGAACACCCGAGTGGACTAAATCTCAATACCTAAGACATAGGGTTGGAATGACCATGGAATTAATAAGTGATGAAGAAACAAAAGAAACCGAGCCGTTATCAAGAGAGATTTGATTCGGATGAACAAATGAGTGTGGGTGAAATAACTCAGCACATTGGAAAGAAGATGACCGAGAAAGTACAAAAGAGTACTAAGGATTTCAAACGTAAACCCAAGCATAAAAACAAACACGAAGATGATTATGATTGGTATCCAGATAATTTTTAAAATAAATTAAAATAAATTTGGTTATGTTAAATATATTTCGTATCTTTACAAAGTAAAAACACAATGGCCCGTTCGTCTACCGGTTAGGACGCCAGGTTTTCATCCTGGAAATAGCAGTTCGATTCTGCTACGGGCTACTAAATAAATAAATAATGGATTTTAACGATATTCACAAATTAGCAGAAATACAATATCTAACAGGAAGGTTAGATGAACTTTATAAAGGTTATGTTCCAAACTACAATTCAACAGATAATAGAACTGTTGATAGTCGTATATCTAAATACGAAGCTAAGTTTCTTAACCTTGACTCAATCGCATTTCACTTATATAAAGTACAACATGAAAATGTTACAATGGCTAAGAAGAAATCTAAACAAAGAATTGGTAACTTACTTAATGATGTTAAAAACCTTCTTGTTGATGATGGAGTAAATAAACATCAGAAAATGGTAGATAGAATCGAAGAACAACTTAACACGTATTAATATGGAAAATTTATTACCATTTGTATATGGAATTTTAACTTGTGGAATTATAGGAGCAGTTGCATATGGAATATATCAAATTAGAGAACTTACAGATAATGTAGATGATATTGAAATGGAATTCAATGATTTGCAAGCAAAGCACAATATTTTACAAAGAGATATTGAAAGTAAGATAGATATTATTTCTGATAAATTAATTGCAGTAGATACTAAATTAGATACTGTATATAACCAAGCATCCGAGGAAATACAAGGTAGGTTTGAAGATTTGGAAGATGATATAAATCAATTACAAATTAAACAATAAATTATGATTACAATATTAATAGTACTATTATCGTTATGTATAACACTCTTGGCACGAGAGATTATAAAGTTAAAGAAACGAGTAAACGAATTACACAATGAAACCAATACACGAGTTGCATCATATAATTCAGAAACAAATAATAAGTTTGATATCGAATTAAATTCTCTTCATTTAATGTTAAGAGAAACCGAGATTAAGCTAACAGAAAATACAAGGAAAAAGTTAGATTCTTTAATGGAACAACTCATTAAGAAGATACCAGTAACTAATGAAAAACTATTAAATGAAGTTCAACAGATGAGAGATGATTTTCTTGCGTTGAGACAAAACTTATAATATGGATGAACTTAGATTAATATTCGATATAGCTACTTTGATATTCATGATATATACAATGGCCATGGTTAGTAGTATAAAAGATAAAATAAAATAGGAAGATTGTCAGAGTGGTCTAATGTGATGGATTTGAAATCCATTGTACGGCAACGTACCGTAGGTTCGAATCCTACATCTTCCGCAATTAGAGAGACTAGTGAAGCTGTAATAATAGGCACTATTGATGAATGAAAAAAGGTTTGAAGTAGTTCAAAATTCAGGCAACCTATTATCAGAAACCTTGAAAGACCCGAGGTCTCTCTTATATTAAACAATTAAGTACTTCGGTATTTGATTGGAAACTAAATGGCGTTGAGTTGACACCTCTGCAGGGGTTACAACTAAGAATCGACCTTTATAGCGTGTGACCACAATCGCCCTCTAGCACATTTAGTTTCAATTGCTCCCATAGCTCAGTTGGCTAGAGCAGCGCATTTGTAATGCGCAGGTCGTAAGTTCGAGTCTTACTGGGAGCTCAATAGTAATTTAAAAACAAAATGATATTTCCTTCTAATAAAAGAAAAGCTAGATACATCAACAAACGATTATATCTTATTCATGGGGTAATACCAATTGATAGAGTTAAAAATCCCACTATGATTAAAGAATGGTTGGGAGTTGATACTGCATTTAAAGTAAACAGAGAAGGTGCATATTGGTTTTGTGAAGAAATTAAAGAAGTAGATTGGGAAGATGTTAATTAAAAAAATATAATAAAGATGAGATGGGTTGAATACTTCCAAAACTTAGCACACAATGTTAAACTTAAATCTAAGGATTCAAGAACACAAGTTGGAGCGGTTATAGTTGGTAAAGATAAAGAGATAGTTTCAACTGGATATAATTCATTTCCACGAGGAATTGATGATAAGAAAATATCTAGACAAGAAAGACCAGAAAAGTATTATTGGTTTGAGCACGCAGAACGAAATGCAATATACAATGCAGCAAGAATAGGAGTATCAACTAAAGGATGTACTATGTATTTAACGTGTGGTATCCCATGTGCAGATTGTTGTAGGGGTATCATTAATTCCGGCATAGTACGAATCTTTTGTGAACGAAGTTCTGGACCAAGTTCTCCTATGTGGAAAGAACACGCAGAGCGTAGTTGGGAAATGTTTGATGAAGCGGGAGTAGAAGTTAAATTTTACGATAACACAACCACAGGAATATAATTAATTACTATTTATAAATAATACCTCCACTATCATCAATTTAAAATCGAAAACAAAATGGAAACATCTTCACTTCAACAACAACAAAAAGTAAATTCTGATATTATTAATGAGATTGTAAAGTTAAAATTACTACCCCAAACAATGGGAACTAAAAAACAAATACAAAAATTACAACAACAATTAAATAATAAGTAATGAGTGTAGAGAAAGATATAGAAGAACTTTTATATAAAGCTCACTCAGAAGGAATCTATCGTGAGGTAATGGACCTCGCATCTAACTATACAAAACTACCTGAGTACAAATACAAGAAAGAAGATGCATATATAAATGCATATAAAGATATCACATCTAAAGGATAAATTCTAAACCTAGATATTTATACTTGTATGTATACAAATAGAGATTCATTTGGACCAGGTGGAGGAGGAGGCAATCCTTCACGAAGAAGTAGATTGAACAGAAGTTCTTTCTTAAGACCTAGAAGAAATAGAGGAAATCGTACTGTCCAAGCACCTGCACAAAGACAAGCAAGTCCACCAAGACAAATTATAACTCCACCAAGAACTGATGGTAATACTCTACAAGAGGAATCACCACAAATGTCAATGGCACCTGATACAAGAGAAGAAATACAACAAGTTTCTTCTACAGTTACCAACCCAATCGAAAACAACTTTGCTAAAGGAGAATCTTCTAATGTTGCAATAACGGTAGACTCAAGTAATCCATTTCTTAAATTTGTAAGAAACCCATATCCAAATAAACTTGGTGAAAATCCTGTAGGTAATTACTCACGAAAAAACGGTTCGGTAGAATTTAAAGGTAAGTATGAAGAAAACTTTCTTACATTTAAAGAACATCCCTTGGGTGGTATTACTTCAACTGCAGGTTCGTATAATTTTATAATCCAATTCAGAGATGGTACAAAGTATACATCAGCTGTTTTTTTAAAAGAACTAGAACTTGAATTTAATATTGGTAATCCATATAAAACAATAAATACTGTATCTACCGTTACGGTTGATGATACGTTATTAAGTTCATATGCATCATTGAAGAAATTTAAACTTGGTGAAGATTATGCTGAAATGAAGGTATCTAATAACATAGATACAAAGGATGAAATAATTGGACATATAGATTGGTTAGTGGGTTCTGGTGCTGAGTTACGTAATGCAACTGATATGGGAGCATTTACGCATAACCCAACAGATGATATTGGATTTGCATTTCAAGATGAGATAGATGGTGAAGAACCAAATCCAAATGCTGAAGGAGAAGAATCAAATATTGGTATTGAGATTGGTGAAACTGTTGATCCAGTAAGTACCACATCAACCGAGCCACCTGTAATAAATGATGTATTTCCACCATTCGGTGTACCTGGTATGCGAGCAAATGAATTGAGAACTAAAGATGGTAAGCAGTATAAGTGGAATGGTAGAAGACGAGGAATATTTGGAAACAGGGGTAGTGATAATGGAACGTGGATAGCTATCGGTGACACTACACCAACACAAAGTACAACAACTCCAACTATACCATCAAACTTTACTTTACCAAATGGGGGATTTGGTGGAATAACAATGGGTAATTTCCCATCTGGAAATTCATATAGTGGTGGGAAAATAATATGTGGAGAACTATATAGACAAGGATTCTTATCAGAAGAAGTATGGGAAGCTGACCAGAGATTTGGTAAGGAATTGTTTAAAACAAACCCTCGCATATCTTTAGGATATGTATTTTGGGCTAGAGAGGTTGTTAAGTATATGAAAAATAATCCTAATCATACAAAGTATTTATATAAAATATGTAAACCATGGACAGAGCACATGGCTTATAAAATGGGTATATCTAAAAAAAGAAATATAGTAGGAAACCTCACACAAAAAATCGGATATGTTTATTCTCTGATAGTTTACAATTATTATCAATTAAAATGGGGAAGAAATAGATTAACGATATGATAGGAGATGCACATAGAACAGTTTCATGGGAAAAGTACTTACTACCAACTGATGAACCAAGGGTAATAAATTTTTTAGAATCTAGGGGAAATGAAGTATTTTTCCAAATCTCTACTGCAATAAATGATGCAGTAGCTAATAATAGAACATCGGTAGTTATTCTAATTCATCCCAATATAAGAAATGTTATAGAAATAAAAAAGAAAGATTTTATTACTGTTTTAAATAGAGCAAACGAGTGGTTTGTTTCAAAAGAAAAATACGAAGTGTGTTCTGTAATTAGTGGGTATAAGGAAAACATATTAAATAAATCTTTAAAGATAACGAGTACTAAGAGGATTCAAAGTTTAATTTAACCATATTTATATACAATATAGGAATACATAACACATAGGAAACAACAACATGAAAGGAACATTATTTTCAGCTGATTTTATTAAAGATGCAGATGCAAATTTAAGACTATTAGAAATCAATACTGATAGTGGATTTATAACTAATACATTATCGAGTAGATTTGATTTTACAGATTTTATATCCATACTACAAAGTAATAACATTACTGAATTAGTACTTGTATATAAAGCATTTCAACAGGAATTTATAGAGGTACTTAAAACTACAATTGGAACTGATGCAACATTTATTACAACAGTAACAGAACAAGTTGAAAGTGTAAACACAATTTATCCATCAGCAGTAACAGATTCATCTGAAAAGTTCATCTTACGATTGGCATATGATGAAAATGCGTTATTGGATTCTACCTATTGTAAAGATAGAGCAAACTTACAGAAATTATTTTATGATAATTCAGCAACAGGTTCTATACCTGAGTTTTATTGCAGTGGTAGTGAATATGAAGTAAACACATTAAGAAGTAACATTAATGACCACGCAACGTTACCTGATTTTGTTTCAAAACCAAAATCTGAAACACACTCTGCTCTTGTATTTTATAACATAGGTGGTAATGAATCATCTTCAGCTGAAAGAACTACACGTTTAGTATCTCATTCTGATATTGATTACGGAGTAAATACAATTGAGAAATTCCATTACAATCTAGATGATTTGAATAATAACAATAGGATGAGTGGTTATCGAGTTGTTGGTATTGTATATGGAACTGATATTAATTATGTAAATATTGGAGAATGGAAAGTTGAATCTTTCCTTGAAATACCAACAATTCCTGAAATTAACTATATTACAAATAATGATGGTGTACCATCTGTAATAGAAGATTTTGAGGTAACACTTGATGATGGCGCTCTTATTGCAGAAGGAACAACGGTTTCACAGAGTTCTATCGCTGGTAAAAAGTGTATGAAAATAGTTACTACTACTACGGGTAATAAATGGCAATCAGGTCAACTTTCTTTTCAAAACGGAGATTTGGATTTAACAACTAGTAATAAACTTGTTCAAATAGAAGTTTATTCAGAAGTACCTACTTGGATATTAGCGAAGGTAGTTCAATCACAAAATGGTGGACCAGAATCAGCAACTCACGCATCTCATGGAGGTTCAGGATGGGAAACAATAGATTTCAATTTTTCAGAACCACATGATAATACACCGGTAGCAAATGGTGTATATGGTAGAATTCTTTTCTTCCCTCTTTGGTATGGAGCTGGATATAGTGATGTAGCTGTTACTACAACGTATTATAAAACCATAACTGCTCTTAGATATACTCATGATGATTATTTTATTAATTTCTACAAGGATAGGCATTATTTTCAACTTACTTCAAACTGGTTAAGAACAACCGATGATAACGGAATGTTTGTTGGTCAATCTGTATTAAATGCAGATAACACTTCTGGACCGATTGAATTACTTCAACAAAATGATGTTGTAAAGTCTATTTTTATAAATGGATTACCCGATGGTGATGTTCAAACCATGTATGATTCATGGAGCTCTAGTGGAATAACACTTCCTTCTGGTTCATATGTTACTTCTTCTATCGTACAGACTTTAAGTGAACTAACTATAAATAGATCATATGGAATCGTGGGGGAACTTAAAGTATCCGAAACAGATGCAATATATTCAACCATAGGAAAGAATTACTTAGTATATAGTACGGGTTCAAATGAAATGAGTTTTAAAGGTCAATTTACAATAGATGCGGCTGATGATTTTTTGGTTGATCCAAGTGGTAGTTTAGTTCCAATCACATCAAATAAAATAGTAGTACTTGAAAGTAATGAAACCGGTTCTTTATATAAACTTGATGTTGAAACACTGGATATGTATTTTGTAAGTTCTTCACTTGCACCGTTTGTAGTTCACAATGGGTTTTGCTTCATTGCAGGAACTCAAATTACTTTACCGGATTGGACAACTAAAAATATTGAAGACGTTGTGGTTGGTGATGTAGTTATATCGTTTAATGAAGAAACAGGAAAACAAGAAGATAAGGAAGTTTTATCACTATTATCACCATTACATGATGATTTAGTAAAATATACTTTTTCAAACGGAAATGTAATAACTTCAACTTTTGACCACCCATACTATGTTAATGGATTACAATTGGCTTCTTATAGACCTGAATGGACAAATGAAAGATATGATGAATTATCTGGAGTAATTGAAATTAAGGTAGGTGATGTAGTTAATTTAGAAGCAAATGATGAATCTTCAGCTCACATTATCAGTATTGAAGAACAACCTCGCGAGGCAACCCAAACTTACATATTTCACGTTAAAGATAATATGAACTTCTACGCAAATGGAATTCTAACACATAATAAATTGTCACCAACTTGTTTCTTAGCTGGTACGGAGATATCTCTTTCAAATGGAGATGTTAAAAACATAGAAGATGTAATCGTTGGTGATGTAGTAGAATCGTACATTGAATCAATACATAAAAATGAAACAATCGGTAGATACGAAAGTGGAATCGTAACCGCTATTGACCATAGACATAATGTGGGCTCACACGCAGATGCATGTAACTCATTAGGAGATACTACTGGTGTTTATAGTTTAAATAATGGGGAGTTAATGTTCACACCAGAACATCCTTTCTTAACTAAACGAGGATGGGCATCATTAGTACCAATTTCTACACAAGAACCATATCTATCTCAACAAGATGAAGAGTTAATATTATCTATTGGTGATTTCATTATTGAAGATGGTAAGTGGGTTGAAATTAAAACAATAGAACATCATCCAATGGATGTGGATACTCCTGTTTACAATATAACAGTAGATGTTCATCATAATTATATAGCAAATAACATAGTAGTACATAACAAATAAGGAAAATAAAATGGCAAATATATTAGATAAATTTAAAGAACTAAACATCTCGGATGTTGCTAACAGAGCAAGTTATGAATTAACAACGGATGAAAGTACAAAAGCTTCAACAATACTTACAAACTTTTTTACTTATTTTAAAACGAAACATTCATAGATTAATATCTAACACTAGAACAAATGAGTGATATCAATGAATTTCTTACTAGGGAAGGAAAGCAATGGTGGGGTTTTAAAAATAAAAAAAATTACAATCCAATCCCAATTATAAAAATTGATATATATAATATTCTAGAATACAAACAACAAATTCAAGAATCAATCAACTGTTTCTTATCAGAACTAAAATGGGATGAGATGTGGACGGTTGATATCGCAATTGATAGAATCAACAATGGAATGGTTTTATTTCTCCTACGTGATGATGATGGAGCATTGGGTCATACTTGGTTTAGTAAAAACCAATGGTTTAATTGGTACGTACATTCTCGAAGAAAGCCAGGTATTTCAATTAAATTTATAGAAAGTTGTTGGAATCAATTAGAATATGATGATATTATCTGTTGGTGTGAACCATGGAATGTTAAAGCCCAAGAGGGGTTTAAAAAATTAGGTGGTATTAAAAACTAAATATAGGTTATAAACTAAAAATAAATACAAATGGCAGACAATATTACAAAAAAACCACCAAGAGGAAAGGTGAAATTTGAAATTACATTATCAGAAGAACAGAAAGAATCTAAATCAAACATACTAACACATCCATATAATTTTGTTATGGGAAAGGCTGGTAGTGGTAAAACACTTTTAGCAGTTCAAGTTGCATTAGATATGTTCTTTACAAGACAAGTAAATAAAATTGTTATAACAAGACCAACAGTATCCAATGAAGATAATGGATATTTACCAGGTTCTTTAAATGAAAAGATGGAGCCCTGGTTAGTTCCAATTCGTTCTAATATGAGAAAGGTTTATAACAAACCAGCTATATTGGAAAAGATGGAAAACGATGAAAACATTGAATTAGTATCACTATCACACTTTAGAGGAAGAACATTTGAAAACTCTTGTGTCATTATAGATGAGTTTCAAAATCTAACTAAACAACAACTTGGAATGGTGTTGGGTAGGTTGGGTAAGGAATCACGAATGATATTATGTGGTGATGGTCAACAGATTGATTTAAAATTCAATAATGACTCCGCTGTACATGAGGTCCCTAAGTTAAAAGATTCTCAATTTGTATATAATGTTACATTGAAAGATAATCATAGACATGCGTCTTTGGATGAAGTTTTAAAATTATTATATT